>Ga0065714_10002730_pt1 | contig 11988 bp, 9 predicted proteins | sample MisRhiReplicate2_FD_59101 | JGI IMG/M metagenome (GOLD analysis project Ga0065714, IMG submission 59101) | Miscanthus rhizosphere microbial communities from Kellogg Biological Station, MSU, sample Rhizosphere Soil Replicate 2: eDNA_1 v2... | ecosystem: Host-associated > Plants > Roots >... | reverse complement strand
GGCGATGCGGCGGGTGGTGCGGTTGAGCAGGCGGGTTTGCAGGTGGGCTTCCAGGTTGGAGACCGCGCGCGAGACGTTGGCNGTGGTGGTGTCNAGTTGCACGGCNGCNGCGGTGAAGCTGCCGGCCTCGGCCACGTAACTGAAGGCGCGCATGTTTTGCAAAGTGTCCATGGGATGCTCTCAAGGGAGATGGCAAATTGTGACACAAGGTTTCAAGGTCGGTGACCCCCGACCAAGGGATTATCGCGTTAACGGTAACAAAGATTCACAAGAATCCCGGCTTATCGCCATTCAGGCCGGCCCCTAGAATTGCGCATCTTCGAAACAACTCCCCACCTCAGGAAATCGCAGCAGTGCCGCGTCGCATCAGCAGAGCGTTTCAGACGTTCAGTGTTTTGGCTTTATCCCTGGCAATCAGCGGCTGCATCGGAACTGGAGGTATTGCCCCGCAGGGCAAGGCGCTGGAGGCCAATTCCCTGGCCACCGACGAAGCCATTCAAAGCGCCGCACAGGACGCACACTGGCCCACCGCGCAGTGGTGGCAGGCCTATGGCGACCTGCAACTGAACCGCTGGATCGACCTCGCCGTACAAGGCAGCCCGAGCATGGCGATGGCGGCGGCGCGGGTGCGCCATGCCAAATCCATGGCAGGCGTTGCCGAGTCCGCCGAGTCGCTGCAGGTGAATGGCGAAGCAACCCTCAAGCGCCACAACTGGCCGACCGATCAGTTCTACGGGCCGGGCGAATTGGCCAACACGACCACCTGGGACAACAACGCCGCACTGGGCTTCAGCTACGCACTGGACCTCTGGGGCCGTGAAAGCAATGCCACCGAGCGCGCCGTGGACATGGCGCACATGAGCGTTGCCGAAGCGCGTCTGGCGCAGCTCGAATTGCAGAACAACATCGTGCGCGCCTACATCGAACTGTCGCTGCATTACGCACATCGCGACATCGTCGAAGCAACGCTTAAGCAGCAACAGCAGATTCTCGACCTCGCACAGAAGCGCCTGGACGGTGGCATCGGCACACACTTTGAAGTCAGTCAGGCGCAAACGCCGTTGCCGGAAACACATCGCCAGATCGATGCGCTGGACGAAGAAATCGCCCTCAGCCGCAACCAACTCGCAGCGTTGGCAGGCAAGGGGCCGGGGGAGGGCGCGCACTTGCAGCGGCCAACGCTGTCGTTGGACACGGCACTGAAACTGCCGTCGTCGCTGCCCGCGCAATTGCTCGGTCAGCGCCCGGACGTAGTTGCCAGTCGTTGGCAAGTGGCGGCTCAGGCGCGGGGCATTGATGTTGCCCATGCCGGTTTTTATCCCAACGTCGATCTGGTCGGCAGCCTCGGCTACATGGCCACGGGCGGCGGGGCGCTGGAGTTTTTGACCGGCAAGAAACTCAACTACAGCGTCGGCCCGGCGATTTCGTTACCGATCTTCGATGGCGGGCGTTTGCGCTCCGAGTTGGGCGAAGCGTCGGCAGGCTATGACTTTGCCGTGGCCAAGTACAACCAGACGCTGGTCAATGCGCTGAAAAGCATCTCCGACCAGTTGATCCGCCGCGAGTCCATGGACAAACAGCAAACCTTCGCCGCCGAATCCGTGGCTACTGCGCAGAAGACTTACGACATCGCGATGATCGCGTATCAGCGTGGGCTCACTGACTACCTCAATGTGCTTAACGCGCAGACGTTGTTGTTCAAGCAGCAGCAGGTTCAGCAGCAGGTGCAGGCGGCGCGGCTCAGTGCTCATGCCGAATTGGTGACGGCGCTCGGCGGTGGGCTCGGAGCAGGCAACGATGTGCCGAAAGACAGCCAGACGGCTGCGCCGAAAACCCCGGCCCTTTTGAATTGACCCCGATGTATCAGACATACCCACATTTGTGGCGAGGGGGCTTGCCCCCGTGGGGTCGCGAAGCGACCCCAAAACCTCACATCTCACTTTTTCAGGCACACCGCATCCATCGGTATGGCGACTGCTGCGCAGTCGAACGGGGGCAAGCCCCCTCGCCACAGGCAAGCCCCCCTCACCACAGGTCTCCGGTTGATCCGGGCATTTCTTCAATGAGCAGGATTCAATGACTCCCTTGCCCGCACCTTTGCGCTGGCTGTATTCCCTTGAATGGCGCCGGGGCTTCTTCGACTGGGCACGCAGCGACGGCGTGACCTGGGTTTACATCTTCAAGGTGTTGTTCGCCGCATTCCTGACCTTGTGGCTGGCGATGCGTCTGGAATTGCCGCAACCGCGCACGGCGATGATTACTGTGTTCATCGTCATGCAGCCGCAAAGCGGCCAGGTATTCGCCAAGAGTTTTTACCGCTTTCTCGGCACGCTGACCGGCTCGGCGGTGATGGTCGCGCTGATTGCCTTGTTCGCGCAAAACACCGAACTGTTCCTCGGCTCGCTGGCGATCTGGGTGGGCATCTGCTCGGCCGGCGCGGCGCGGTATCGCAACTTTCGTGCCTATGGTTTTGTGCTGGCCGGCTACACCGCCGCGATGGTCGGTTTGCCGGCGTTGGCGCACCCGGACGGGGCGTTCATGGCGGCGGTTTGGCGCGTGCTGGAAATCTCCCTCGGCATTCTTTGCTCGACGCTGGTCAGCGCGGCGATCCTGCCGCAAACCGCCAGCGCCGCGATGCGCAACGCCTTGTACCAACGCTTCGGTGTGTTCGCGTTGTTTGTCACCGATGGCTTGCGCGGTCGCAGCAAACGGGATGCTTTCGAAGCCAGTAACGTCCGCTTCATCGCCGAAGCAGTCGGGCTGGAAGGGCTGCGCAGTGTCACCGTGTTTGAAGACCCGCACATGCGTCGGCGCAACGGTCGGCTCAATCGTTTGAACAGCGAGTTCATGGGCATCACCACGCGATTCAACGCCTTGCATCAGTTGCTCGAACGCTTGCGCAGCAGCGGGGCGGATCACGTGGTCGCGGCGATCAAACCGGGCTTGCAGGACTTGGCGCAAGTGCTCGACGGCTTCAGTGGTCGGGCGCTGACCCATGCGGACGCAGCGCGATTGGTGGTCGAGTTGAGCGCTTACAAAGAAGGTTTGCCGGCGCGGGTTCGAAGCCTGCGAACGATCTTTCAAGAGAGCCATCCCAGCGACGCCGAGCAACTCGATTTCCACACCGCCTACGAGTTGCTCTATCGCTTCGTCGACGACTTGCACAGTTATGCACAGACCCACGCGTCCTTGGCCGATCACAGCCATGCGCGCGAACAATGGGACGAGCCGTTCACCCCGCAAACAAACTGGATGGCTTCGGCGGCGTCGGGGATTCGCGCGGCGTTCATCCTGGTAGTGCTCGGCAGCTATTGGGTGGCGACAGCGTGGCCGAGCGGGGCGACGATGACGTTGATTGCCGCCGCCACCGTCGGTCTTTCAGCCGCAACGCCAAACCCAAAACGCATGGCGTTTCAGATGGCCTGCGGGACATTCCTTGGCGCGCTGATCGGTTTCGTCGAGATGTTTTTCATCTTCCCGTGGATTGACGGTTTTCCACTGCTGTGCGTGATGCTCGCGCCGGTGATCGTGCTCGGTTCGTTCCTCACATCGCGACCGCAATACGCCGGTGTCGGCCTCGGCTTGCTGATCTTTTTCAGTACCGGTTCGGTGCCGGACAACCTCACGGTCTACAACCCTTACGCCTTCATCAACGACTACATCGCCATGGTGCTCGGCATGCTGGTGTGCGCTGCGGCCGGGGCGATCATCCTGCCGCCGAACAGTCGCTGGTTGTGGCGCCGGCTCGAGCAGGATCTGCGCGGGCAAGTGGTGTATGCGATCAGCGGCAAGCTCAAGGGATTGGCCTCGAGTTTTGAAAGCCGCACGCGGGACTTGTTGCATCAAGCTTATGGCTTGGCGGCGGGGCAACCGCAAGTACAGCGAGACTTGCTGCGCTGGATGTTTGTGGTGCTGGAAGTCGGCCACGCGATCATCGAGTTGCGCAAGGAACAGGCGATTCTGCCAGTGCATCCGGCCTATGCCGAATCGCGACCGTGGCGCCAGGCCATCCGCGTCATGGGCCGTTCGCTGGTGCGGCTGTTTCTGCAACCGAGCCAGAGCAATCTGGAGCGCAGCCTGATCGCGGTCGACCATGCAATCAGCCGCGTGCAAGCCACCGACGAACCTTTTGCGCCGCACTTCGACACCTCGGCCTTGCGCCGGGTGAAGAGCTACCTGCACTTCATTCGTACCTCATTGCTGGACCCGCAATCGCCGCTCGCCGCCTATACCCCAACCGAACCTCAAGGAATTGAACATGCCTCGTGAAATCGCCTTCCACGGCGTTTACATGCCGACCATGACCCTGATGTTTTTTATCGCGGCGGCGCTGGCCTGGGCGCTGGACCGGTTTCTGTCCGGGTTCGATCTGTACCGCTTCTTCTGGCACCCGGCGCTGCTGCGCCTGAGCCTTTTTACCTGCCTGTTCGGCGCCCTGGCGCTGACCGTTTACCGTTGACTCTCTATCTCTGAAGAAGGCCCTGATGAAAAAGCTTTTCAGCCTGCTGGCCACCCTGTTGGTGCTGGCCCTTGCCATATGGATCGGCCGGACCCTGTGGGTGCATTACATGGACACCCCCTGGACACGCGACGGCCGGGTGCGCGCCGACATCATCAACGTCGCCGCCGACGTCACCGGGGAAGTGGTGGACGTGCCGGTGCGCGATAACCAGCAGGTGAAGAAGGGCGACTTGCTGATGCAGATCGACCCCGAGCATTACCGCATTGCGGTCAAACAGGCGCAGTCGCTGGTCGCCTCACGCAAGGCCACGTGGGAGATGCGTAAGGTCAACGCCCGCCGGCGCGCCGACATGGACAACCTGGTGATCTCCCGGGAAAACCGTGATGACGCCAGCAACATTGCCGACTCGGCATTGGCTGACTATCAACATGCACAAGCGCAACTCGAAGCGGCTGAACTGAACCTCAAGCGCACCGAAGTTCGCGCGGCGGTGGACGGTTACGTGACCAACCTCAACGTCCATCGCGGCGACTACGCGCGCATTGGCGAAGCGAAAATGGCCGTGGTCGATATGAACTCGTTCTGGGTGTATGGCTTCTTCGAAGAAACCAAGCTGCCGCATGTGCGGGTAGGCGACAAGGCCGACATGCAGTTGATGAGCGGCGAAGTGCTGAAAGGACATGTGGAGAGTATTTCTCGCGGCATCTATGACCGGGATAACCCGCAGAGTCGCGAGCTGATTGCCGATGTGAACCCGACATTTAACTGGGTGCGGCTGGCGCAGCGCGTGCCGGTGCGGATTCACATTGATGAAGTGCCGGAGGGGGTGCTGTTGGCGGCGGGGATTACGTGTACGGTGGTGGTTAACTAGTCGTTAGACCGAGTTGACCCCATCGCGAGCAGGCTCACTCCCACAGGGGATTTGCGTTGGTCACACAATCTGAATCCAACGCGGTGAATGTGGGAGCGAGCCTGCTCGCGATGGACGCGGCGCGGTCTCAGCCTTTGCAAAACGTCTCATGCAAATGCCGCCAGATGAGCCTGCCATCGGGCTGCTTCTCAAACACCACGGTCGAACGCCGATCCGAGTGCAACCCGGTGGCATCGGTCTGTTGCTCGCGATAACTCACGACGGCACCATCCTCGTACAGGGCAATACCGCGCAGCTCGCTAAGCTCGATCCTGAACCCAAGCTTCTTGCCGCCCGCGAGCTGAAACAACTCGCTCAACGCCTCGAAATCCAGCACCCGGCCTAACGGTGAGACCATGGAAAACTGTGGCGAAAATCGACTCAGGAGCTGTTCAAGCGCGGACGCGTCTTGTTCCTCGGCCAGCCAGTGTTCGATGGCGATGTGGGCCTGGATGACTTCGTCGAAGTAGTCGGTGTAGTCGGTCATGGAAGTGTGTCCTGAAATTTTTCGGTGTCTGTTCTGACACTATCGCCGGCAAGCCGGTCTCGCTCCACAGTGATCTTTGGTGTGAATGCTATCTATGCCACCCAGCAGAACCCTGTGGGAGCGGGCTTGCCCGCGATAGTGTCGACTCGGTCTCAGAGCTGCCCGCGCAACCCGAACCGCCTCATCAACCCCATCTCCAACAACCCCTTGGGCAACAACCCCGCCAACAACGGCAACGCCCTGCTGCCATTGCCCAATCGAATCAGGCGCGGTGGTTTGCTCTGCTGCACAGCCTTGAGCAGACCCTCTGCAAACTCCCTGGCCGGTGTCGGTTTGTCCTGTGAAGCCTTGGCCCGTGCACGAATGCCTTCGCGCAGGGGAAACCACGGCGATTGTTCGGTGATCAGTTGCTCAGCTTCATGCCCGGCATTTTTAGCGAAGCTGGATTCGATGGCGCCTGGCTGGACTTCCATCACGCGGATCCCGAACGGCGCGAGCTCCATGCGCAATGCATCGCTCAAGGCATGAACGGCCGCTTTCGACGCGCAGTAGGCCCCGGCAAACGGTGTGACCAAAATCCCTGAAACGCTGCCGATATTCACCACCAAACCTTTGGCGCGACGCAGCACCGGGAACAGCGCGCGGGTGACGCCGACAATCGCGAATACATTGGTTTCAAATTGCCGTTGCATGGCCGCAACGCCGCCGTCGAGCAGCGGCCCCATGGCGCCATATCCGGCGTTGTTGATCAGCACGTCGAGGCCGCCACGTTGCTGATTGATCTGTTCAGCCAGCTGTTCGAGTGCTGCGCTGTCATTGACGTCCAGTTGCACGGCGGTAAAACCGGCAGCCGTTAAAGCGGCCACGTCTTCAGCCTTGCGGGCGCTGGCCCAGACTTCGTATCCGGCATCTTTGAACACCTCGGCGAGGGCGCGGCCAATGCCGCTCGAACAACCGGTAATCAACGCAACGGGCATGGCGCGGTCCTTGTGCAAAAGAAAGTAGGCAATCAGTCGGAGAAACTACCCTGCAAACGCTCGGCGCGAAACTCCAGGGTTTGTGGGCGATAGCCGGGGCGCAAGGGCGGCAGTGGCAAGCAGTCCTCCCATTTGGCGCCCGCCTGCAATTCGCCGGGGCCCCGGTAGCGCGGGGCGGTATATTGGTTATCAGCCAGATTCACCGTATCGCCCGGCGCATACGCCGCGATTCGCCAGCGCAATTCGGTCAGCGGGACGTCGTTGCCGTTGTTCATCTTAAGCTGCAACGGACGATCCGCCGGGCACTGCTCGGGCGCGTAGGTAATGCGCAGCTCAAGGCGTGCGAGTTGCTTGACCTCGCGGTTATCCAGCCAAATCACCCACGTGGACACCAACGCCAAACCGACTGCAGCCGCCACAGAAACGGGAAACGCCTTTGCCGGGTAACGCAGTAGCAAAATCAGCCAGGTAATGACCAGCAGGACGCCGATGAACATGTAGGTACGCTCCTTGAACTCATGACCACCATCCTACCGAAGGGCTGTGGGAATGGACATTCCTGGATCAGGTCGGTTGCCGTTGGTCGGTACTGTAATTTCTGACAGTCGCCCGTTGTTGCCACGAACGGTTAGATACACGCTGGCTTACACGGAGGCGCCGGCATGAATTACAAAACCCCCACGTTGTCCGTTGTCGATCCGCGAGAGTTGCCGATCCGTTCAGTTGATTACTGGCGCGAGGTTGAAGGTAAGCCGGCTCAGGCTCGTATCAACCGCACCCTGCACGATGCCGCCGGGCATGCCGTCAAACAGTGGGACCCACGGCTTTGGTTGCTACAGGAACAGAACCCGCTGGCGCCCGCCAATCTCGTGACGGTGCACTCGTTGTTCGACGCGGTGTCGACGCTCAGCATGGATGCCGGCTCGCAGATCACTCTTTTCGGCCTGGCCCATGAAGTGCTGCAAGGTTGGGACAGTCGCGGTACTCACCGTGAGGTTGAGTACGACGACTTGCTGCGCCCCGTGGCGGTGTTTGAGTACCCCGTCACGCAGCCACCAAGGTGTGCCGAGCGGATGGAATATGGTCGTGCCGGTCAAGACCGCAACCTTCTCGGCCAGTTGATTCGGCAAGATGGTCCCGGTGGCACTGTTTTGTTTGAGGAGTTTGCGATCACCGGCCAATGCACAAGACATGTTCAACACTTCACGCTGGACGCCGTCACCCCTGATTGGCCGGAACCGATTGCTGATCGCAACACTGTGTTGGAGCCCGGCGAGGGGGCCGTTTCCACGTGGCGGTTTGGTCCGCTGGGGAATGTGCTGGAATCAGTCGATGCCAGGCAGAACTGTCAGACCTTTGGCCTCACCCTTGACGGCCGGTTACGCCAAAGCGCCTTGAGGCTCGCAGGCAAGCGCGTTTGGCAAACACTGGTCAGTGATATCGAGTACAACGCCGAGGGCCAGATCACAGGAGAAGTGGCGGGCAACGGCGTACGAACGACGCTCAAATACCGTCCTGAAGACGGTCGACTGCTGGAACGTCGGGCGCACAGCGATCACAGTGGATTGCTGCAACACCTGCTCTACGCCTATGACCGAATGGGCAATGTGCTGAGCATCGAGGACAAGGCGTTGTCGGTGCGTTACTTCAACAACCAACGCATCGAACCTGTCAGTCGATTTATCTACGACAGTCTTTATCAATTGAGCGTGGCGTCTGGCTGGGAGGCGGGTGCCGCCAGCCAAGGGCCGGCATCCGTCGGGCGCAACGATCCTGCGGCTCTCAGTAATTACCAACAAACCTATAGCTATGACGAAAGCGGGAATTTGCTGAAGCTGACACACGTCGGCGCACAAAGTCCGGGACGTGAACTCAAGGCCGCCCGGTACAGCAATCGCTGTCTACCCTGGCGCAACGGTGTGCCGCCGACTGAAGACGAGCTTGCCGCTGCATTCGACGCCAGGGGCAATTTGCTGGAGCTGGATCAGGGGCGGTTTTTGACGTGGGATCTGCGCAATCAATTGCAGTCGGTCAGCCCGGTGGAACGCGATACCGGACGCAATGACTGTGAGACCTACGCCTACGATGGTGGTGGCCAGCGGGTGCGCAAAATCCGCTCGTTGCAGACTAACGCCCGCACCGTGATCGCTGAAGTTCGCTATTTGCCGCAGCTGGAACTTCGCACCGACCGTGGCACCGGGGAGGCGCTGCAGGTCATCACCGCTCAGTGCGGTCTGAATACTGTCCGGGTGTTGCACTGGGAAAGCGATCCGCCGTCCGGCTTCAACGATCAGTACCGTTTCACCCTGACCGATCACCTGAACTCCTGCACCGTGGAATTGGCCGATGACGGACGAATCATCAGCCGCGAAATCTTTTATCCCTTCGGTGAGACCGCGTGGTTTGCCGGTTCGGATGCAATTGAAGTCGGCTACAAAACCATTCGTTATTCGGGTAAGGAGCGTGATGCGACGGGGCTTTATTACTATGGGATGAGGTTCTACATACCCTGGTTACAGCGCTGGCTTAATACTGATCCCGCTGGCGAGGTGGACGGGCTCAATCTTTATCGAATGGTTCGTAACAACCCATTGACGTTTTTTGACGAACAGGGAGAAGAGCCTCAGTCAAAAACATCATTAACCACCGCTAGCGGTATTTTTGAAGCTTACAAGGAAGGCTACAGTGATGTTGATAGACAGCTTCCCTTCAAAATGATGGCCGATATCACCGGCAACAAATTGATCTTCAAAAATAACAAGGCACCTGCTGGAATGCTCGAAAAAACCAGCACCAAGCGTTTCACTTTGAGGCATTACACCGTTTCTGGCAGTAAAGGGGATACGCCGCCCTTTATGGAGATAGCGTCAAACTTTTCGCTGGTCCATAAAAACGTGAAAACGTTGGGTGGAAAGGGGGGGAATACCAACGAGAAGGACTGGACGAAGGCAGGGAACAGCGCTTTTACCTTTTTTCTTCTGGCAGTGGATGGTGAAGTCAATGAGCGAAAATTCCTTCAATCAATGACTCACTTCGCCGAATACGATCTAGGGGATGACAGAGCGCTGGAAGATGCGCTTGGGCCAGGTTTCGATAATGTCGAGTTTTTTGCCTCCCCTGACGTACTGGACCCAAAGCATTCCGCAAATCTGGCAACCGTACCGATGGTAAAGGGGCGGTTGAAGGATTTGAAGGCGCTGCTGTTGGGTAGCTCGGGAATTGCTGCGGTTCAGGTGGGAAGAATGGATTCGAAATCATTGCTTAATAGTATTGATAATGCATTTGGTGGAAGCCTCGAGATCAAAGTTCCTGGCTCGATAAAAGTTAAAACATGGCATAAGAAAACAACCATGCCGTCTGTTGGTAAGAGGGCAGCATGATCGCGTAAAAAAGCCCCCGCCCAACCCACTGCGGATAGGGAACGCAGCGGGCTGGACGGGGGCTTCTTGTTTTACTGAACGCTTACTGCGCGATGGTTTTCACCGACACGCCGCGCTCGATCGGGGTGGAGCGACCGTAGATATCTTCAAACCGCTCGATATCGTCTTCACCCAGATAGCTACCCGATTGCACTTCGATGATCTCGAGTGGAATCTTGCCCGGGTTACGCAAACGGTGGACCGACGCGATCGGGATGTAGGTCGACTGGTTCTCGCACAGCAGGAACACGTTCTCATCGCAGGTCACTTCGGCGGTGCCGCTGACCACGATCCAGTGTTCGGCGCGATGGTGGTGCATTTGCAACGACAGGCACGCACCCGGTTTGACCGAGATGTGCTTGACCTGGAAGCGGCCGCCCATGTCCACCGAGTCGTAGGAACCCCAAGGGCGATAGACTTCGCAGTGGTTCTGAGTTTCGCTGCGGCCCAGTTCGTTGAGGGTGTTGACCATCTGTTTCACGCCTTGGACCTTGTCCTTGTGCGCAATCATCATGGCGTCTTTGGTTTCGACGACCACGATGTTTTCCAGGCCGATCACCGACACCAGCTTGCCGTTGCCGTGGATCATGCAGTTTTTGCTGTCCTGAATGATCACGTCGCCTTTGGTGACGTTGCCGTTGGCGTCTTTTTCATTCACTTCCCACAGCGACGACCAGCAACCGACATCGCTCCAGCCGGCAGTCAGCGGTACAACGCAGGCGCGCTGGGTTTTTTCCATCACCGAATAGTCGATGGAGTTGTCCGGGCAGCAGGCGAACGTGGCTTCGTCCAGGGTGATGGTGTCGTTGTCGTGGTCACTGCGTTCCAGCGTCAGCAGGCAAGTGTCGTAGATGTCCGGGTCGTGCTTTTTCAGTTCTTCGAGGAAGCGGCTGGCGCGGAACAGGAACATGCCGCTGTTCCAGAAATACCCGCCGGACGCGACGTACTCGGTGGCGCGTTTCACGTCAGGTTTTTCGACGAAGTGCGAGACGCGGCTGACGCCTTCCGGCAGCAGCGAATCGTTGGTCGACTTGATGTAGCCGTAGCCCGTTTCCGGTTTGGTGGCCGGGACGCCGAACAGCACCATTTCGCCGTTTTCGGCCGCGACGGTGGCAAGGGCCAAGGCGCGTTGCAGGGCTTTCTGGTCTTCCAGCACGTGGTCGGCCGGCAGCACCAGCATCAGCTCGTCGCGACCTTCATTGACCAGCATCATCGCGGTCAAGGCCACAGCCGGCGCGGTGTTGCGACCGAAGGGCTCCATGATGATGCGCTGGGCTTCCAGTTTGCGGTTGCTCAACTGCTCGTTGACGATGAAGCGGTGGTCCTTGTTGCACACCACAATCGGNGTGTCCATGCCNTCGAACACCAGGCGTTCCAGGGTTTGCTGGAACAGCGTGTGTTCGCCGGTCAGGGCGAGGAACTGCTTAGGGAACTGCTTACGNGAAAGCGGCCAAAGACGTGAGCCGCTACCACCTGACAAGATCACCGGAATCATGTTGTTACTCCTTTAAAATCGATTGGTTAGAGCTACGAACGTTCTGTCGTTTCACTCTTGTTCTTATTCCGTATCCCGACTGACACCTGGATCCCTTGTAGGAGCCTGGCTTGCCAGCGATGGCGGTCTCAAGGGCCTCATCGCCGGCAAGCCGTGCTCCTACAGGGCACGTGTCAGTCAGGCAAATGTGTTAGCGCGTCGACACCGGGCGTTTTACCCACACTGGCGACAGGCTGCT
>Ga0065714_10065202_pt1 | contig 11997 bp, 9 predicted proteins | sample MisRhiReplicate2_FD_59101 | JGI IMG/M metagenome (GOLD analysis project Ga0065714, IMG submission 59101) | Miscanthus rhizosphere microbial communities from Kellogg Biological Station, MSU, sample Rhizosphere Soil Replicate 2: eDNA_1 v2... | ecosystem: Host-associated > Plants > Roots >... | reverse complement strand
TAAGCATGCCATAACAACATGGTGGCGATAGTGCGGTAAGGTTTAAACTGATCTTCCTTCTCTTTTTGTGTTCTCCACCTTTTCTGTCATTCTGAACGAAGTGAAGAATCTTTTTAATTATAGGATTTTAATATCGACCTGTTTTGGGTTCGGTTTTCTATCGCTTGCAGATTCTTCGTTGTACGCAGAATGACAACTTTATTTTTTCTTCCTTTCCTCTAAATAAGCATGCCATAACAACATGGTGGCGATAGTGCGGTAAGGTTTAAACTGATCGGCTACCGCCAACACATCTTCTTTACTCATACCAGGTGCCAAACCTTTTATTTTCTTTAACGAGTTTACCGCCGCCAGATCTCCTATTGGGAAAACATCCTTGTGGTGCAGCATAAAAATCAGATAAATATCCACCGTCCAATCGCCTATGCCTTTAATGCTTTTCAGCCGGTTTCTAATGTTCAGATCGTCCATTGCCTCCATTTCGCTTAAAGATAGTCTGCTGTTCACGATGTTTTCGGCCAAATGCCGCACATAGGCCGTTTTTTGACGACTAAAATAACATTCCCTTAATTTCTGGTCGGTAAGTGATAACAACCTTTCAGGCGTAATCTCATTAATTTTTTCTTTCAATTTATTCAATGTGGCCAATGCCGAAGCCAAAGAAACCTGTTGCTCCAGGATAACATGTACCAGTGATTCGAAGGTATTTGGTCTCGACCAGAAGGGCGGATAACCATATCGATTTAAAATAACCTGTAAATCTGCATCCCTACTCCCCGCTAAATTGCAAAGCTGGTGAAAATTGGCCTGATCAAATGTTTCGAACATAAAGGTTTTTTATCCAAATATACAGCGGGTGTTTAATAAACAAGTTAACGCATGATTTCTTTACGGGGATTAACGACCGATACAATGAAATATTCTTCCATACCATTTTCTGTCGAGTTGAACGCACTCAAAAATCTTATTCCATATCATAAAATATTCAAATACCAGAGGCATATGAGCAAGACTAAACAGCACTAAAAACATCAAATAACGGAAAGACCCGCCATTTTAATCCCGATTTAAGACGAGATAGTTACTTTTGCTGAATGCTAAAGATTGGAATAGCTGAAGACGACCCTAAAATCTCAGCGCTTTTGAAGTCGGCACTCGAAGAAAACGATTATCAGGTACTTACCGTGGCCAATGGGATTGATGCGTTTGATCTTTTTTTACGTGAAAGTTGTAACCTCCTGATTATCGACGTCATGATGCCCGGCCTCAACGGCATACAGCTTTGTAAACACCTCAGAGAAAAAGCGTTACAGACACCAATCCTCATGCTTACGGCCATGGGTACCGTTGATGATAAAGTTACAGGTTTAGAAGCTGGTGCTGATGATTATCTCGTAAAACCCTTTCACCTGAAGGAACTTTTAGCCAGGGTTGCAGCACTTTTACGCAGGCAACCTACCATAGCAACACAAACAGGCCATAAATTATATTTCGAAGACCTCGTACTCGATACGTATAGTAAAGAAGTGAGCCGTGCGGGTAAACCGATCGAATTAAGTGCTAAAGAATTTATTTTGCTTGAACTTTTTATGCGTCACCCCAACCGTTTACTCTCGCGACAATTTATTGCAGAGCAAGCCTGGGACATCAGCTTCGAAACCGGTACCAATGTAATTGATGTATACATCAACTTCCTGCGAAAAAAGATCGAAAAGGATTTCGAACGTAAACTTATCCATACCAAAATCAATATGGGTTATATTCTGAAATAAATGAAGATAAAGGACCGCATAGCACTGTATTTTACCCTGATCAGCACTTCTATGCTCTTCGCAGTACTCTGCACGGTATATTTTACCTTTATGAAATTTTTGGAGGCCGATTTCTTCGAACGCCTAACCGACCGTACCATGGTTACCGCCAAATTGTACCTCGAAGCCGATGAAATCAGTCGCGATGCTTTAAATACTGTACGCCATAAATACCTTCAAAAGTTAAACAGCGAAGTAATCCGTGTGTACGATAAAAAAAACAGGGCTACTTTTATTGGTGATACTGCACAATACTGGACCCCTGCCACCATTGATCAGGTACGCAGGAAAGGCCGTTTAAAGTATACAGACGGTCAGCGACAGGTAGTGGGTATTTACTACAAAGATAATCAGGGCGACTTTGTCATCCTGGCTTCGGCCAACGACCAGGGCTCTCATAACAGGCTCGACAAACTGTTGAAAATTATGATTTTTATCTTCATCCTGATTTCGCTCCTGGTATTGTTGTTAAGCAGGTGGGTTGCCCAGAAAATGCTGAAACCACTGCAAAAATTTATGCTTGAGGTAAAACAGGCCAGCTCGCAAAACATGGAATTCAGGGTGGAGGAAAATCACAATAAAGATGAAATCAATCTTATTGCCCAAAGTTTTAACCATTTAATGGAAGAACTGGAACAGGCTTTTATTTTGCAGAAAACCTTTGTGTCCAATGCTTCGCACGAATTACGGACACCTGTAACGCGTATTATGATCAACGCCGAACTGGCACTGTCCAAAGAAAGGGATCAGCCGGCTTATCAAAAAGTGATTGCTTCGATGCTTGAGGATGCCGAAAAAATGGAGCACATCATTGCCGGATTAGTTGCTTTAGCAAAAATGGACCTTGAACTGATCAATTCGCAGCTTGTTCCAATCAGACTGAATGATTTACTTTTCAAAATCCAAACTGAATGGAAATCACAGAAAAACTTTGATCTTAAAATTACTTATCAAAATTACATCGATCCAGAACCTCAAATTTTAGCCAATACGATTTTATTACAGATTGCTTTGGACAATATCATTTCAAACGCCTTTAAATTTTCCGATAATCAGGAGGTAAATATTGTTATAGAAGCCACTGAAAATGATTTCCTCATCCACATCACCGACCTTGGGAATGGCATCTCGACAGAAGATCAAGAGGATATTTTTAAGCCTTTTTATACCCGAGCAGAAGAACAGGGCCATCATGGAGAAGGCATGGGCCTTTATATGGCTAAAAAAATTATCGATCTCCTTAAGGGCGACATAACCATTAACAACCCAGAACAAGGCGGCTGTACTTTTACGGTGAGCTTGGCAAAACTTTAGTAAATAATCCGTCCGCCTTCTCTAGAGTCGTCATCATCTCGACTGGAACGTAGTGGAATGGAGAGATCTATCTTGATAGATTTTGCTTCGCAGAGCCTTCGGGTTCTCGGCTGCGTTGCACCCTATAGTTATCGGGTCCGCTCGAAATGACGTGTACTTGAGAAAGTGGTCAATCCCAACTTTAATCCCCTTTTAATTCGCATTTAATGCCCCTTTAATTCGGCAAGGATAGTTTTGCCTGCATGATAAGGATATCTTCATTGCTCATTCTTTTTTTAACACTGGTGGCCAGGGGAGCTTTCGCGCAAAGCGATACATTAAGCTTAAACCTAAGCCAGGCTGAACGCCTGTTTTTAAAAAATAATTTCGATCTCTTAGCTGGTAATTATGAGATTGACAAGGCAAAAGCCGAAATCATCACGGCCAAACTTTTTGAAAACCCTACTCTTGAGTACGAAAATCTTTTTTACAATCATGAAACAAAAAAAATCCTGCAAACCTCTTATGCCCACGGCCAATATGCCGGATCAATTTCGCAGTTATTCAAACTGGCAGGCAAGCATAATAAAAATATCAAACTGGCCCAAACCGGAGTTAAACTGGCCGAATCTGAATACTTCGACCTATTAAGAACATTGAAATTCGAATTGGTTAATACCTTTTACAAAACCTATTTCGCTGCACAATCTGTAAAAGTTTACCAGGAACAGATCAGCTCCACAGATCAGTTGCTAAAAGCTTACGATCTCCAGTTAAAAATGGGCAATGTTGCCGCAAAGGATATGATCAGGATTAAATCACTGTTGATTAACCTCAAAGCTGAGCAAGCTGGCTTATTAAATGAACTGGAAGACCATTACAAAGATTTAAAATTGCTCTGCGGCATTAACTCAGCGACTTCAATAGCATTAATTTTGGATCAAACAGATCTCAAATTCCCATCACTGGATAAGATTCCTTACAAGGCATTGCTAGATTCAGCCAGGGCCAACCGTGCCGATCTTAAACTGGCCAAAACCAACCTGCTTTATAACGAAAGCAATTTAAGGTTACAAAAGGCAATGGCAATCCCCGATATCGAAATTGGCCTGAGTTACGATCTCAAAGGCAACTATCCCGAAAAATATACTGGTTTAGGCATCAAAATACCTATTCCGCTTTTCTCCAGAAACCAGGGAGAAATTAAAAAAGCACAGATTGGCATAACCGCAGCCAATATGAATATAAAAAAACAGGAAGCCCTGCTCGAGAACGAGGTATTTAACAGCTACAAGACCGCCTTACGCATTGAAAAATTGTTTTCGGAGATTGATCCTACTTTTAGTGCCGATTTTGACACGCTGGTTTCAGGACTGATCAAAAATTTCAAGGCAAGGAACATCAGCCTGATTGAATTTTTAGACCTCTACGATGCTTACAAAGAAAATACGCTTCAACTCAATAAACTTCAGTTCGAAAGAATGAACACCCGCGCTGAACTCAATTACGTAACCGGCGCTAACCTTTTTAAATAATCCCAATGCAAAACCTCTATAAAAACACGGTACTCATAGCCGCAACCAGTTTAATTTTTAGCTGTAGCGAACATAAAACCGCAGCACCGGCAGAAAAATTTACCATCACCGACTCATTGATCAATCGCTTACTGATCGATACCGTACAGCAGGCCAACAGCAAAACAGAAATGATGTTTTCGGCAAAAATTGCAGCAAACGAAGAGCGCCGGTCAGAACTTTTCCCAATGGTAAGCGGAACCGTAAACCGTGTTGAGGTAAGGTTGGGCGATCAGGTTTCGATCGGACAAACTTTAGCAACCCTTACCAGTTCCGAAATGGCCGGTTTTGATAAGGAAGTTATTGCGGCCAATGCAGAACTTAAAAATGCAGACCGATCGGTAAAACAGGCTGAACAACTTTTTCAAAGTGGTTTATCGTCAGCAAAAGAACTCGAAGAAGCCAAAAACGATTATCAGATCAAAAAAGCAGAAGCAAAAAGAGCTAATTCAGTATTAAAACTTAATGGGGGCAGCAGCAGCGGATTATACGCTATTAAATCTCCGATCAATGGTTTTGTGATCGAAAAAAACGTAACCCAGAACATGCAGCTACGAGGCGATAACGACAAAAGCCTCTTCACCATTGCCGATCTCTCCAACGTTTGGGCCATGATCAATATTTACGAATCGGATATTTCGCGGGTAAAAGCTGGCGATGAAGTGAGTTTATATACCCTATCCTATCCCGATAAAGTTTTTAAAGGAAAAATAGAGAAATTATATAATCAGGTTGATCAAGACAGCAAAGTAATGAATGCGAGGGTTGTGATCCCAAATCCGGGGTTTTTATTAAAACCAGGCATGCTGGGAACCGTAAAAGTTTCGACAAATTCGGCCATTGATCTCCCGGTTTTGAACTCAAGGGCAGTAATTTTCGATGAAAACAAAAATTATGTGCTCGTTCTGGGGCCAGACCACAAAGTGAGGATCCAGGAGATTGAAATCGGTCGTAAAACGGCCGACAAAACCTACATCAGCAAAGGTGTACAGGCCGGCGACCGCATTATTGCCTCCAAACAGGTTTTCTTGTTCGAAAGCCTAAAAACACAATAATTCTTTTCATTCCTAGATTTTAAAAATGAATAAATTCATAAAAAGCATTATCGGCTTTGCACTGAAGAATAAATATTTCATCTTTTTTGCCACTTTTATATTAATCCTGGCAGGCTATTTAAGCTTCAAACACACTACGATTGATGCCTTTCCCGATGTAACCAATACCAACATCACTATTATAACCCAATGGCCAGGCAGAAGTGCCGAAGAAGTAGAAAAGTTTGTGAGCAGGCCACTGGAAATTGCCATGAATCCTACCGAAAAAAGGACCAGCATCCGTTCCTCTTCTCTATTTGGATTATCCATTGTAAAGGTAAGTTTCGAAGATGATGTAGATTATGCCGAGGCGCGTGTACAGGTAAACAACCATCTCGAAGAAGCCGATCTACCTGAAGGCATCCAGCCGGAAGTACAGCCACCATACGGACCAACGGGAGAGATTTTTCGTTACACTTTAACCAGCGATAAAAAATCGGTCCGTGAATTAAAAACCCTTCAGGATTGGGTGATCCAGCGCGAATTATTATCCGTTTCGGGCATTGCTGATGTGGTGAGTTTTGGTGGAGAAGTGAAAACCTATCAGATCACTGTCGATCCACAGAAAGCGATCCAATATGGCGTAAGCGCAACCGAACTTTTCGAAGCAGTATCTAAAAGTAATATCAATGTGGGTGGTGATGTAATCGTGCAGAGCGGTCAGGCTTATGTGGTACGCGGTATCGGCGTGCTCAACAACATCGATGAGATCAGGAATGTGGTGGTGGATAACATTAACGGCACCCCAGTTTATGTTAAAACCATTGCCGATGTAGCGGAATCGGCTTTGCCTAGATTAGGCCAGGTTGGCCGCGACAGAGATCCGGATGTGGTAGAAGGTATTATCGTAATGCGAAAAGGCGGTAATCCCAGTGAGGTAATTGCTAGATTGAAGGAAAAGATCAACACCATAAACAGCACCATCCTGCCAGATGACGTAAAAATCAAACCCTTTTACGATCGCGAAGACCTGGTCAATTATTCAGTACATACCGTAATGGGTAATATGCTCGAAGGGATTTTGTTTGTAACCCTGATCGTTTTCCTTTTTATGGCCGATTGGCGCACTACTTTAATCGTTTCGATCATTATCCCTTTGGCTTTACTTTTTGCTTTTATCTGCCTCAAATTAAAGGGTATGCCAGCCAACCTGTTATCCATGGGGGCAATCGACTTCGGGATTATTATTGATGGCGCTGTGGTGATGGTTGAAGGAATTTTTGTTGTATTAGACGCAAAAGCCAAAACATTGGGCATGGAAAAGTTCAATAAAATGAGCAAACTCGGCTTTATTAAAAAGGCTTGTCTCGAAAACGGAAAAGGCATTTTATTTGCTAAGTTGATTATTATTACCGGTTTGCTACCCATTTTCACCTTCGAAAAGGTAGAAGGTAAAATGTTCTCGCCATTGGCCTGGACCTTAAGTTTTGCCTTATTAGGCGCCCTAATTTTAACCTTTACCCTTGTACCGGCCATGGCCAGCGTACTCTTAAAAAAAGATGTAAAAGAGAAACACAATATCTTTTTGGAATGGATAACCAGCGCAACCCTTAAATTTTATGATGTATGCTTCAAAAAAAGGAAACTCGTTTTTGGTATTTCCATTATTGTGCTCTTGCTTGGCGCTTTCAGCTTTAAATTTCTGGGTACCGAGTTTCTACCGAGTTTAGATGAGGGTTCCATATATGTCCGCGCTACAGGACCTTTAAGTATTTCGTTAGATGAGACCAAAAAACTTTCGAATGAGATGAGAAAGATCTTTTTAAGTTTCGAAGAGGTAAAGCAGGTGATGTCGCAAACTGGCCGTCCTAACGATGGAACCGATGCCACCGGCTTTTATAACATGGAATTTCATGTGGATATTTATCCGCGGAAAAAATGGAAACGCAGGCAGACCAAAGAACAGTTAATTGAGCGCATGCAGGAAAAATTAAAGAGCTTTCCCGGTATCAGCCTCAATTTTTCGCAACCCATTTCAGACAACGTAGAAGAGGCGGTTTCTGGTGTTAAAGGTTCTATTGTGGTAAAACTCTTCGGCGAAAACTTCGAGTACATTGAGCAGGAAGAGGAAAAAATAGAAAGCATTTTAAAAACGGTTGATGGCATCGAAGATCTGGGAATTTTAAGAAACCTTGGTCAGCCAGAGCTGCAAATTAACCTCGATCAGAAAAAAATGGCGCTTTATGGAGTAAGCACAGCAGATGCCAATGCCGTAATCGAAATGGCCATTGGAGGAAAAGCCGCTACGCAGATTTATGAAGGCGAACGGAAATTCGACCTCATTATCCGTTATCCCGAAGATTTCAGGAATGACGAGAGCTCGATCAGCAAATTACGCGTTCCCACCCTATCGGGTTCAAATGTACAATTGGGCGAAATCTCGAGCATCAGAAAAATTACCGGGCCGAGTATGATTTACCGCGATAAACACAAACGTTATGGGGCTATCAAATTCTCGATCCGTGGCAGAGATATGGGCAGCGTAATTGCCGAAGCACAACAAAAAGTAAATGAAAAAATCAGATTGCCACAGGGTTACCAGATCGAGTGGGCTGGTGATTTCGAAAATCAGCAAAGAGCCATTGCACGTCTATCGCAGGCTGTTCCGGTAAGTTTATTGCTGATCTTTTTTATCCTGTTTGTACTTTTCGGGAATTTTAGAGATGCACTATTGGTACTCAATAATGTTCCTTTTGCCATGATAGGTGGCATATTGGCCCTGCTAGCCGCAGGTGTAAATTTTAATATTTCTGCAGGAATTGGGTTTATTGCATTATTCGGTATCTGTGTACAGAACGGTGTGATCCTGATTACCCGCTTCAAAACCAACATTACCGAATTGAAACACCACACCACCTGGACTTTTACAGATGCCATGCGTGATGGGATTGCCAGTAGGTTCAGGCCAGTATTAATGACCGCACTAATGGCGGCGATAGGTTTGATGCCTGCAGCACTTTCTACCGGAATCGGTTCGGAAGCATCAAAACCATTGGCCATTGTGGTTATCGGTGGGTTAATTACGAATACCTTATTCAACCTTTTTGTGTATCCGATCGTATTTTATTGGTCATATCGTAAAAAAGTTCAAAAGATGGTACCAACACAGATTTAAGCAAAGGAGATTAACTATAGCAGTTCTTCAATAAGCTCAGGATGATAATGTAGATCAAAATACAATTCAAAATCTATCATTCTGAACTTGTCATTTTTGCTGATGACCATTACCAAATTGATTGGAAATCTCAAAACATACACAGTTTCTAGAAAACTAACTGGTTATATTTTTATCTTTACGTATAAATATATTCCATGGGCTATTCAGAAATAAAGCCACACCCTGCACTTCAACTTTATATTGATGCCTATTGGATATCAGAAAATACGGCAAAAACTGTTCAGCAAATCATGATTCTGCCAGATGGATGTGTAGATATCATTTTCAATTTGGAAGATGATTATCAATCAGAATCGGGTACTATTTTGATGAAAAGTGGAGCTGTTCATTTTGTGGGTACCATGATGCGCCACAAAATGTACCGTATTATTGGTAAGACCAAAATGCTCGGTATTAGGTTTAAACCCGCTGCATTCTTTTATTTTTTTAAGTTTCCGCCACTATCTGAATTTACAGATCAAAATATTGAGCTAAAAACAACAATGTTGCCCACAATTCATCACATTGATGAACATACACAGGGCCATCTCGACAACTTTTTCCTGAATCGCTTATCTGCACCAAAATATCCTATCCTGCCCATCATTAATGAAATACGGAACCAGCATGGCCTGATAAAAGTAAACGAGCTGGCAAAAACTTACTTCACCACAAACAGACAGCTGGAACGGCACTTCCAAAATTCGGTCGGCGTAAGTCCGAAAGAATTTATCAGGCTTGTGCGTTATCAGTTTACCTATCATAAAATCAAAAACAATACTGCAGGCAAATGCCTCGCTACCATTGCCTTCGAATCTGGTTATTATGATCATGCGCATTTAACCAACGAAATAAAAAAGTTTACCGGCTCTGCTCCATCGCAGTTATAATTTTGTCGCATTTTTGCAAAGTCTGCTGTTATTTCCCTCAGTATATTTGCTCAATAAGAAAAAAATTATGGTAAAGTTTAGCTACACTATCCTCTACGTTAAAGACGTAATCGAATCGATCGAATTTTATGAAAAGGCATTCGGTTTTAACCGAAAATTTATCACTCCAGATAACAGTTATGGAGAACTGCTCACCGGAGATACTGTAATTTCTTTTGCCAATCTCGAACTTGCCGGTTCTAATCTATCCAATGGCTTTCGGGAAAGTATAAGAGGCGAAAAACCCTTCGGTATAGAACTCGGATTTACGACTGAAGATGTAGAAACTGTTTTTAATAATGCAGTAGCTGCCGGGGCTACGCCTTTAGAGAAAATAAAAATAAAACCCTGGGGGCAGGCTGTAGCGTATGTTCAGGATATAAATGGCTTCCTGATCGAAATCTGTTCTCCTATGCACTAATCCATCCGACATTTTTTTTAAAAAATATTTACGCTTATTTTTCCGCAATCAAAATCAGTATGCGCTAAAACCCTCTTTCCACCAAATTTTCCAGCTTTCTCATTTTGGCTACAAAAGCCCTCAATTCGACTACAATATAATATCGAACCATTCTCACCTTTGGATTATCAATTTATTTAAGTCGAAAAATTATGGAACATCAACAAGAAAATCAGGATAGTACTACCGCTCCAACTTATAAAGTTTGGTTCATTACCGGTTCATCCCGTGGCTTTGGCCGCGTATGGGCAACAGCAGCTTTAGAACGTGGCGATAAGGTGGCAGCAACAGCAAGGAACCTCTCCAGCATTGCCGATCTTCAGGAAAGGTACAAAGAAAATGTACTGACCTTAGAATTGGATGTAACTAATTATGACCAGGTAGAAAAGGCTGTTCAACAGGCATATAAACACTTTGGAAGATTGGATATTGTTTTAAACAATGCAGGTTATTCGCTTGTAGGTACCGTTGAAGAGGCTACTATCGATCAGGTTAAAACAATGTACGATACCAATATTTTCGGAACGGTGGCAGTTATACAAGCCGCGCTGCCAATATTACGCGAGCAGGGATATGGACATATTTTAGGTACTTCGAGTAATCTTGGCCATGTCGTACTACCTGTTATTGGCTATTATTGCTCATCGAAATGGGCTTTCGAAGCCATTCACGAAAGTTTGGCAGCTGAGGTAAAACCTTTTGGAATAAACGTAACCATTATTGAACCAGGTGCTTACGCAACCGAATTCGGAAGTCAGGCTTCTTTAAAGTTTGCAGACGGATTAGATATATATACCGAATTTAAAGCCAAGTTTTTTGAAGGTTTACAGCAATTGGAAAGAGGTAATCCGGAGGCAACGCCAGAAGCTATCTTTAAAATTGTTGATACTGAAAATCCACCGCTCCGCTTCTTTTTAGGTAGCCATAACCTGCCATGGGTACGTACAGCATACGCAGAGCGCATGGCAACCTGGGAAGACTGGGAAGCCGTATCAAATGCAGCACAAGGTTAATTAATCATAAAATCAACGATATAACCGATAAACAACAGCTTATCGGTTATATTTGTATACATCAATATGAAAAAGGTAGATAATAGTCCCTATAAATTCAGTTCGTTAACAGAAGCACACCGGATGTTGGGCCTGCCACAGCCTAAACACCCCTTGATCAGCCTGATCAACAATGAAGATCATCCGGTTGAAATGAACGGGCAGCCTAATTCGCATATCTTAAATTTTTATAAGATTTCGTATAAACCAAAATTAAGTGGCAGGCTAAAATATGGTCAGAGTTATTATGATTTTGATGAAGGTGGTTTATTATTTGCTGCGCCCAACCAGATTATTGGTCATGAAGAGGATTTAAGCTCAAGTGTCTGTTCGCTCTACACCTTGTTAATTCATCCCGATTTTCTATTGTCGTACCCCATCGCCAAAAAGATCAAAAGTTATGGTTTCTTTTCGTATTCAGCCAATGAGGCACTGCACTTATCAGAAAAGGAGAAAAAAACCATCATTACCATTTTTAAAAGTATTGAAGAAGAACTGAACAGCAGGATCGACGATTTTAGCCAGGATGTGATCATCACGCAAATCGAACTGTTGTTAAATTACAGCAACCGCTTTTACAAACGGCAGTTTATTACGCGCAAAGTATTAAACAATGGCCTTTTGCAA
>Ga0065714_10003226_pt1 | contig 12001 bp, 10 predicted proteins | sample MisRhiReplicate2_FD_59101 | JGI IMG/M metagenome (GOLD analysis project Ga0065714, IMG submission 59101) | Miscanthus rhizosphere microbial communities from Kellogg Biological Station, MSU, sample Rhizosphere Soil Replicate 2: eDNA_1 v2... | ecosystem: Host-associated > Plants > Roots >... | reverse complement strand
TTTCATCGATAAGGCCTGTTGAATGTACAAAAATTTCGCTATCTCCGTTTGCTGGAATGATGAATCCGAAACCTTTAGTTACATTAAAAAATTTTACTGTTCCTTCTTGCATTGTATTATTTATTAAAAAATTAAGTGTGCAATGTACATATTATTTTTTTATTAAAATGCAAATGATTTGTTTTTTGACGTATAGAAAATGAGAAAAGCATCATTTATTGTCTTTTTTTCCCTGAACGACCAATTTAATTTCGCTGGAGTGGGGTATTCCAAGTGTTTTGCCCGGTGTGACTGCCAGTAGATTTTGAAGATAGACGTTAATAATTGCTTCTAACGACTTTTTTCGGGCCTCTTTGTGTTCGGGCAGAACATTACCAAATGTGGTTAAATACATTTTTCCATTGGCGTTTACCAGGACATTAAATTCATAGGCGAAGTCCTTGTAAGCCTTGTCAATGTCGATACGATAGTAAGGAAATAGGTAATCGTAGGACTGAGTTCTACCCTTAAATTGATCAATTGTCGTTATTTTTTTTACCTTAATGAGCTTGCTGACTGGTGTAAAATCTACAGGCTGTCGGCCAGCAAAGGCGCTGTCTAAATTTTGCGGATTGCGATTGGAACGGGCAGAAAGCCATTGTACATAAAGGGTATCAGCTCTAGAAGGTTTTTGCAATTCTTCAGCGGTTGTTTTCAGTACATTTTTTAGGTAATTATCCGAATAATAGGTGATGTTCACGTCAGATCTTATGTCTTTTGAAATCTCCTTTTTTTGAAGGTGAAGTCTTTGGAATACAAGGCTATCCTTACTTATCTTTTTTATGCGGAAATATTCATTTGCGAAATTATATACATCACCATGATCAAACATTAGAAAAAAGGGTTGCATCTTTTTCTTCTGAGGGCTGTAGGCCATCACCGTATCGTTTGATTTGAACTGAATAATCCATGTTGGTTCTTGCTGAAATCCCATTTCATTAAAGGAAAGGCCATTGCTAAACCTGCGTTTTACCTCCTGATATCTGATTCCGATGATCGAATCAAATGAAAGCTTTTTTATGACTTTTTTTTCTTCTTTTGGGGTATTGCAGCCGTAAGATGTAAGGAGTAAGATTAAGCCTAATAGTATTGTTAAATGGGGTATCTTTATCATATTGGTACTTGTTCCTGATATATAAATTGGGGCTTCATTTAGCTTAAAGAAGATGTTTCTTATCCATATGGAAAGGGTAAAAATAAATATTTATATCCGTTTCTTCAATTTTATAAGTTTAATGAGCAATTCCCCATTTCTGTTGATGGAGAGGAAAATACCGCGACCATCACCGGACCGTAATGTTTTTGTGATGTCGTTAAGATTAAGTGTTTTGGTGTTGGTAAAATTGATGGATATAATTTCATCGCCTTCATGGATGTCTGCTGATTGGGCAGGAGAGTTAGGCTCGATTCTGCTGATGAAGTAGCGCTTTTCCGGGTCTTCTTCAACGTAGACTTCAATGCCGGACATGTCGTGTTCAAATGGACGATTAAAGAATTGATTTTTTTTGAGGTACATGATTTCATTGGCATAGTCGAATGTAACATTGAACCTGCTCAGAATTTCGGCGCCCAAGTTGCCATTTCGACTTATAATAAGCGTTTTTGCCGCAACATCATCGTATATTGGATACGAGGAAATGACATTGTTTAATTCGAAATTTCCGATCCTCATTTTAGGAACTCGACCTACATTTCCACTAATTGGGCCACCTAGTCCAATTCCTAGGTTTGCCGGGATAGCGTTGGGAGGGACAGGGAAGGGTTTTTCATTTAAAATTTCTAATGAAATGGCGTGACTCGCTCCATTATCAACTATAACTTTTGCATTGATGGGGCCTAATTCTTTAATATCTAACTCTACGTTTATGTAGGGTTTATTATTGATGATCTGTAACGGAATAATTTCCCCTTTTATTTTCTTCTTGGTACCGGGTAAATTAAAGATTACTCTCTTGGAAGAGTAATTTATTTCGACAGTAAAACTATTGAAGAAATAATAACCTAAAAGACCATAAATTCTTGTCCCCATGAAGTTTGATAGGCCTAGAATATCTGTTTTTAGTATTGCTGTTGGCAAATGATCGATATTTGCTTTGCCAATTTTGGCTGAGATTTGGTTGGAAAGAAAGGCATCTATTTCCATCCCTTTTCCAAGCCCGCTTATTTTGATCGGGCGAAGATCTTTAAGGTTTAAATCCTTAACAATTGTTGTATCTGTGATCACCAATGGGCCGACACCCGTATCTAGGATGAAATTGTAAGGACCATTGTTATTGATGTACAAAGGGATGATGACTAGGTTGCGAATGAGGGTAAAATTAACAGCGCTTTTTGTTCGGGAGCCGTTAAAGCCAAATTGTTGGGCTTTTGACGCATATGGAGTGCAAATTCCAATTATTATGGAAATCAGAATAACTTTTAAGAAAAAGAAATTAACAGCGCGCATAAGCGGATTCATTGAACTAATTTAATAAATTAGTAGTCAGTATGCGTAGATCTGAATTTAAAATTAATGGCTTATTTCTTTTATTAGCGGTTTCTGCCGGTCTTTTTTTAAGTAGTTGCGCTGTTGATCGCCGCATGTCAAGAAAGGTAAATGGCCTTTTTAAAGAATCTGAGGTACTTAAAAAGCACTATGTGGGGTTTGCTTTATACGATATGTCTGCCGATAAGATGGTGTTTGAAAATAATGCAGATAAGTACTTTACCCCGGCATCAAACACTAAATTATTTACCTTTTACGGGGGATTAAAAATGACACCTGATTCAATTCCTGCATTGCGGTACATTGAAAAGGGAGATTCGCTTATTTTTTGGGGCACAGGAGATCCCTCTTTTTTATATGCAAAATTAAAAGGAACAAAGGCTTTTGTTTTTTTGAAGAGGACCAATAAGCAGCTTTATTTTTCTCCCGGAAGATACAAGGGTGATTTCTACGGAAGAGGTTGGCAATGGGATGACTACAATGATTATTATCAGGCAGAAATTAATGAGTTCCCGGTAATGGGAAACTTACTTGAAGTTAAGGAAAAGCAAGGTGCGCTTACTGTTTCTCCTCGGTTATTTACCGATTGTGTTGTGCCGGATTCCTCAGCGAAAGCGTCTTCTTTTTTGGTAAAAAGGGATTTCAATAGCAATAGATTCAATTATCCCGCGATAAAGGTACCGCAGGGCTATTCCCAAGAGATCCCGTATAAGGTTAGTTTGGCTACAACGCTTGCTTTATTGTCTGATACGATTGAGAGAAATGTTGGGCTAATTAGTATGCAAATGCCAACAAATGCCAAAACGTTATATTCTTTGAAATCAGATTCTGTTTTTAAAGAGATGATGGTGCCGAGTGATAATTTTATAGCAGAACAGCTACTTCTGGTTTATTGCAATCAAATTGGTGAAGATTTAAGTGCTGAAAAGGCAATGGAGTACATCAGAGAAAACTATTTAAAAGAGTTACAGGATAAGCCGGTGTGGGTTGATGGCTCTGGACTATCGAGATATAATTTAGTTACTCCCAGGGACGTTATAAAGCTTCTGGAGTTAATTTATAAAGAGGTCAATGATCAAAAGAGGTTATTTGCTATGCTTCCGGCGGGAGGGAAGAGTGGAACTTTAAAAAATGCTTACCCCAAAACGAATGAACCTTATGTTTTTGGCAAGACCGGGACATTATCAAATATTCACTGTCAGAGCGGTTACGTTGTAACCAAGAGAAATAAAGTGTACCTCTTCTCCTTTATGAATAATAATTTTGTCTCATCTACAACTGCTGTGAGAGATGAAATGGGTAAAATTATTACCTATATTCATGAAAACTATTAAGACTACAACTTTTCAAAAGGGATATCCATTATTGCGTATTTCTTCCATCCGATGAAATCAAAGTGCCACCACTCATTGCTCAGCACGCGGAACCCGTAGGATTGCATAGAGGTTATCAATAGGGATCTGTTTTTTATTACCGTTGGCGGCAGATTTGAGTAGGATGGTGAAGCTTCTTTGGCAAAACTATCGTATGGCGTAGGCATTTGCACTTCCTTTCCGGTTTTTAAATCGATTAGCGTTAGATCAATGGCGCAACCGCGGTTATGTTTAGAGCCTTTTTTAGGGTTTGCTACAAAATTTTTATTCTTAGCCTTTTTGTAAAAGGCCTTTGTAATAGCATAAGGGCGATATGCGTCAAATATTTTTAAGCCATAGCCCTTTTTGTTAAGGGCTAACTGGACTCTTTTTAATTGTGCTACAACAGGTTTTCTGGCAAAGGCCCGAGCCTCTTTGTACATTACCTGCTTCATGAAATTATTCCTGGTAGCGTACCTGATATCGAGCGTAATATTGGGTATTGCCTTTTTGATTTCTATGAGTTGATTATTCGGGTTATTGGTGTATGAGGCAAGATAGTCTTCATAAGAGTTGACCACCTGTAATCCATAAGGNTTGCCGGTATTTTTTTGTGCAACTGTAAATAATGGAATGAGCAGCAATAGATACAGGTGTTTTTTCATNNGCCNGACTATTGATTTGAGACTACAAGTAGCTCAATGTCCTTGTAAGGNAGGTTATACATGTTTGCAAGGTCTTTGTTCGTTAAATGGCCTTGATAGATGTATAGGGCTTCTCTAATACCGGGTTTACTCCACACTACATTCATTAATCCGCCCATATCACCTATGTCAACAAGAATTGGGGTGAATATATTCGTGAGTGCATAAGAGGCCGTCCTGGGTACACGAGAGGCAATATTAGGAACACAATAATGGATCACATCATGTTTTCTAAATACCGGATCTTTATGGTTTGTTACTTCGGAGGTTTCGAAACAGCCACCCTGGTCTATACTTACGTCGATTACAACTGAATTAGGTTTCATTCTCGTCACCATTTCTTCCATTACGATGCATGGGCTTCTTCCGTTCTTTGCTCTGATTGCACCAATGACAACATCGCAGGTTGTAATTGCTTTCCCAAGGACAATTGGCTGCATCACCGAAGTGAAAACGCGACTTCCCAGGTTGTTTTGAAGCCGTCTTAGGCGATAAATAGAGCTATCGAACACTTTGACCTCGGCGCCTAGTGCAAGGGCGGTACGCGCGGCGTATTCACCAACGGTTCCTGCTCCAAGAATTACGATTTCGGTTGGTGGAACACCGGTAAACCCACCCAGCATGAGCCCTTTTCCCCCGGTTACGTTACTGAGGTACTCTGCAGCAATAAAAATTGATGTTGCTCCAACAATTTCACTCATTGCCCGGACTACACTTAGGATATTTCCTTCATCCCTAAGGTTTTCAAAGCAAATGGCATTGATTTTCTTATTCAGAAGGGCTTTGAGATAAGTTTCTTTTAGGCCACCCATTTGAAGGGCAGAGATTAAAGTTTGCCCTTTATGCATCATGGCAACTTCTTCTAAAGTTGGGGGGGCTATTTTAACCAGAATATCGGCATTAAAAACATCCTTTTTGTTAAAAGCGATGATTGCACCTTGTTCGCTATAGTCGTTATCGGAAAAGTTTGAGCCAACACCGGCGCCGGTTTCTATAACAACCTTATGGCCATTGTTGACCAAAAGGGCAACTGATAATGGAGTTAAGGCAATTCGGTTTTCCTGAAATGAGATCTCTTTTGGAATGCCAATGTACAAACTATTGCTTTTCTGACTGGTTTCTGACATTGTCTCTTTGGGCTGTAAAAGCCCTTTTTGAGCAATGGAGGCCATACCTTCGCGTAATCCTGTAGCCATATTTGTTGATGTGATATTTTAGCTTGAAATTAAGAAAAATAACCTAAAAACGAGGGGTTGCCGTTTATATTTTATTGATGGACAGTACCCTCTGGTTTTCGCTTAACATTTTGATCTCAACTTTTACGTAGTGTTCCGGTAATAACTCCTCAACCTTTTCGGGCCATTCAATAAAACAGGTGTTGCCGGAATAAAAATATTCTTCGTAGCCAATGTCGTACGCTTCCTGAAGGTTTTTAATGCGATAAAAATCGAAATGGTAAAAGGTATTTCCGTCTGCTTCGTATTCGTTTACAATTGAGAAGGTTGGGCTGGAAACCAGTTCTTTTACGCCTAAGGCTTTCGCTAAAACCTTAATAAAAGTTGTTTTTCCAGCCCCCATGTCTCCTTCGAAAACAAATATCTTTTCAGCTCCGGCAAAATCTAAAAGAGAAATAGCGGCTTGATCTAAATCAGACAAGCTGTTTACATTAATATTCATTGTTATTTTGAACTGTATGTGGCAATTGGTATGATCATCTCTTCTAACGAAATACCTCCGTGTTGGAAGGTTTCATTGTAGTAGTTTACAAATTGGTTATAGTTGTTTTGGTAAACAAAATAACGGTCTTCTTTAGCAAAGATGTAATTAGAACTGATATTAATTTTTGGCAATTGGGCTTCATGAGGGTTTTTAATTAGAAAAACCTCTTTTGCATTGAAGTTAAGGTTGCGTCCTTGCTTGTAGCGAAGATTTGTATTGGTATTTCTATCGCCGATAACTTTGCTTGGATGTTTTACCCTAATGGTTCCGTGATCCGTTGTAATAACCACCTTAACATTCTTCTGAGCTATTTTTTTCAAAAGATCCATTAACGGTGAATGCTCAAACCACGACAGGGTTAAGGACCTGTAAGCAGCATCGTCATTAGCCAGCTCACGAATCATTTGCATGTCTGTGCGGGCATGTGATAGCATGTCGACAAAGTTATATACAATGGCATTAAACTCGTTTTGAAGTAAGTTGTTGACTTGCTCGTTTAGCGCCTTCCCATCATCGTAAGTTAGTATCTTGTTATAGCTGAACTTACAGTCCTTGCGTAAACTGCGTTTAATTTGGTCTGCTAAAAAAGCACCTTCATGCATATTTTTCCCGCCTTCATCATCGTCGTTTTGCCACAATCCAGGGAAGCGTTTTTCCATTTCTAAAGGCATTAAGCCGGAAAATATAGAATTACGTGCATACTGGGTTGCCGTAGGCAATATACTCGAGTAAGTATCCTCTTCGTCCAAACGAAAGTGCTCAGTAATTAGCGGATTGATTATTCTCCATTGATCATAGCGCAGGTTATCGATAAGGATAAAAAAGACAGGAACATTGTTGCTTAGCAAAGGGAACGCTTTTTTCTTTAAGAGCTCATTGGACAACAACGGAGCTTTGCCTTTACCGTTAACCCAGCCCAAATAATGATCTTCTATGAATTTGGAGAACTGCATGTTGGCTTCTGACTTCTGCATGGTAAGAATTTCATGCATTTGTGGATCATCAAGTTTTTCCAACTCAAGCTCCCAGAATACTAGTTTTTTATAAACGTCTACCCATTCTTCATAGCTAAGTTTGTCATTTAAAGTCATGCCTAAACGTCTGAAGTCTTGTTGGTAGGCCATAGATGTCCTTTCACTTACCAAGCGTTTGTTGTCTATTATTTTCTTTATGGTTAACAAAACCTGCTTAGGATTAACAGGCTTAATGAGGTAGTCGTCTATTTTAGACCCAATGGCATCTTCCATTAAGTTTTCTTCTTCGCTTTTGGTAATCAGGACAACAGGGACATCATTTCTAATATTTTTTATTGCTGTAAGTGTTTCAAGACCGCTCATTCCGGGCATGTTTTCATCAAGAAAAACAAGGTCAAAGTGTTCTTTCCCAAATGCTTCAAGGGCATCATTACCGTTGGTGTAGGTGGTAACATGGTATCCTTTTTCGTTTAAAAGTAATATATGTGGTTTTAATAAGTTTATCTCATCGTCGGCCCATAGAATCTTGGTTTCCTGCATTATCTTATTTATATAATGTGAATTTAATTTGTCAAAAAGAGAGTGTGTCTTTCTTACTATGGATAAAAATAGCAATTTTTGTACCGTATAATTTATTTTTAAGGATTGAACAAAAAGAAAATAATAAATGATCCGGTATATGGTTTCATAAATATTCCTTCAGAAATAGTATTTGATCTGATATCTCACCCGTATTTTCAAAGGCTGAGGTATATAAAGCAATTGGGAATGACCCATTTGGTATATCCGGGAGCGTTACACACCCGGTTTCACCATGCTTTAGGAGCAATGCATCTGATGGGGTTGGCTATTGAAATTCTGAGAAGTAAGGGGCATGAGATTAACAGGGAAGAAGAAGAGGCTGCCACAATTGCAATCTTACTACATGACATCGGACATGGTCCTTTTTCGCATGCACTTGAATATTCGTTGGTTCATGGAATAAAGCATGAAGACATTTCCATGTTAATTATGGAAAAGCTGAATGCTGAGTTTAATGGAAGGTTAACACCGGCAATTAATATTTTTAAAGGTAAATATCATAAAAATTTTCTTGCCCAGCTTGTTTCGGGTCAGCTAGATCTGGACAGAATGGATTATCTGAATAGGGATAGCTTTTTTACCGGAGTGAGTGAAGGGGTAATTAGTTTTGACCGCATTATTAAGATGTTTAATGTGCTGGATGATAACCTGGTAATTGAAGAAAAGGGAATTTATTCTATTGAGAATTTCTTGATATCCAGACGACTGATGTATTGGCAGGTTTATTTGCATAAAACTGTTATTGCAGGAGAGATGGTGCTGGTTAAAATTTTGAAGCGCGCAAAGGAACTGGCAGTAAAAGGAGAAACTCTTTTTGCTACACCGGCCCTTCAGCATTTTTTAAAAAATGATGTTACTGAAGAGGGGTTCTTTTCGGCAGATATTCATTTATCCATGTTTACTCAGCTTGATGATCAGGATATATTTGCTTCAATAAAGGTTTGGCGCGACCATCCCGATAGGATATTGGCACAGCTATGTAAAATGCTTACCAATAGAAATCTTTATAAAGTGGAGATTACAAACGATGCACCTGATCAGGCAAGGGTTGATGTGCTTAAGGAGAACACTGCCGAATTTTTAAAACTTACGGAAGAAGAAGTGTCTTATTTTGTCTTTACAGATGTCGTGCGAAACAGGGCTTATGATGCAGGACATAGTAATATTAACATACTATTGAAAAACAATATCATAATTGATATTGCAAAAGCATCAGATTTATCTAACTTAGAATCTTTAGACAAAACAGTGAAAAAGCATATACTATGCTATCCACGGATAATTTAGCATACTTTAACAAAATAATTAATTTTTAATCCCGTTTTTAGTTTCTTAAATCTAAGAAGGAATTATAATAACCTAAATAGGTTTATTTGTTCATATCAATTTAACATATAACTTTGTAAAATGCAATTTACTGCCAAGCAGATAAGCGAATTTATAAATGGCACCATTGAGGGCGACGAAAACGTAAAAGTCGAAGAGCTTTCTAAAATAGAAGATGGCAAGCCTGGGTCTTTGTGCTTTTTGTCAAATCCAAAATACGAGAATTATTTATATTCTACCAATGCTTCTGTAGTCATTGTTAGTCAAGATTTCTTGCCATCACAGGCAGTGAAAAGCACCTTGATTAAAGTTGCAGATCCATATAGCGCTTTCTCTGTGCTATTAGATCGATATAATGAAGTAATTAGTCAGCTGGGTGATTCTTCAGGAATCGAACAGCCTTCTTTTGTTCATCCTACCGCAAAATTGGGTAAGAACGTTTTTGTTGCTGCTTTTTCATACATCGCAGAGAACGTTGAAATAGGTGATAATTCTAAAATACTTGCTCAGGTTTATGTTGGTCCGGATACCAAAATAGGAACAGGATGTACTATTTTTCCTGGTGTAAAGATCTATAACCGATCCGTTATTGGCGATCGTGTTTTTATCCATGCGAATACAGTTGTAGGAAGTGACGGTTTTGGATTTGCTCCACAACCAGACGGAACATATTCAAAAATTGCCCAAATTGGTAATGTTGTTATTGAAGATGATGTAGAAATTGGAGCCAATACTACAATAGATAGGGCAACAATGGGCTCAACTTTTATAAGAAAAGGGGTTAAGCTTGACAATCTGATTCAAATTGCTCATAATGTTGACGTTGGGGAGCATAGTGTTGTTGCTGCACAAACCGGTATTTCTGGAAGTACTAAACTCGGAGAAAAGTCTGTAGTTGGTGGTCAGGTTGGTATTGCAGGGCATCTTTCTCTGGCAAAGGGAACGCAAATTGGTGCTCAGGCTGGAATTAATTTTAGCACAACGGAAGAAAATAAACAATGGCACGGCAGTCCTGCTCAGCCATTAAGAGATTGGATGCGTGCATCTGTAATATTTAAACAACTGCCTTCTGTCGAAAAAAGAATAGCAGCTTTAGAAACAACAATTTCGCAATTAAGAGCCTTAATTGAACAAAAAAGTACAATACAAGATAATAATGAACGTTAAACAAAAGACCATAAAAAACGAAGTTTCCGTAAAAGGGGTAGGCCTGCATACTGGAGCAAATGTTACATTAACTTTTTGTCCGGCGCCTGAAAATCATGGATTTAAATTCCAAAGAATTGATTTACCCGGAAGCCCAATAGTTGATGCAGATTGTGACAATGTTACTGACACAGCCAGGGGAACAACAATTTCTCAGAATGGCGCTAGTGTAAGTACCGTTGAGCACGTTATGGCCTCTCTTGTTGGTATGGATCTGGATAATGTCCTGATGAAGGTGGACGGTCCTGAAACGCCAATTATGGACGGGAGTGCAATCCTATTTTTAGATGCTCTTGAAGCTGCAGGAATACAACAGCAAGAAGTAGACCGTGAGTATTTTCAAATACCACACAACATTACTTATGCTGAGCCTGATAGAAAAGTAGAGATTGTTGCAATGCCTCTTGATGATTATAGGTTTACCTGTATGATCGATTATAATTCACCGGTATTGGGAAGTCAGCATGCTGGCATTTCAAGCATTGCTGAATTTAAAAAGGAAATTGCATCATGTAGGACTTTCTGTTTCTTGCATGAACTTGAATATCAATTGCAAAATAACCTGATTAAAGGAGGAGACTTAAATAATGCTATTGTTATCGTAGATAAGGAAGTTACGAAAGAAGAACTTGATCATTTAGCTACAATTTTTAACAGAAAAGCGATTGAAGTTGCTCCACAAGGGATATTAAACAACATGGAATTAAGGTATCAAAACGAGCCTGCCAGACATAAATTATTAGATATGATTGGTGATCTTGCGCTTGTTGGAGTACACTTAAAAGGGCATATTATGGCTGCTCGCCCTGGTCATGCAGCGAATGTTGCATTTGCTAAAAAGATTAAAGCAGCAATAAAAAAAGAAAAGAATAAAAAGGTACAGCACGTTTATGACCCATCAGTAAAACCGCTTTATGATGTGGTTCAGATTATGGATATTTTACCACATAGGCAACCCTTTTTGTTTATTGATAAAATATTGGAACTTTCTAAAACACACGTAGTTGGTGTTAAGAATGTGACAATGAATGAAGAGTTTTTTAAAGGACATTTTCCGGGTGCACCAGTGTTCCCAGGGGTAATTCAGATTGAGGCTATGGCGCAAACCGGAGGTATTTTGGTTCTGAGCACAGTGCCTGATCCAAGAAATTACCTTACTTTGTTCTTAAAAATAGATAATGTACGCTTTAGGGCTCAGGTATCGCCAGGCGATACTATTGTTTTCAGATGCGATTTGATGGAACCAATCAGAAGGGGAATTGCCCAGATGAAAGGCGTTGGAATGGTTGGAGGCAAAGTAGTTGTGGAAGCAGAGATGATGGCACAAATTGTAAAAGTTAAAGATAGCGAACCCGTAGCATGATACAACCCCTAGCGTATATACACCCACAGGCAAAAATTGCCGATAATGTGGTAATTGAACCTTTTGCCGTAATACATAAGGATGTTGAGATCGGTGAAGGAACCTGGATCGGATCTAACGTTGTCATCATGGATGGCGCCCGTATTGGAAAGAATTGCCGGGTTTTCCCTGGTTCTGTGATCTCTGGAGTCCCTCAGGACTTAAAGTTTGCAGGAGAAGTAACTACAGCTGAAATTGGAGACAATACTACC
>Ga0065714_10065201_pt1 | contig 12006 bp, 8 predicted proteins | sample MisRhiReplicate2_FD_59101 | JGI IMG/M metagenome (GOLD analysis project Ga0065714, IMG submission 59101) | Miscanthus rhizosphere microbial communities from Kellogg Biological Station, MSU, sample Rhizosphere Soil Replicate 2: eDNA_1 v2... | ecosystem: Host-associated > Plants > Roots >... | reverse complement strand
CTATCTTCCCCTTGCTTTTTCCTAAGATTTCCTCTAAAGTTTCCAGATTGGCTTCTTTTATTCTTTTTACTGATTTTAATTTAGATAAAAGCATTTCAATAGTTCTGTCGCCTACGCCGGGAATTTCCTCAAGCTCAGATTTTATGGTTGAATTGGTTCGTCTGGTTCTGTGATGTTTTACTCCGAAACGGTGCGCTTCATCACGTACTCGCTGTAGAACTTTCAATGTTTCAGATTTTTTATCGAGATACAAAGGAATAGGGTCTTCGGGAAAGAAAATTTCCTCAAGTCGTTTGGCGATACCGACAATTGTAATTTTTCCATACAGTCCGAGCAATTTTAAACTTTTAATGGCTGATGAAAGCTGTCCTTTTCCACCATCAATCAAAATCAGTTGTGGCAGAGCTTCACCTTCATCGAGCATTCTTTTGTAGCGGCGGAAAATCACTTCCTCCATGGTTTTAAAATCATCAGGACCTGTAACGGTTTTTGGATGAAAAATCCTGTAATCTGCCTTGCTCGGTTTTCCGTCTTTAAATACAACACATGCCGAAACCGGATTGGTTCCCTGAATATTTGAGTTGTCAAATCCTTCAATATGACGCGGCTCAACAGGCATTCTCAAGAGTTTCTGCATTTCTGCCATGATTCTGTTTGAATGTCTTTCAGGATCTACAATTTGTACCTGTTTCAACTTTTCTATTCTGTATTCTTTGGCATTTTTCTCAGAAAGTTCTACAATTCGTTTTTTGTCACCCATTTTAGGAACAATCAGTTTTACATTCGGGATTTCCAAAGTTAAATGAAAAGGTATAAGTACTTCTTTGGAATTTGATTCAAACTTCTGACGAATTTCAATTAAAGCTTCTTCCAAAATATCTTCATCGCTTTCTTCAATGATTTTTTTAATTTCAGTAGTGAAACTTTGGATGATATTTCCGTTTCTGATTTTAAAATAATTAACGTAAGCTGCAGTTTCATCACTTGTCATTCCAAAAACATCGACATCATCAATGTTTGGATTGACAACAGTATGTTTTACCTGATAATCTTCCAATATATCGAGTCTTTCCTTGATAATCTGTGCATTTTCATACTGAAGATTTTCTGCATATTTCATCATTTGATTGACCAGATATTTCTTTGCAGTCTGGAAATCCCCCTTAATGATTCCGCGTATTGCATCAATTTTCTCATCGTATTCTTCTTTGCTTTCTAAACCTTCACATGGTCCTTCGCAATTTTTTATGTGAAATTCAAGACAGACTTTATATTTCCCATCATTAATTTTATTCGGAGATAGATTGAGATTACAGGTTCTGAGCTTATAAATATGTTTGATCGTATCTAAAAGAATCTTTGCAGGACGTACTTTAGCATAAGGTCCGTAATATTCTGATCCGTCTTTAATCTTCGTTCTCGTTAGAAAAATTCGTGGAAAATCTTCATTTTTAATGCAAATCCAGGGATAAGTTTTGTCATCTTTCAACATGACATTATAAAATGGCTGATGTTCTTTGATTAAATTATTTTCCAATAAAAGCGCATCATATTCGCTGTTGACAATGGTAGTTTCCAGTCGATGAATCTTTCCGACCATTATTTTTATTCTGGAACCTAAAAGATTTTTATTAAAATAAGAGAGAACTCTTTTTTTCAAATGTTTAGCCTTTCCTACGTACAATAAATTTCCGTTTTTATCGTAATAACGATAAACTCCGGGCTCTGATGGTAAAGTTTTAAGCTGTAATTCTAAAGAAGGATTCATAAAACAAAATTACGGAATCCTGATGTGATTTAAAAGCATAAAAAAAGCTGCAGAAAATTCTGCAGCTTCAGATTTTAAAAATAATTTTATCCTTTTGTCATCTCGGTATATTCATTGACCAAAAAGCTGAAATAATCCCATTCTACAGACTTCTTAGGGTATTTTTTCATAAATTCTGCGTTATCGCCAAATAAGAAATCATAGTTGTCTTCAAAATCATCTTTGTGTAGCCACATTACTTTGTCACCTTTTTTCACATAGTAAGATTTGATAACTCCGCCACCCAATTGAGGTCCGCCAAATGAAACGCCACCGGTTTCTTTAGCTCTAGGATCATGATAAACTGAGATCAATTCGCTGAATTCTGGATTGATCAACTGCATCAAAAACTCTTTATCATCCTTTTTATTTTTAAGAGAAACAATCTGGTTGACAAAATGAATATGCTCGTTAGTAGTATTTTTATTAAGTTTTTTTGTCCCGAAATTTCTGATATTCCCCATATACTTTCGAACTTTTAAAGCTTTTTCAAAATTGCTTGGGAAAATGTACATTTCGCCAACATTTTCAGCGGCGAACTTCATTTGTTTTTTTGTTGCGCTGTCCTTAATTGCAATCTCGTAAATCTGTCCTTTTTTCGTTTCGATGTCACTGCAGAAACCTTTATGGGTAGTTCCGTCCTTTAAGATAATTGTAGAAATCTTTTTCGTAGAAGGGCCCGAGAAACCTTCATTGAAAAGATAAGTTTCCATTTTTTTGATGTTTTCTTTAGAGTACTTCACTTTGTCTTGAGCGAACGAGAATGCACTGGTAAGAGATAGTGCCAGTAATAAAGCTTTAATTTTCATACATTTAGTTTTAATGTTAGGGCGTAAAAATAATAAATAATTTGATTGGTTTTAAAAATAAATGACAACATTTTTTTTGCATTTTCATTTCGCCTCAAAATGTGTATTTTTAAGCAAATTTTTTGAAATGATATACGGAGTAGATGTTTTGAGTTTCCATGATGTTCTGGAAATCTGTAAAACCCCTGATAAAGCTAAATTAAATAAGACTGCGAAGGCGCAGATCCTAAAATCTCAGGATAATGTAAAGAAAATTGTAGAGTCTGATTGTTGTGTTTATGGGATCAATACAGGATTCGGACCACTTTGTGATACAAAAATTTCTGCTGACGAAACTGCGCAGCTTCAGTATAATTTAATTATTTCTCACGCAGTTGGCGTTGGAAAACCGATTGATAAAGAATTTTCAAAAATCATGATGATTACGAAGGTTCATGCGTTGTCAAAAGGTTTTTCGGGAGTTTCTCTTGAGGTAATTGAAAGATTAATTCTGATGCTTGAAAAAGACATCATTCCTGTAGTTCCGGAACAGGGCTCTGTGGGAGCTTCAGGAGATTTGGCACCTTTGTCACATTTGGTTTTGCCACTTTTAGGTTTAGGTCTGGTTTGGGTTGGAAACGAAATTTTTGAAACTGCAGAAATTCTTGAAAAGCATCAGCTTGAACCTTTGGTTTTAGGTCCAAAAGAAGGTTTGGGGTTGATCAACGGAACACAGTTTATTTTGGCTCATGCGATAAAAGGTCTTGAGAAATTTGAATATTTATTAGATTTGGCAGACATGACGGCAGCGATGAGTCTTGAAGCATATAGAGGTTCTGCAAGTCCGTTCAAAAAAGAGCTTCACGATATCAGGCCTTTTGAAGGAAGCAAAAAAGTGGCGGCAAGAATGCTGAAATTTTTGAAAAATTCCGACAATTTAAAATCTCACGAATATTGCGACAGAGTACAGGATCCTTATTCGATGAGATGTGTTCCGCAGGTTCACGGTGCAAGTAGAAATGCTTTTGAGCATTTAAAATTAATGGCAGAAACGGAATTAAATTCTGTAACCGATAACCCGATTGTTTTGAGCGCTGAAGAATCTATTTCAGGAGGGAATTTCCACGGACAATTGATGGCAATGCCTTTAGATTATGCAACATTGGCGGCGGCTGAATTGGGAAATATTTCAGACAGAAGAAGTTATTTGTTATTGGAAGGAAAATACGGATTACCAAGATTGTTAACAGAAAGTTCAGGTTTGAATTCTGGATTTATGATTCCTCAATATACTTCTGCGGCTTTGGTGACAGAGAATAAAACACTTTGTTTCCCGGCTTCAGCAGATTCTATCCCAACGAGTTTGGGTCAAGAAGATCACGTTTCGATGGGGAGTATTTCAGGGAGAAAATTCAATCAGGTTTTAGGAAATTTAGTAAATATTTTGGCGGTTGAATTGATGTTTGCTGCTCAAGGTTTAGAATTCAGAAGACCTGCGAAATGTTCAAAAATTATTGAAGAAAACTTCGCAATTCTTCGTTCAAAAGTTGATAAACTGGAAGATGACAGATTGATCGGAAAAGATATTTTAGCGATTGCTGAATTAATTAATGAGAGACAGTTTGTAGTGAATTAATCAGGTCAATTTTTATTTAAATTGTAGAGATCATAAGTTGCTAAGGTCTTTGTCATTCTGTAGGAATCTCGATAAAGCTGTAATTAAACGCTAGATTCCTACGAAATGACAAACATTATTTGAACATACTTTAAAATATTTAGGAGAAATATATAGAAAGCTTCCAATTTGGAAGCTTTTTTTAATATAAAATAATGAGAATTCTATGTTCGTAATATTAAATTTCAAACATCAAATGTCTGTAATTCAGTAGAAAGTGTTAATTTGGTAAAACCAAACAAAAATATTCTACTATGAAAAAATGTGTATTCCTATTACTCACGGTTTTCGCTTTGAGTTCATGTAATAATGATGATCTCCAAACCTCATCAGTCGAAAATGAAATCGTACAGACCGATCCGCTTACTGCAAGACAAATCAATGAAAAAATCAACGAAATAACCAAAACCAAAGGCAGATTTTCCTGGAACGAATCTTCATCCCATTTTTTATGGAGTGGAATTGTTCAGGGAAATAAGGTTGCTTCTATTGGTTTCGGAAATTCTAAAGATGATTTCGACAGAAGCAAATCTGCTGATTCAGAATCAATGCAGAATGAAATTTTAGATGTCATTGCACAATATGAAGGAAAGAAAGACAGAATTTTACTCGCCTCAGATGAAAACCTGAATCAAATAGATGTGTATATTGAAAAGCAGGAAACCGTGATTGCTCTTCGTCGTTTAAAAACCATTCGTTATTTTGAACCTGCAGATTATCATTATTTTGAAAATGAAAATAAAATTAACGGTGTTGCAAAATCAAGCGGAAGTTCATCCGGGTGCGGATTTGAATCAACAGCTTTAAGCGCATCAGATTATACAACGGTAACACCAAACGCAAAAGCATCATGGTCTTTTTACAAACATAATATTACCAACGCATGGAGTTACAGTACAGGAACAGGAATTACGATTGGTTTGATTGATTCCGGAGTTTCAGCAAATCAGAGTTTGTTGGGAAGTAGTTTTAATAATGGTTTATCTTCAGGAAGATCAATCAGTAAAAACGGAGTTTATGTAGATTCTGTCTGGCCGTGGAGCTCAGGTTTTGACGGTTCAGATGACAAATGCGGTCACGGAACAAGCATGGCTTCTGCGATGGCGGCTCCGAGAAATAATCAGGGACAATCTGTTGGAGTTGCTTATAATGCCAATTTAGTGACTTACAGAGCGGCTTCAAACGTTGTTTTAGATGGATATCACGAACAGGAAGGGGTTAAACTGGCTTTTACAGCATTGGCAAATAATACTTCGGTAAAGATCATCTCCATGTCGATGGGACATATTTTTTCTGTAGGGAAGATTGAAGACGGGGTGAAATACGCGTATTCAAAAGGCAAATTGATTTTCTGTGCAGGCGGAACTTCAACAAGCTTTACCACTTTCGTGGGAGTAATTTTCCCAGCTTGGATGCCTGAAACGCAAGCAATCACAGGTGTGAAAGAAAATACATCCAACCAAAAATGTGATGTCTGTCATTCAGGAGCTGAAATTGATTTTACGTATCAGATGGAACGTGCCTCAGGAAATAATATTCCGGTTTTAAGTTATTATAATGCACAAACTGATTATGTAGGTGGTTCTTCCGTTGCAACAGCTTCTACCGCAGGAATTGCAGCTTTGGTATGGTCAAAAAATCCTTCATGGACGAGAGAGCAGGTTTTAACCAAAATGAGACAGTCATCAACATATTATCCGACGCCAAATTCAGATTTTGGATATGGAAATATCAATGTTTTACAGGCTGTACAGTAAATAAATTATATTAATTTCAATGCTCCCGACTGATAATTAAAAGAATGTTTTTGATTGTTAGTCGGGAGCATTTTTTTGTTCAGTAAACCAATTTCTATGTACGAAATTTTATATTTTTATCTTAATTTGCTTTAAAAATAAAAAATGATAGTCAAAAGAGTTGATTCCACAGATAAGGATTTCCAAAAACTGGTACAATTTTTAGATGCAGATTTAGCGATCCGTGACGGTGACGAACATGATTTTTACCATCAATTCAATAAAATTGATATGCTTAAACATTGTATTGTTGCTTATCTGGATGATGTTCCTGTTACTTGTGGAGCTATAAAACCATTTAATGAAGAAAGTGTAGAGGTGAAAAGAATGTATACTGATCCTCAAAAGAGAAAAATGGGTTTAGCTTCAGAAACTTTAAATCAATTGGAGATTTGGGCAAAAGAACTCGGATATAAAAAATGTGTTTTAGAAACCGGAATAAAACAACCTGAAGCAATTGCATTGTATGAAAAGTGCGGCTATCAGAAAATTCCTAATTACGGACAATATATTGGTGTGGAAAATAGTGTTTGTTTCGAAAAAGAAATTAATTAATCTCCCAATTTATAATCCAACGGTAATAGTTTCTCAATTTTATCTTTTGCAAACTCTCCCTGATTGGTCAGCTGACCGGGATTGGAAGTGTTTCCATCAGAATAAATTTCAAAAGTATCTTGTTCAGGATGAAGAAATGAAGTCTGCATAATTGGCATAGTACCTTTCACAAACTGATCTTTTTTTAGTTCATAATACAATTTTTTAAAATTGATCTGCATCATGTGATCATAATCCAAAAATACTTTTCCATCAGTCTTTTTAGTGTAATCAGATTCCGGAATCTGAGTTTTGGTAACAGCGATTTTGTAAGGTGGCTCATTGCGTTTTCTGTTTCCGATATCTAAAATATCTTCAGGAACATTCAGCGTTTTTTTTGATTTTAATGTTTTTGCAAAATCTTTCAGTCGCTGCAATTCTTCCTCAGTAGGATATTTTGAATTGGGAAATTTGGTGATCTGATTCACAATGAAACCTTCATCTGCAACCTTATTTTCATAAACGCTCCTGAAAAAATGAACCTGACTTCCGTCGTAAGCATTCATTCGGTTGAGCTTCACTTTATTGGTGCTTTTCGTTTCTTTAAAAAAGCTCGTTCCCATAAATCGGGTAGTGTTGTTTTCAAAATCGGCTACATATTCCACAAGATTGTAATCAATAGTATAACCAAGATTTTTATTTTCAATAATCAATGTTTGCGGAGCTTTCACCTTGAGAATCTTATTTTCTTTATCAAATGAAAACTTCAGAGAACGTTGATTTTTTATGCGCACATTTTCCTTATCATTTCCGATAAAAGAATCCAGGAAAAAATGAATGTAATTTTTGTAAGCTGCTTCAGTGTAAGGAACAATTCTTACTTCCTCAATTTCTTTAGCTTTAATTAAAACAACTTTCAGCTTTTTATTTAAAACTTGCGAAACAGAGATTGTGAATGTCTCGTAATCGTCTTTCTGGAAAACCAGACTGTTGTTATTTGCTGAAGGAAGATTTAAGGTGAAACTTCCGTCTGCTGCGGAAACCGTTCCTGTTTTCGTTCCATCCAGATAGACATTCACATTGGAGATAGGTTTCTCAATGTCATTCACTACCGTTCCTTTGATGGTCTGAGCAATTACGAGATAAAACGGTAAAATTATAACTAAAAGTAATATCAATTTTTTCATGGTAAACAATATTACTAAATTTATAGTGATAAAAAAAGACTGTTACAAAAATTTATTTTATCCAATCTTTACACTCGTCATACTCAGGCTTCCGCCAATCAATTCATCATTAAATAAAACCAGATCTTCAGATTGATCTTTCAAAGCCAGACTGTAAACCAAAGGCAAATAATGATCGGGGCTTGGAACCGCATATTGCAAAGAGGCACCTTGTTTATGATAATCAATAATATTCTGGAAATTTCCGTCCAAAAGCCAATTGTTGTTTTTTTCTCTTGCTTCAATTGCCCAGTCCCAACCGGCTCCGACGGTATTGATATTTCGCCAGTCGATCAATCTTAAATTATGAATGATGTTTCCGCTTCCGATAATCAGAATTCCTTTTTCACGAAGTTTATTGAGCCTTTTAGCTAAATCAAAATGATATTGAGGTGGTTTTGTATAATCAATACTCAACTGAATCACAGGAATATCTGCTTCGGGATACATATGTTTAATAACTGACCAAGCTCCATGATCCAAACCCCAATTGTGGTCTTCTTCAACTAAAATTGGTTTCAAAAGTTCGGCGGTTTCTTTTGCCAGTTCAGGATTTCCGGGAGCAGGATATTGTACATCAAATAAAGCCTGTGGAAAACCTCCAAAATCATGAATGGTTTTTGGCATATCCATCGCAGTGACAAAAGTTCCTGCGGTAAACCAGTGCGCTGAAATACACAAAATGGCATTCGGTTTCGGGACTTCCTTCGCTACATTTCTGAAACCCTGTACAAACTGATTTTCTTCAATAGCATTCATCGGCGAACCATGTCCCAGAAAAAGAACAGGCATCTTCTGCGTGTTCTTAAAATTATCGCTGATGTTTTGTAGATCGTTGAGATTCATAATATCCATCTTAAAATAAAAGATCCGGTGATTATAGTAAACCACCGGATCTTCAGAAAACTATATTTAATTTACTATGCTTGCTTTACAAACTGTAGTTCACCAGCAATTTTCACATCTTCGCTTACCATTACTCCTCCTGCTTCAAGAGCTGCATTCCAGTTTAATCCGAAGTCTTTTCTATTGATTTTTCCTTCAAAAGAAAAACCTGCTTTTGTATTTCCCCAAGGATCTACATTGATTCCTCCGAAATCTACATCTAAAGTTACCGGCTTAGTAATACCGTTTACTGTAAGATTTCCTGTGATAGAATCATTCAGAGCATCAGATTCGAAAGTGATTGTAGGGTTTGCTTCTGCGTTGAAAAATTCAGAAGATTTCAAGTGAGTATCTCTGTCTGCATTGTGCGTAGAGATAGAAGAAACCTGAATCGTTGCCGTAGTTTTTGCATTTTTAAAAGTATCATCATCAGCATCGATTTCAGCTGTGAAATTGGTGAAATTTCCTTTGATGTTAGAAATCATCATGTGTTTTACTTTAAAAGTAATTTCACTGTGCGTTGGGTCTAAATTCCATTTTGTAGCCATTGTATTTATTTTTTAGTTGTTATTGTATGATGCAAATGTATAACAAGATCGATACCCGATTCATTGATTTAGGATAAGAAATGAGTTTTAGCAAAAATTTTGGAAGTACTCATTACCGATCATAATTTTTTAGGAGCTGTTTCGCACTATCCACTCATACTCCTCGCGCCACCGCTTTTTCCATTCCTTGCTGTGGGGTAACCGTTACTATCACGGGTATGAACCACTCGTCAAAAATTCTTTTCAGAATTTTCGCCCTTCTCCAGATGAGGGGAATTTCCAGAGTCCAAACAAAAGTTTTTAAGATTTTTCTTTTTAGCTACTCATATAAATTTACTCAATTCAAACAAGGAAATGTTTTATTTAACATTTTTTAACGGACGGGTTTTATTTCTTACTTTTGACAGATTCAATTTTTATGCAATGAAATTATATAAATTTTCTTTATTGATGGTGGTTTTGGGCGGATCTGCATTTGCACAGACCCAAAAATTTACCATGGCAGAAGCTGTAAACGGACTGCGAAGCAATCTTGCAGTGAAAAACATCTCGCAGTTTTCGTGGTCAGATGACTGCAAATCTTACATTCAGGCTGTAAAAGGAGGATATTTGGTGACAGATTTGAAAACCAACAAACAAGATACTTTGGTTTCTCTGACGCAGCTCAACAAAAATTTTGCAGACAAAAAGCTGAAGGCAATTCCGCCAATTAAATTTACCAACAGTTCAAATGGTTATTTCAGTTCAAATAATCAGATGTATTGGGTGGAAAAATCAGGAAACGACTGGAAGGTAAAACGTTCATCTGCAATGGATGAGAATGTTTCAAACATGAAGATGTTTGCTGATAACCAAACTTTTGCTTACACTGTAAAGAACAATTTATTCATCAGCAAAAACGGAAAAGCTATTGCGATAACCAACGATTCTGACGAAAATATCCTCAACGGAGCTTCCAACGTTCATAGAAACGAATTTGGAATTGATACAGGAATTTTCCCTGCCCCGAATTCTGAAAGTGTAGCCTTCTACAGGATGGATCAGAAAATGGTTGCAGATTATCCTATCATCGACTGGTCTGTAACTCCGGCGGTGAATACCAACATCAAATATCCAATGGCAGGAAAAACTTCGCACGAAGTTACGTTGGGTGTTTATAATATTAAAAATGAATCAACTACTTTCTTAAAAGTTCAAGGCGAAAAGGATCAGTATTTAACGGCAATTACGTGGAGTCCGGATTCTAAATATATTTTTGTAGGAGTCTTAAACAGAGGTCAGAACCATTTAAAAATGAATCAGTATGACGCTGCAACAGGGGATTTCGTAAAAACTTTATTCGAAGAAACCGACAGTAAATATGTGGAACCTCAACATCCGTTATTGTTTTTCCCAAATTCAAATACAGATTTTATCTGGCAAAGTCAGAGAACGGGGTATAATCATTTGTTCCACTACAGTTTGGAGAAAGGATTGATTGCTCAGATCACAAAAGGAGATTGGTTGGTGACGGATATTTTAGGATTTAATGAAAAGAAAAAAGAAATTTACTACGTTTCTACTCAGGAAGGTCCGACAGAAAGGCATTTGTACAGAATCAACTGGGCAACATTTAAAACTCAAAAATTGGATAATGCAGAAGGTATGCATTCGGGAGTTTTGAGCAAAGACGGAAATTACCTGTATGATATTTATACCAATTCAAATACACCGAGAATTGCCAATATCATCAATACCAATTCTCTGAAATCAACAAATCTTCTGACTGCAGAAAATCCACTGAAAAATTATCAGCGACCGGAAATTAAAAACATCAACTTAAAAGCAGACGACGGAACTTTACTGTACGGAAAGATCATTCTACCGACCAATTTTGATCCGAATAAAAAATATCCGGCAATTGTTTACCTATACAACGGACCGCACTTGCAATTGGTTACGAATAGCTTCCCTGCTTCCGGAAATCTTTGGTACGAATACATGGCACAAAACGGATACATCATTTTCACGATGGACGGAAGAGGTTCTTCTAATCGAGGAATGAAATTCGAACAGGCTGTTTTCAGAAACTTAGGAACTACCGAAATGAACGACCAGATTCAGGGGGTAAAGTATCTGCAATCTCTTCCATATGTAGATTCCGAAAGAATGGGAATCCATGGATGGAGCTTCGGAGGATTTATGACGACAAGTTTCATGCTTCGTCATCCTGAAGTTTTCAAAGTGGGAGTTGCAGGGGGACCTGTAATCGACTGGAGTATGTACGAGATCATGTATGGTGAAAGATATATGGATACTCCGCAGGAAAACCCTCAAGGATATGCAGCTTCAAATCTTTTGGATAAAGTTCAAAACCTGAAAGGAAAGCTATTAATGATTCACGGAGCGCAGGATGATGTTGTGGTTTGGCAACATTCGATGAAATTTATAAAATCTGCGGTTGACAACGGAGTACAGTTAGACTACTTTGTTTATCCGGGACATCCGCACAACGTGATCGGAAAAGACAGAGTACATCTGATGCAGAAAGTGACTGATTATTTTGATCAGTATTTGAAGAGATAATATTTAAATCCAACCGATGAGGTTGGATTTTTTTTGTTCTTAGAATCTCAATTTCCATAGGTTTGTCAATCCGTAGGAATCTCAATAACGTATCTAAAACTAACCTAGATTCTGTAGAGTAATAAATGAAACGGTTATTTTTTTAAGAATTAATTTCATATAATTATTTTTAATTTAACCAT
>Ga0065714_10065200_pt1 | contig 12016 bp, 13 predicted proteins | sample MisRhiReplicate2_FD_59101 | JGI IMG/M metagenome (GOLD analysis project Ga0065714, IMG submission 59101) | Miscanthus rhizosphere microbial communities from Kellogg Biological Station, MSU, sample Rhizosphere Soil Replicate 2: eDNA_1 v2... | ecosystem: Host-associated > Plants > Roots >... | reverse complement strand
CTGAGGCTAAGCTCGATTTTGATTTTTGCGTCGAAAACATAGTGACGCGGCTCGATAGCCTTAATCCAAGTCCCGAACCGTTTCATCTCTACGGTTATTCCTTAGGCGGGCGTATTGCCTTGCACCTTGCAAAAGCCTATCCGCAGCGCTTGTTAAGCCTGAACCTCGAATCCTGCCATCCAGGGCTGGTAGACCCGCAAGAAAAAAAGGCCAGAACCAAAAATGATGCCCAGTGGGCCGAGCGTTTATTGCATCTGGCTAGCAAAGATTTTTTAAACTTGTGGTATCAGCAGCCCGTGTTTGCCGACATGACTGCGGCCAAACGTAAAGCCTTAATCGAGCAGAGATCTGCCATCTTAGATCAGCATCCCAAACAGCTGCTTAAAGAGATATTCTTAGCCACTTCACTTGCACGCCAAGCATCGATGTGGGAAGTGCCTTCGCAGCTTGCCTGTGAATGCCATTTCTTTGCGGGCAGCCAAGATGCCAAGTTTCACGCCCTCGCCCAAGAGTGGCAATTACACGCGCCCATTCTCATCCACAGTATTAGCGGCGCCGGACACAACATACACCAAGCAGCTCCCGAGGCATTAATCGCAACAATAGTTAAGCTGCTAGGGTAAACAACAGAATTAAAATGTAGGAAATATATGATCTTAACTTCGCTTAACCTGTATCAATATCGACTACCGCTCGATGTATTATTGCCCGTAGGCAAGCAACGCATCGACCACAGGGCTGGATTAGTACTGCAAGCCTGCGCCAGCGCTAATGTTGGTGGTGAGTATAAACAAGTCGAAGTTGAAATCGCCCCACTCTCTGGCATAGATGTCGATGAACAAGTCTTAGTGGGATTTAGCCGCGAAACACTGGCTCAAGTGCAAACGGCGTTAACTGAGTTATTACCCCAGCTCGGCGGTCAGCATATCGATACCCTGCTGGATTACGCCGAGCAAAGTCCTTACCCTTCCTTGGCCTTCGGTTTAAGTCTGTTGCATGCCAAGTTAATGGGTAAGTTCGATGCTATCCGCCCACAAACTGCCACAGTCCCTTTGATTTATCATCCAACGGATGCGGGCAAGGACTTGCTCGATAACAAGATTGCGGCGCTCGGCATGCATGTTCATTCGGTGAAAGTTAAAGTCGCGCAGACCTCAATCGAAGACGAACTGAGCCTGATTTATGGCATTTTACGCACCCGCCCCGATCTCAAGCTACGTTTAGACGCAAACCGAGGGTTTACACTGGAACAAGCGATCGAATTTGCCGCTTGTTTGCCCCTAGACACCATCGAATACATAGAGGAACCTTGCCAGAATCCACAGGATAATCTGGAATTTTATCAAGCGATTGGTATGCCCTACGCCCTCGATGAATCACTTAACGATCCCGATTATCAGTTTGCGATGCAAAATGGCCTGACTGCGCTCGTCATCAAACCTATGCTGCTCGGCAGTATTGAAAAGCTAGCTAATTTAATCGATACGGCGCAAAGCTATGGCGTGCGTTGCATTATCAGTTCGAGTCTTGAAAGCAGTTTAGGCATTAGCGATCTGGCCCATTTAGCCGCGATTCTCACGCCCGATGAAATCCCAGGACTCGATACCCTAAGCGCCTTTAGCCAAGATTTAGTCGTGCCATCGGGTAAAAAACACTGCCTCACACTCGCCCAACTTGAACTCATTGCACAACACGCCATTGATTCAACGCAGCAAAGTGATTTGGGTGCAGCCAAGCGTGAGGAAAACTAGTTTGTCTGCTACCCACCTATCGAAGTCGCTAGCACAGTCCCCTGTGCACCAAGCCGCACTGGCGTTTCCACAGCAGACGGCCATCAAGTTGGCGGGACAAGACATTCGTTACTCTGAGCTTAGTCAACGCGTTATCGCACTGGGTCAGCAGCTAAGAGCAGCAGGCATCGCAGAGGGTGAGCCACTCGCCTGCATTTCATTGAATAATCTCGAGATGATTTGCCTCTATTGGGCCTGCATCGATATCGGGGCGATCTTTTTCCCTATCTCACCCCGTTTTCCTCTAGCGCAGATCCAAGGCTTAATCGATGAACATCAGATCCACTATATTTGGCGTGCTGAGATTTCTGATCTGCAGAATTGCAGCCAATTAGCTTTAGATTTTAATCGCCTCAGCAACGAGTTAGCCCAACCTATCGATGTTACCCGACCCGCCAATGTGATTTTAACGTCGGGGTCTAGCGGTTTTCCAAAAGCGGCGGTTCACTGCTTAGCCAACCATATTGCCAATGCCGAAGGCGCTCGCAGCTTAATCCCGCTCGAACAAGGTGATGCTTGGCTGCTCTCCTTGCCCTTATTCCACATCGGCGGTCTAGCGATATTGAACCGCTGTGCCCTAGCCGGTGCCACTGTTGTTATGCCAGATCACGCGCTGAGTCTTAGTCAGCAAATTGACCAAGATAAGCTAACCCACCTCTCTTTGGTGCCAGCACAACTGAGTAAGTTATTAGCCGATACAAGTAGTAAACTTAAAAGTATCAAAGCCCTATTGCTGGGCGGCGGCGCAGTCTCGATAGACTTACTCGCGCAGCTTAAGCAACGCAATATCGCCAGCTATACGAGTTACGGCATGACAGAAATGGGCTCGCAGATCACCACAGGTCCCGCATTAAGCGACGGCAGCAGTGGCAAATTACTCCCCAAGCGTGAGCTTAAAACCGAAGACGGTGTGATTTGGGTGCGCGGCGAATGCCTGTTTATGGGCTACCTCACCCCTGAGGGAATACAAGCTGGCGTTGATCAAGAAGGCTGGTTTTACACCAAAGACAGGGGCGAATGGGACGAAAATGGCAATCTACACATCCTTGGTCGCGTCGATAACATGTTCATTTGTGGCGGCGAAAATATCCAACCAGAAGAAATCGAAGCCGCGCTTAAACAGCACCCACAAATAGATGATGCTATCGTTTTCGCCATCCCCGATGCACAATTTGGCAATCTCCCCGCCGCTATCCTTCGCGGCAGTTTAACTCATCACACAGAGTCGATTGCCAATGAACTCGAATTGTTCCTCGCCGAAAAAATCGCCCGCTTCAAACGCCCAAGACAATATTATGTATGGCCAGAAAATCATGAGCAGACAGGGCTGAAAGTAAATAGAAAAGCCTTGATAGCTAATCTTGTTAAACACTGACAACGTCATCAAGCCAAATTTCACCCATAAAAAAACCTGCCGTAGCAGGTTTTTTTATGGCTAAATCACAGTCACCTTACACGTGACGTGACTTAGGCTTCCATGCAAGCTTTTAGCTTGTTCATGGCATTTTTCTCAAGTTGGCGAATACGTTCGGCCGACACTTGATAAGTCTCTGCAAGTTCTTGCAGTGTGGTTTTATCGTCATCTAACCAACGGGCGCGCAGAATATGCTGGCTGCGTTCGTCTAAGGTTTTGATGGCCGATAATAAACGACCTTGAGCATTCGATTCCCAGTTGTCGTTTTCAATATTTTCCGCTAAATCCGATGAATGATCTTCCAAATAATGGACGGGGGCAAAATCATGCTCCTCGTCTTGATCATTGGTTAAATCAAATGCCGGATCTTGCGCTGCCATACGTGATTCCATTTCGGTCACATCGGCCTTAGACACACCTAAATTTTCAGCCACCATAGTGACTTCTGCATCGCTGAACCAACCTAAGCGTTTTTTCGCTTTACGGATGTTAAAGAACAACTTACGTTGTGCTTTAGTGGTCGCGACTTTAACAATGCGCCAGTTTTTCAGCACATATTCATGAATTTCAGCTTTGATCCAGTGCACAGCAAAAGACACAAGACGCACGCCAACATCGGGATCGAAGCGTTTAACCGCTTTCATCAAGCCTATGTTGCCTTCTTGGATCAGGTCTGCCTGTGGCAAACCATAGCCTGAATAGCCTTTAGCAACGTGCACTACAAAACGTAAGTGCGACATAATCAGTTGCTTCGCAGCTTGTAGATCACCAGTTTCCTGTAAACGCTTGGCTAACTCATACTCAGCCTCAGCGTCCAGCATGCTGATGCTAGTCACTGAATGGATATAAGCTTCTAGACTACTGGCGCCCTGTGGGACTGTCAGTGCCATTGATTGCGTTTGAAAGGTCATTCGCTCTCCTACATTTATCAGACTACTTAACGAGTGCATTCTTAGGTTCAACAACAAAATACCCTAAGAATAAGCTCACGAACTATCGGCTAATTGACAGAGTATGTCAACCTCAGCTCGTTTGCGGATACCCTTTTTACCTCGCTGAAGTAGACATTGCAAGTGAACAAAAGTTCATTCCTCAGCATTTTTTTCGTCACTTTTTTTAGTTTAATCGACTGATTATTATGAAGGTTCAATCGACCGTAAATGCTGACGTACAGACAAATACGAACCTAACCAACCTAAAAATGAGGCAAGTCCAACCAATTGCAGCAGTTCAATAAAAGTGAGTGATTTCATTTCAAGCTGACTGCCATACAAGCCTAAAAGTTCGGCAAGGGCGGAATCGAGATACCACACTAATAAGTTGATGATAAGCCAAGCCAATATGCCGCCAATCACCCCGTACCAAATCCCAGTGTAGAGGAATGGACGCTGAATAAAGGCTTCGGTTGCCCCAACAAGCTTCATCACTTCGATTTCGCTGCGTCGATTCATAATCGCTAAGCGAATCGTATTGCCTATCACTAAGACCACAGCCAGCACGAGTAATGCGGCAATCGCCATCACAGTGCGTTCAAGAAGACGCACTACCGCCTGTAACCGCTCTAGCCATTCGATATCTAAACGGCCAAAGCTAATCTCAGGCTCGCGCTCTAGCTTAGTTAAGAGTTCACGGGCGCCCACTGGCGTTGAATAACGCGGTGTCGGTGTGACGGTAATGACCGCTGGCAAAGGGTTTTTATCTAAATAGGCCAAAGCCTCACCAAAACCAGATAAGCGTTGAAACTCTTCTAGGGCTTGGTTTCTATCTATGTACTGCACTTTATCCACTTCGGAATAAGTCCGAATCCGTGTCAGCAGGCTCTGAATGGTTTGCTCGCTGCGATTATCCTCGATAAACAAGGAGATCTCCGCTGCACTGTTCCACGAGCTGGTAATGGTCTCAGCGTTTTTAACTAACACTTGCAATGCCGCAGGCAAACTCAGGCTCACACCCAATACCGCCATCGTCATCACGGAAGACACTGGATTGCGCCAGAGCTCTCCCATACTCGCCATCGCTTGCTGTACGTGGCGAATAAAGAACATCACAATCCGCCCAGACAGAGGTAACTTACTGCGGGTTAATTTAGCGCTGTCGCTCATTGCCCTTCACCTCTATTCGTCGGCGCGCGCGTATGCACGCTAGGATGTAACTCCTGTGCGCCCAACATACGACCCTGTTTGAGGGTGAAAGTGCGATATTTCATCCGCGCGATTAAGCCTAAATCATGAGTAGCGATTAACACGCTGGTTCCTGCATCGTTGAAGGTTTCAAACAGACGCAAAATATCCATCGATAATTTAGGATCTAAGTTACCCGTTGGTTCATCGGCGAGCAGTAAGGGCGGCTTGTTGACAATCGCGCGGGCAATGCCGACGCGTTGCTGTTCACCGCCGGACAACATAATCGGGTTATGGCGCTCTTTGCCATATAAACCCACCATGTCGAGGGCGCCAGCCACTCGCTTACGGATTTCACCGTGGGAGAAACCTTCAATCACCAGCGGCAAGGCCACATTGTCGAACACGCTTCTGTCCATCAATAGGTGATGGTTTTGGAAAATCATGCCGATATTGCGACGCAAATAAGGCACATGCTTAGGGCTGACTTTGGCGATGTCGTGGCCATTGATGGCGACACGACCGGTCGTCGCCCGCTCGATAACCGTGATTAATTTCAACAGCGTACTTTTACCCGCACCCGAGTGGCCGGTTAAAAATGCCATTTCACCTTGTTGTAGATGAAAATTCACATCTTCCAGCGCCATTTGGCCGCCAGGATAAATCTTACTGACCTGCTGAAAATCAATCATAAATTAGCTATCCGCTTTTTCTTGAGTGAACAAGGCATCGATAAATTCTTTCGAATTAAAAGTACGCAAATCATCAATTTGCTCACCCACGCCTATGTAACGGATCGGAATATTAAACTTGTCGGCAATCGCAAAGACCACGCCGCCCTTAGCCGTTCCGTCTAACTTACTAATGGTAATACCCGTTACACCTACGGCTTCTTGGAATAATTGCGCTTGGCTAATCGCATTTTGCCCCGTGCTCGCATCTAGTGTCAGCATGACCTCATGCGGCGTCTCAGGGTCGAGCTTTTTCATCACTCGCACCACTTTCTTCAATTCTTCCATCAAGTGCGCTTTGTTTTGCAGACGACCCGCAGTGTCGGCGATCAACACATCCACTTTACGTGCCTTGGCCGCTTGCAAAGCGTCAAACAGCACAGAGGCACTGTCGGCACCTGTATGTTGGGCAATCACAGTAATATCATTACGTTGACCCCAAACCTGTAGCTGCTCGACTGCGGCCGCGCGGAAAGTATCGCCCGCGGCTAACATAACTGACTTACCTTGGCTCTGATATTGTTTGGCTAATTTGCCGATAGTGGTGGTTTTACCCACACCATTAACGCCGACCATTAAGATCACAAATGGGCCATTTGCATTGTCTGGCACTAACGGAATAGCGACTGGGTCGAGCGTCTTCTGCATTTCTTCCCGCAGCAAGTCATATAAAGCTTCAGCATCTTTCAATTGCTTACGCGACGCTTGCTCGGTCAAATTCTTGATCAAACGCGTGGTTGTTTCGACGCCAACATCGGCGATTAATAACTGTTCTTCGAGTTCTTCAAACAGATCATCATCGATTTTCTTGCCGCGAAATAGACCGATAAAACCACTGCCAATATTCTCGCTGGTACGCATCAAGCCACGCTTCAGACGAGCAAATAGCCCTTCTTTAACGGGTCTCGCCTGCGGCTCTGGCTGCAATTCAGTAACGGGCCCAGCGGATTGCAGAGCTTCAGCCTGTTGTTGCGCTAACGCCTCTGCTTGCTCACGTGCTAATGCTTCGGCAGCGAGTTGCTCCGCAGCTAACGCTTCAGCGGCAGCTTGTTCGGCGGCAACACGAGCACGTTCAGCTTCTAAGTGAGCTGCCGCCAGTCGTGCCGCTTCGGCTTGTTGCTCGGCTAAACATTGAGCTTCGATTTGTGCTTGTTCGTGGTCAATTCGCTCGGCTTCAGCCTTGGCTTGCGCTTGGGCTAATTGCTCTGCAGCGGCTTTTTCAGCGGCTAAGTTATTTGCTGCAAGTTGTTCAGCTTCTAACTGAGCTGCCGCCAGTCGTGCTGCTTCGGCTTGTTGCTCGGCTAAACGCTGGGCTTCGATTGCGGCTTGTTCTTGGACAATACGCTCGGCTTGCGCCTGCTCGGCAGCTAACTGTTCTGCTGCCAGCTTTTCTGCGGCCGCTTGAGCCTCTGCCTCAGCAGCTAAACGTTGCGCCTCTGCGCGTTCCTGTTCTAAACGCTCTGCTGCTTCAGTGTCTTGTGTTGGAGTAACAACTGGAGTTTCAGCGACGACCTCATCTTGTGACTTATCTTTACGAAACCAGGAGAAAAAACCTTTCTTTGCCATGTGTGATTCCAGCGCTCTACTTCAGTGTTGAATTTTGAATAAGACCCTGATGTTATACCAGATTGCCTCGGCAATTACGCCCAAAAAGTCGGCAATTAGCTAAGCTCACTCAGCCTTCTCACCTTTTAGTGAGACTTTGATATAAAATAGTGGCCTTTATTAAGGTGGCATAGTCTACCACTTTCTTTCTTCAGGCAAAATCACGGGGGCACTTTGGTTAAGAATCGAACGGTCAAAAATAATGTGACCAAAAGTCCAACAGCCAAAAATAAACCCGGAAGCGGTCAAGTGCGGATCATCGCGGGCCAATGGCGTTCGCGTCGTTTACCTATTCAAGATCTCGAAGGTTTACGCCCGACAACAGACAGAGTGCGCGAAACCCTGTTTAACTGGCTTGCCAATGACTTAGTTAATGCGCGAGTACTCGACTGTTTCGGCGGCAGCGGCGCTCTAGCCCTCGAAGCCCTATCTCGCTATGCCAGTTTCGCCAAGATTATCGAGTTGCAACGCGGCGCAGCCATGCAATTAAAAGAGAATCTGCAAACCCTTAAATGCGATAAGGCCGAAGTGCTTAACGCCGATACCTTAGTGGTGTTGCAAAGGGGCTGCGAGCAAGGTTTCGACGTAGTGTTTATCGATCCACCCTTTCGCAAAGGATTGGCAGAAAAGACCATTCAACTGCTCGATACTCAAGCTTGGCTCAATGATGGCGCGCTGATTTATGTCGAGATCGAATCTGAATTAACCCAACTGGCCATTCCATCTAGCTGGCACGCCTTGAAAGAAAAGAATGCGGGGCAAGTGAGTTACCGCTTATATCAATATCATGCCGACAACACTGCCGAGCCTATCGAAGATGAAAGCCATGCCCTTGCTGATTAACCTAGGTAAAGCCATTACCCTCATAGCTTGGTTGATGATGGCCTACAACTTGGTTATGCCATTTGAAGGTAATGTGGCGATTATTTTGAATATCCTGTTTGGCATAACCTGCATGATGCACTGCTTCCAAGTGGCCATTTTCCACATGCTATTTAAGACCTTACTGCCATTAACAAAGCTTGATTATCTGCAAGTATTTATCTTCGGTATTTTTAGCCTGTTAGCTTATCGACAAAAAGTGATGACTCCAGCGAGTTAACCTAACATTTAGACACCATCAGGTACTCAGACACGGACAGCAAAAAGCCCTCAACAGAGGGCTTTTTAATGACTAACGATAACGTAAGTTAATCGTTAAACCTTATCCTTTAGGGTAAGGGTGAGCGACGCCTTTGTGACAGTCGATACAGGTTTTTCTGTCTTCAGGGGCTTTCTTGAAGTTATTGCTGTGCATTCTCACTGCCATTTTGCTCATATTTTCTGATTGGTTTTCATAAATACGGTTGTGACAGTTTTGACAGGTTGAAGAATCGATTGCACGTAGGTAATCACGCGCTAACTCAGCTTGTTCTTTACGGTTTTCATCTAACCATGCTTGCGTGTTAAAGCCATCGATAGTTAAGAAACCAATAACGTCCTTAGAAACGATGATCTTTTTCTTCAGGTATTGGAATGGTTCCTGTGCGATGTGACATTGCTGACACTGAACCACGATGCCGACACGGTTGTTACCGTGGGCAGACGCCATCACTTCATCTTTCAATGAATGTTGGCTGTGGCAGCTCATACAGAATGCGTCTTGGCTGGTTGCATGTAAGGTTGTTTGGGTTGCGAAATAGCCCACAACACCGATAACAATACCGACGACCAGTAGCGCCAGGATTGAATATTTTGCGCTAGGTTTAAATAGTGCACGCCAGTTCATCACTCTATCTCCAAAAATTGTCAAAATTAGTTTTTATAAGACTAGTTTATGTTCTTTCATTTATTAGAAATTTGATTTTAAGCCGAAATTTGCCGATTAAATTAACCTTAAAAGCGCAAAATGAGACTTAGCTCTAACTATTAGGACGACATTTGGTAAAAACCGCTAGCTGAGCTGCAATGCACTTTAACTAAAGCTAATGCAATCACCCCATAATCGCAAGTTAGCGATTAACGCGATGGGATTTCCCCTTTGAGAATCAATAACTATCAAATCATTTCTAGAAAATAGAAATGTGATCTAATCGACGTTTTGTTTAATTATTAGAAGTGGCCAGGAAATAAATCATTAGAAATTAAAAAATTGAACGCGATATGAAACTTTATCAGGTTAGCTAAGGTCTCTAAGGGTAAGCAATCAATTTTCCGAGTTATCATGGCTAAATTTTGGATCACCATAGCAGTGTTATTTTCGCTAATCGCCCAATCGGCGATGGTGAGTGCTATGCCAACTTCAGCCAACACCAATGGCCACAGCAGTCAAACCATGCTGATGATGGATGCAGAAATGAACTGCACCATGCCAGATTGTTCTGCATCCGATTGCTTGCAACACTGCCAAGATAGTATGACAAGTCATTGTCAAACCCATTGCCTATCATCACTTTACCTTGAGCCTGCAGTACTAGAACTGGCCTTCGCCAACCCAGCAAGCAAGCGTATTGCCATACAAGGCTGGGCGATGCAAACTGCCGATCTTGGACTCACTACGCCGCCTCCCACCTCCAATTCGCTGTAACGTCTATCGTTTTTTACAACGTAAAACCGACTAAACACCTTTGATTGCGCCGCTGCATATCCGCACCGCAACGAGGTACAGAGAATTTTTGGAGTTTATTATGAAAACCACTTTATTGAACAAAAGCTTACTAGGCCTAATTTTCGTTATCGGCGCCTTATTAAGTAGCACCACAGTTACAGCCGCCAGCTTAAAAAGCACAGATGCGCTCAGTGTGATCAGTATCAATGGTGTGCCAGCGACACCCTTTAAACCTATCCAACTCTCCGCCGGGAAAGTACTGCTCGAGCTAAAATATCAGGATATTTTTAATTATCGCGCCGATGATAGTGGCAACTGGGTTAAATCAGCGCCGCTTTACTTAGTGCTGGATGTGAAGGCGAGTGATAGCTACCAAATCACCCAGCCCAAAATAATGACTGAAGCTGAAGCGCGCCAATTTATTAAATATCCAACGATTCAACTCAGTATTAATGGTGACAAAGCAGGCGAATACCCATTGCAAAACCACAGTCAACTGATGGCGAAAATGCTCGTCAGCAATCCTGCATTCTAATTTAGATAAGCAAAATATTTAATTTGAGGCATGTGCTGAAATGTGAGTTAAATCATTACAGCATAATGCCTCTATGCTAGAATCGAGCCGTTCATCATTTGGAATACTTATGCATCACACACTCGGTCGTTACTTTTTAGTCATGTTCACTTTACTCGCACTCGTCGGGCAAAGTGTTGTGTCTAATGGTCACGCCATGGTGCCACACACTATGGATATGAGTGCGATGAATCATGAAGCTTCCTCCCAAATGCACCATGCTGCCATGATGCAGATGAACACTGAGAACCCTTCTGACTCACATTCAATGGCCAACGCGGATTGCTGCAACGATAAAATGCTTCCCGGCGCGAAACAGCATTGCTGTGATGGCACCACATCATGTTCAAATGATTGTGGTCATTGTTTGACGATTTCAGTCGCTGGCACTCTATTCAGCCCACACCTCTGGCCAAGTGTGAGCATGAGCGATACTGCAATGGCCACTCCTATGCCTCATTTCCACTCGATCTCTTTGTCTTCGGCCTTTAAACCACCGATAGCCTAGGCCTACTTTGCGCTTAATGGGCAAATCGCCCTTAAAGAAGCCAAGCTAAAACGACAATCCAGTTAGCCCTAAGCTAACACCCAAATTAGCCGTTTATTGTGGTGCCTTATCATTAAATCGTGCACCCGAGTCTAGCAAAACGTTGATAACTGAGCCGAATGCCAAGTTGTGGCATTAATCCGTCTATCGAAGCGAACCGCTTTGATCTGCCGTGCTCACAGACGTTTATGCGCTCATATTCGGCCGTTAATCCGATGGAGTGAATAATATGAAAACCCTAACTAATCTCGCCTTAATTGCATTCTTGCTGACCAGCACTAACGTGTTTGCCACGGCTACGCCGCACGAACATCAACACGACAATGCAAATCCGCAGCAACAAGCACAAACCTATGTTTGCCCTATGCACCCCGAAGTGACAGGCAATAAAGGCGATACTTGCCCTAAATGTGGTATGGATTTAGAGCCAAAAGCGAAGGAAGTAAAAACAGCTGAAGGTGCGATGCACAACGCGCACGAACACCACTAAGCTAGGCTGGAGATGAGGCATATGAACCAATTTAATACCGCGAAAAAGCAGGCCCCTAAGGCCGTACTGATCTTGAGTAGCTTACTCATCAGTACGCCTTGGCTGAGCCATGCCCAACTGGCGAGCACACAAGAACCCGTTGCGACCGAAGCTGCAGT
>Ga0065714_10004328_pt1 | contig 12031 bp, 8 predicted proteins | sample MisRhiReplicate2_FD_59101 | JGI IMG/M metagenome (GOLD analysis project Ga0065714, IMG submission 59101) | Miscanthus rhizosphere microbial communities from Kellogg Biological Station, MSU, sample Rhizosphere Soil Replicate 2: eDNA_1 v2... | ecosystem: Host-associated > Plants > Roots >... | reverse complement strand
AAGTTGCTGGTTTTGATGCAGGTGCAGATGATTATATTACCAAGCCAATAAAACCAAAATTATTGGTCAGCAAAGTAAAGGCTTTGTTAAGAAGGTTAAAAGAACAAGAAGTGGTTAGCGATACTTTAAATGTTGGCGGAATCGAAATTAATCGCGAAGAATATAAGATCATTAAAGGCAATGTCGAAATTGCTTTGCCAAGAAAAGAGTTCGAATTGTTTTACTTATTAGCGTCAAAACCTGGTAAAGTTTTTAAAAGAGATGAAATTCTTGATAAAGTTTGGGGTAATGAGGTAGTAGTAGGAGGAAGAACAATCGATGTTCACATCAGAAAACTACGTGAAAAGATTGGAGAAGATCTTTTTAAAACAATAAAAGGAGTAGGATACAAATTTGAAGTATAGTTTTTTGAGATACTAAGTTGCTAAGAAACTAAGGTTCTAAGTAATTTTGATTGAGATCTAACATTTAATTATATTCCGTACTATGTTATCAAAGTCAATCATTGTCAAAGTTTTAAATTTTGATAAAGATTGACTTTTTAAAATTATAGAAATAAGCCTTACTTTTATATGATCTTATATCACTTATATGGTGAAAAAAAAATCCTTAATGGTTAAACAATATCAATGAAAATTAATTTTAAAAAAACATACAAGTTTGCTGTAAAATCGGCATTATACATTAGCCTTTTTGCAACTGGATTTGTACTGATTTTAATGTCATTATTTTATAAAGGTCAATTGAATCATCAGATCGCTTTTGGAATAATTTTTATCCTTTCAATTTATATTTTCTCTTTTTTGGTTTTGCAATATCGTGTAGAACGCTTCATATATAGAAGAGTAAAAAAAATATATGATGAGGTTTCTTTGTTAGAATCAACGACATTAATCAATCAGCCTATTACTACCGACATGGAAACGCTTTCACGAGAAGTGAAAAAATTTGCTACAGATAAAAAACTGGAAATCGAAATGCTTGAGATTAGAGAGCAATATCGAAGAGAGTTTTTAGGAAATGTTTCTCATGAACTTAAAACGCCTTTATTTACCGTTCAGGGTTATGTCTCTACTTTACTGGATGGTGCCATGGATGATAAAAATATCCGAAAAAAATATTTAAAACGTGCCGAAAAAGGAGTGGAGCGTCTTATCTATATTGTTGAAGATTTAGATATGATTACCAAATTAGAATCTGGTGACCTGGATTTGAATATAACCGATTTCGATATTGTAGAATTGATTCAGAATGTTTTCGATTTATTAGAAATGAAAGCGGATAAAAAGAAAATCAAACTGGCTTTTGAAAGTCGAAATGTAAAATCAGTTGTTGTTCGCGGAGATCAGGACAGAATTCAGCAAGTTTTAGAAAACCTGATTGTAAACTCTATTAAATATGGAAAAGATGGCGGTCTGACTGAAGTTGGTGTCGTAAATTTAACCAAGAAAAAAGTCTTAATCCGTATTAGTGATAATGGTGAAGGAGTGGAGAAACAAAATATTCCAAGACTTTTTGAGCGTTTTTACAGAGTTGACAAAAGTGGAACCCGATCTGAAGGTGGTTCTGGTTTAGGCTTGGCTATTGTAAAACATATTATTGAGGCACATAAAGAGAAAGTGTATGTAGAAAGTGAGTTCGGAATTGGTTCTGAATTCTCTTTTACACTTGAAAAAGCGAATAAAACAGTAAAAGCTGAGGTTAAATAATTGTAAGTTCAATTATTATAAAGTCGCGTATAACAAGGCATGGTAATCTCAATAATAATTGCCTAACTATTTCGAAACAAATATTCTTATAATGGTAACATCCTGTTAATGATTTCTTAACATAGGAGGTTACATCTTTGCACTCGAAATTGAGTGTCAAAGAAAAAAGAAATAATGAAGATAAAACTTTTAGCAATTTTGCTGCTATTTACTTGTGTTTCAAATGCACAAGAACTAAGTAAAGAAGATGTAAAAAAAGAAGTAGTTCGACTTCTCGATTCCATCAATAAAGTAAAACTTCCGGAAACTAAATCGGGAGGAGGCATTGAAGAGCATTGGTATGATAAAATTTCTTTAAGAGGTTATGCGCAAATTCGTTACAATGGTTTGTTTTCTACCAATGATAAAATTACCTGCGATCAATGTGATAGATCCTGGGGAACAACTTCAACGGCTCCAGACGCAAAAGCAAACAACGGACTCTTTATTCGCCGTGCACGTTTAGTGTTTTCCGGACAGGTTCATCCTAATGTTTTCTTCTATTTNCAGCCTGATTTTGCCAGTTCACCNGTTACGGGAATTCAAAATTTTGTNCAAATTCGTGACTTATATTTTGANCTTTCTTTTGATAAGAAAAGAGAATATCGTGTTCGTGTTGGGCAAAGTAAAATTCCGTATGGTTTCGAAAATATGCAATCAAGTTCACAGCGTTTAACTTTAGACCGTGCTGATGGTATAAACAGTTCAATAGCAAATGAACGTGATTTGGGAATCATTTTTTATTGGGCTCCCGCAGAAATCAGAAAACGTTTTGCAATGTTAGTTAACGACGGTTACAAAGGTTCAGGCGATTACGGAGTTTTTGCATTTGGAGTTTATAATGGACAAATCGCCAATAAAATTGATGCAAACAGAGATCTGAATGTTGTGGCAAGAGTAAGTTATCCTTTTGTAATTGGAAGTCAGATTATTGAGCCAGGTATTCAGGCTTATAATGGAAAGTGGGCTTTTACAGACGAAATTTCAACCGGTGTTATTGTCAATGATCCAAAATATGTGAAAGATCAAAGAGTAGGGGCAACTTTTGTTTTGTACCCAAGACCTTTCGGTATTCAGACGGAATATAATATTGGAACAGGTCCTCGTTATAATCCTGTAACTAACAGAGTTGACGAAACAGATTTGGATGGAGGTTATGTTTTATTGAACTATAAATGGGACTTAAAAAAGCAACATATTTATCCTTTCGCCAAGTTTCAATATTATGACGGAGGTAAGAAATACGAAAAAGATGCCAGAAGTTATGTTGTAAGAGATTACGAATTTGGTATCGAATGGCAGCCAATCAAAGCTTTCGAATTAACAGCCGAGTACGTTATCGCCGACAGAACTTTTGAAGACAGTGCTCGTCCCGTTAACAGACAAGAAGGAAATTTATTGCGTTTACAAGCGCAGTTTAATTTCTAAACTAGTCTTCAAAAACAGAAAATAACTTGTCCCAGTCGATATCATTTTTAAATTGAGACAAACCTTTAAACGACTTTACTTTGGAGAGATCTTCAATGGTAAAGTCGTCTTGCATTGCATACGGTACCAAATTCTCTTCCTGAAGTTTAATCGCCAGATATTCCTGCTCATATTGTCCGGGAGTTGGAATGAAAAAAGCTTTTTTGCCTAATTTTGCCAAATCCATTACCGTTGTATAACCTGAACGACATAAAACAAATTCACTTTCATTAAAAGTTTGTTCGAGCTGTTTTGAGTTCATGAAATTATAATAGGTCACATTTCCTGCTTGCCATTTGTTTTGTGTTTTCTCCACAATTCCTTGTACAAAAACAACTTTGCCATTAAAGTTTACAATTTCTTTCTGCAATTTCTCATCCAGATAAGTACGTTGAGGTTCTGGTCCGGACAAAATAATCATTAAATCATATGCTTTCGGCGTTTCCTTTTGACGCATTCTGCTTAACGGACCAATGTATTTTAAGTTCAGGTCACTGTTTTTTAAATGTCCTAATTCACCTGTCAGATTCGTTGCTTCATTAGTATCCGGAACCCAGCATTCGGTATATTTTTTAATAATATACTGATGACATTTACTGGTAAACCAAGTGGTATTGCCGGTCATCACATTCAATTGATGTGTCATAAAAACAGATGGAATTTTTCGGCTAAAAACTCCCAAACGATTGTCTGAAATAATGCCGTCAATACCATGTTTTTTAATCCAGGAATTCACTATTTTTTTCTCATCCAAAATGGCTGTAATCATTTTTGGAAGATTCTTAATCAGTTTCCATTTAAAATTTCTGCCATTTTTAGCATATTCAATATGGTAAGAAGGTAATTCTAAGGTTTGTATGTAAGGAAATTCTTTTCGAAGTAAAGCAAGTGCAACTCCATCAGAAGCAATAATCGGAATAAAATTATTCTCTTGAAGCGCTTTAATTATAGGGATACATCTAGTGGCGTGGCCTAATCCCCAGTTTAATGGAGCAACTAAAATTGTTTTGTTCGCAGAATAGTCAATGCTCATAGTTTAACGCTTTTTAAAAACGAAGATAAAGAAATATGTTTTTTATGGTATTTCTCACACATTACTAAATTATTAACTGTATATTTTATTTAAGGTTCTAAGGTACTAAGGGGCTGAGGCTCTAAGTTTTTTGCTTAACAAATAAAAAAGCCGAACTTATGTTCGGCTTCAAAGTTTTGTATCTTACAATTTCAGCATCTCAGAGCCTTAGCACCTTAGTCCCTCAGCTTCTTAGTCCCTTCCTCTAATCCTGAATATACGTTTTATTTCCGTTTTTATTAATGTAGTATTTTCCGCCTCTTGGACCTGTGTATACTTTTTTACCGTTATATTCTCCTGTAACTTTGTCCGGTTTTGCAGGAGCTTTTTCGTTCGTTTCTTTTAAAGTTTTAGTGGTGCTTTTTTTAGTTGCAGTTGCATCTTTTTTAGCTTTTGTTGCTGCTGCATCAGCACTGGATGCACTTTTTTTAGCTTTGTCAGCACTGCTCTTTGCTTTTGCTGCTTCTTTATCTGCTGATTTTTTAGTAGAACTGGCAGCTTCTTTTTTCGCTTTCGATGCAGCTACAGTTGCGTCATCTGCTGATTTTTTTGCTTTGGCCGCTTCTTTATCTGCTGTCTTTTTAGTAGAACTTGCTGATTCTTTTTTAGCTTTTGATGCTGCTGCAGTTGCATCATCTGCCGATTTTTTTGCTTTTGCTGATTCTTTTTTTGCGTCAGCTGCTGCTTTATCTGCATCAGCTTTTTTCTTTTTAGCCGTTGCTTCACTCTTGGCTTTGGTTGTTGTTGCAGTTTCCTGAGCATAAAAATTACCAGACAAAACAACTAGAAAACAAAGTAATAATAATTTTTTCATGAGGTTAAGATTTTAAAATTCAATTAAAATTAATCAATTTATTAGTAGCTTTTTCGTAAAGTATTAAAAATAAGCACGAAGCTGAACGTTTCCTGTATGAACCGTTGCTCCAGTCTCGCTTTTACGACCCTGATAGTTTAAATTGACATCCAAAAACTGGGTGATGTTTTTTTGCAAAAGCAATTTCCAGACTAAGTTTTGCCCAGCCTGAAGTCCTTCAAGCATTTGAAAACCTACAGATGAAAATTCATTTCCATCAAATTTATTTTCATACAAAGAAAATTCACCATTTAAAGTAACTTTTTTATCTCCCGCATAAGAAAATGAAGTTCCAAGCCGGCTTTGACGTAAGGTTTCTAAATTTCCAATTTGATTTTCCTTATTTTGAAATTCGTAAAAGAAATCTAAACTGGTATTTTTTGAAAACAAATAACTGATTTTAGGAGCTACCTGATAACCTTTTAAATCATAGTTTTTTTCGATAAAATCTTCCGAAACTAAATCGGTTTTAATGGTTTTGGTAAAGAAATTAAACAACCAGCTTTTTTGATACAAATGTGTGTATTGCAGTTGATGTGAATTGTTTTTAACTGTCTGCGAACCCACTGAAAGTAGATTTTTTCCCTTATTGACAAGATAAGAATAGGTAACGGAATGCTTTTGTTTTCCTCGATTATAAAATAAACTGTTTCTAAAACTGGAGTTTAGTCCCAGAATGTTTTCTTCTGAAGAAGCAAACGGATTCAGTTCTAAACGTTCGCCATTATTTTTTACTTTTCGATCCATTATAAAGGAAGTCTGATTGTAAAAATAAGAGACAAGCTTTTTAAAACCTTTTCCATTTTGCCATTGCAGCGGATTCAGGACAACAGATTGTGAAAACTTATTTTGATTGGTTTTGATGTAAACCTGATTCGGTAAAAAGATTCTGATAAACCTTGCCTGATCTGAAAATTGTGCAATTTCAAACTCTTCCAGTTCCTGAATTCCGTTACCATTATAATCGTTCCAGGTATAAACACCCTGACCCGTTGGTACTTCAATATAAGTGAATTCCTGTTGTGCAATAGTTCCTGAACTTGTTTCGTAAGCGGTACCAAGTTGCATTAACTGATTAAAAAAACGGTCTGTGTAAAGAATTCTTGAATTTAACGAAGGCTCATTTTTTCTGGAAGCGTCGGTAAAATCCAAAGTTCTGTAACTGGCATAAACAGCTAAATCTGTTTTTTTGTTTTGAATCAATTTTGATCTAAAAAAGTATGTTTGTGAATTGTTTACATGTTGCAGTAATCCATTCTGTAAACTGTCGTTTCGTCGCTGTAAAAAACCTAATTCGACAAAAACTTTGGTACTATCTCCGCGACCAATAAAAGCGCCATACTCTGAAAATCTTTGGCTCAAGGCCGAAAACTGATTAGTAACTTTATCTTTTTCCTGATTATCTTCAACTTGAAAACTTGCTCCGATCCAGTTTTTTCCAAAATGATATTTGGTTCTTGCCTGATTTCGAATAAATTTTGAAGTCGAAGCTGTAGCGTCAGAATTCAAAAAACTACCCTGATTTTCAATAGTCCATTTTTTTAATTTGAAAAAAGCAGTTGTGGTATGTCGTACTCCGGAATAACTTTCAGTATAATCTAACTTTTCAAATTGATAGGTAAACAAACCAATATTTGCTGTTTTCTTTTTGGNAAACAAATTAAAGTTTAAACCCGCAACCAAAAGGCTTTGATTGCCAAAAAGCGTAGTGTTTAAATTCCAGTCGCGATTAAATTCAATATTATACAAACGCTCGACAGATCTAAAATCTTCCTGCACATATTGATAATTGGCAAATCCGTCTAAGGTCCAGCTTCTGGTAAAAAGCCTTTTTTTGATATTGGTTTTAAATGCAAGCCCATTATTATTGGCATCATCAATATTCGAAAACAAATTTTTATCATTACTGCTCATTGCAATTTCAAAATCGGCAAGTGTTTTTTCGTCAGGATTATATTTTCCCAAAAAAGTGGCAACCTGAATTTTTATAGGCGCAATCAATTGTACAATAGGTTCGTAGTTTCCTTGCGAAATCCCATTAACAGGAGCTATATATTCGAAAATTCGTTCAACCGTATTACTGTTTTGAATAATGTAGTTTCCAAGATTATTGCCTACAAGACTAAATTTTACATTGTATAAAACTTCATTTGGATCGCTGGAGTATTCATAAACTTCAACCGAATTGAGAATNGTTTTTTTATACAGAATTTTATTGTCAGCATATTTGTCAACGTAGGCAGATGGNGCAGTCATTAGCNTAGGATCATCGCCGGCCTGACCTAAAACCTGAACCTGATCAGGAGAAAGATTCTGTTGTAAAGGCTGGTTTTTTAAATCATTTTCAGAATATACATAACCACCAAAGCTCCAGTTTTTGTTTTCATGTGTGGCCCCGGCGTAGGTGACTAATCGGTTGTAATTTCGTTCTGAATATTGATATTCGACATTAATTCGCATTTCAGAAGTAATTGTAAAAAGAGACGTAAAGACAATTTCGCCAGCGTTATAATCAATTACGTAATCGTTGTTTTCGCCGCGTTTCAGTAGAACACCATTCACATAGACACGCTCTGAACCGGAAATGACCAAAACATACAATTCGCCATTTTGACCTTTTAATTTATAAGGGCCCTGATTGCCTTCCTGTCCTGTAAAAGTACTTTTGGCATATTGTCCTTTTACAAAAGCGACTGATGCAAAAACATTGGTTTTGTTTTCGTCTGTCCCAAAATTAAAACTTGTTGAAAGTCCCTGAACCTTTTTGTTGAAACTTAAAAACTGAGTTTTTCTGTTTTCTAAAAAAACATCTCCTGCACGAATGTTCCAGTCATCGCTAAAAAGTTCCATGAAAATATTATCGAACTGATCCAGTTTTTGAGAATATCCACCATCCTGCAGTGGAATATTATTGTCCTGAAGTGAGGCTCTCAAGCTTACTTTATCTGATATTTTTCCAGTAATCTGAAGGTCAAGATTCGAGTTTAAAACCGTGTTTTGATTATTACCAACTGTGACACCGCGTGTAATACTACCAGAAGTATTTAAACCATCAAATGGAGTAACTTTTTTTGTGTTTTGATTTTCTATTTTATATAATTTCTCGGTACCAACATCATTACTGACTACCTGGCTTTCTTTATAAAGACCATACTCTTTGGTGAGGAAGTCAGGATATTTGAGATAATTAACAATTAAAGTGTCAGAACCTGATGAGAATTTTTCGTTTAAAAGTAAAGTCCCTTTTTGAAAATCGATTTTATAAAAGGTAGAATCGACGGGTTCATTTTTGGTATTTAAAAGTTGAAAGAAACTCGAATTAATGCTGAATTTTTCCAGATGAATGGTGTCTTTGGTGACAATTACTTTTTTCGTTTGGTACGATGATTCCGTTTCCTGAGCATGAAGTCCAGAAAACCAGATACAAACCGTTAAAAACAGTAATTTTTTCAACATAAATACTTTAACTCTAAAAAGCCAAAAGTAGTATTTATAATTGGGAAATTTTGGATGTGAAATTTAGGTTTTTCCTAATGATTCCTTATTCGTTAAATTTAAAATTTGCGATCAAAAATCATCTTCTTTTTATTATTTGGCGAAACATTAGAATTGAGAAAGAAACTGCCAGAAAAATTGAAATTATCATTTTAATGATATTACTAGTGTGATTAGAATAATAAAAAAAATAAGCTAAGTAGATGCAAAAAAGCGTTGCAACACTATATTTAAAAAGATATAATTTCATGTTTTCAGGAGTGGCAGTAATTAATTTTTTGACACTGAGAAAATAAAAGCTATCGCAATTATAACGATAACAAGAAAGACAGAATTTGGATTGGCAAAATTAATGGTCCATCCCAATTCTTTGATTCTCTTTGGAGGAAATAGCCTGCTGTCTTCAGGATTGTAATAAAAGATTCCCCAGACCCATTTATCCGGATCGTTTTGCCATTTGTTTTGGTTTTCGGGTTCGTTATTAAAAATCATGGGATAATTTTTAAGTATTCTAAGGCTAAATTACAGTTTTGTAAGTGCTTATGTTATGCGATTATCGGGTAATCGTTTTAGCTACCTCATTTTTATAGGATAATAATTTTTATTTTTTGTGAGTATATTTTTATAAAAGTGTCCTCTATTGTTTTGAAAGGAAAAACAATATGAATTATGAATATTCTGATAGGGAATAAACTCAAAATATTGAGAAAGAATAAAGATATGTCACAAGAAGAAGCGGCAGATTATCTCCATATATCCCAATCGGCTTATGCCAGAATGGAAAGTGGAGAAAGTAGCTCGTGGGCAAACCATATTTTTAGAATCTGCAAAATTTTTGATATTACCCCCGAAGAATTATTGAAAACAGAAACGAATCGAAAAGAAATTTCTTCTTATGATGGTGTTATCCAAATATCAGATGATGTGATTGAGAAATACGAAGAAAGAATAAAGGATCTGAAAAAGATAATTAAAGATTTGAAAGCGAATAAAAAACAACAATAGCCGTAATTTTTTTTAGCTTTGTCCTGATAAAATAAACTTAAATCATGGATACAGGTAAGGAGCTTTTATTCTTTTTTAGCGCTTTGGGAGTTTTCAACGGAATTATTTTGGGCGTTTATTTCTTCTTCTTTACTAAGAAAAAATACCTTACCAATTATTTTCTGGGAGCACTTTTATTTGCATTAAGCATACGAATTGGGAAATCTGTATTTGTGTATTTTGATTCGGCTTTGCCAAAAATGTATTTGCAATTTGGACTTACTGCTTGTTTTTTTATTGGCCCTTGTTTGTATTATTTTCTTAAATCGGCAATTGAAGAAATCAATATAATGCCAAAATCCTGGAAACTCACACTTTTATTTTGGGCGATAATTATTATTACTGTAGGTGCTGTATTTCCGTATGAAGATAACCCTAAACTCTGGCGCGGTTATTTTATAAGAATTATTTATTTTCAATGGTTCGTCTACATTATTCTTTCAGGTATTGTAATCAAAGATGTTTTAGCAAAAATCATTAGCAGAAAACACAAAGCAACTCCGGCAGAAACTTGGTTTGGAATGCTTTTTCTTGGAAACTTTTTATTGTTTCTGTTTTATTTTCTTGCAATAATGGGAGCTCCGGGAGCAACTTATATAAGTGGGGCAGTAGTTTTTTCTTTTATACTGTATTTAATTATTTCGATTCTTTTGTACCGAAAAAAGACAGACGATTTGTTTCTTTTAAACAATCAGAAGTATTCTGGTAAGAAAATAGATTCTGCAGAAGTAGCGGTTCTATCCCGAAAATTGGAAAATGTAATGCTTGAGAAAGAACTGTTTAAAAACGCTAATTTAACTTTACAGGATTTGGCTAAGGAAGTAAATATTTCAAGTCATCAACTCTCTCAGTTTTTAAATAATAATTTGGGAAAGAATTTTACCAGTTTTATTAATGAGTTCAGAATAAACGAAGCTTGTCAAATTATAAAATCAAGTGATAAATTCACATTAGAATCCATAGGTTATGATGTAGGTTTTAATTCTAAATCAGCTTTTTTTGCTGCTTTTAAAAAACATACCGGAAAAACACCTTTGAACTATCAATTACAGGTTTTATAGGCCTTAAACAGAGTATTGATTTATAAATCCGTACTCCTGATTTCTCTTTCGACGACTTCCTTTAGCGATTTTCGATTGACTTTTGTCCCATAAAAGTCAAATTTATAATCGCTAAAATTTATGAAATTCCAAGTTTCAGTTTTCTTCTCTATTTATAGCTTGTTTTTGTATTCGACAGGAGTGAATGCACAAACGATACAAACCATTTCAGATAAGGTTGTCAATAAGAATAATGAGTTAAATGAGGTTGTCATTAAAAAACAGATGCCATTAGTAAAGCATTCTCTAAACGGAACAATCGAAGTAAATGTGGCTAATACATTGCTTTCGACAAGCAGTTCTGTGAATGAATTATTGAGCAGGGTCCCAAATGTCACTGTTGCAGAAGGGCAAATTAGTGTACTCGGAAAAGGTGAAGCCATTATTTATCTTAACGGAATCTTGATTAATTACGAAAGATTTGCTGCAATCCCGGTTTCACAAATTTCGAAAATTGAAGTAATTTCAAATCCATCTTCAAAATATGATGCTGAAGGAAAAGCTGTTATCAATATTATTACCAAAAGAAATATTGAAAATGGAATGATGGGAACGGCGATTCAGCAAGTTACAATCTCCGAATTTGCAGGAACAAGTACAAACACACTTTTGGATTTTAATTATACTAGAGGAAAATTTTCATTTATAACCAATTACGGATTGCAATTGGGAAAAGGAAGAGAGCTTTTATTTACAACAAGGACACGTCCAAATCCTGATGAATTTATGCAATCTCAGCTTACAACAGATTGGAAACGCCAATTTAATAATTACTCTAATTTCGGATTTGGATTACAATATTCGTTCTCTGAAAAAGATTATATTTCTNTNGCTTANAGTGGTAATATTGAAGATTTAGGAGGAGTTGTAGAAAGTAGAAATTCAATTGCAAATAATACGGAAAACAGTTTTTATGCTACCGATATTGACAAAAATGATGTCTTGCTGAATCAGTTCGTCAATTTAAATTACAATGTGATAACAGATTCTAAAGGTTCGTCATTATTTATAGCAACTCAATATTCTAATTATAATGGTATTGTGCATGATTTTATCAATGAAAATGGTGTTGTTGAAGAAGTAAATACGGAGAAATATTTAAAGAATAATGTCGCTAATGATATAAATATAATAATGGCACAAGCGGATTATTCTAAAAAAAATAATGAAAATACAAAACTCGAAACAGGGGCAAAGTTTAGTCACGCTATTATTAATTCAGGCACAGACTTTTTGATTGCGAACCCTGGGG
>Ga0065714_10003101_pt1 | contig 12044 bp, 13 predicted proteins | sample MisRhiReplicate2_FD_59101 | JGI IMG/M metagenome (GOLD analysis project Ga0065714, IMG submission 59101) | Miscanthus rhizosphere microbial communities from Kellogg Biological Station, MSU, sample Rhizosphere Soil Replicate 2: eDNA_1 v2... | ecosystem: Host-associated > Plants > Roots >... | reverse complement strand
TCGACACTGTTTTCCCGCTCGCGTAGGCGGTTGTTTTCCGTCTGCAGTGAGTCATTGTGTTTCTTCAAACCGAGCATGTCGCTGCGCATGGCCTTCACCTGGCCGACCAGGGTGGCGACGGTGTCGCGTGGGGTATCGCCAGCAATGCCGAGCGACTTGGCTTGCTCGGCGGATAACTGAATGTTGCCCTGATCAACTCGGTTTTCTGGAGAGGGCGTGCTGCCACCCGCGACCCAGCTTTTCAGGATAATCAACACCACGGCCAGCAGCGCAGCCGGTACCAGCCATTTGAGCAAGGCGTTAGCTTTCATCGTCAGCACCTCGCGCAACGGGCGGGAGCAGAACGGCTTGCTCGAGGCCGGCACCGCGGGTGACGAGGTAGGCAATCGTGGTGTCTTCAGCTCTGCCGATAGGGCCGAGGAAAGCATGCTGGAAGGCTGCTGCAAATAGCTTGGCCTGAAGTCGACGCGGATCGAGTTGCACCGTCTCTGGACCACGATTGCGCAACTTCACCGCCGTCACCCAGTAATCACCGAGTCGCCAGGCGGCGATGGGTGTGCAGGACACGTTTTCGGTCGGCAGCAGGGTTGGCAGTTCGGTGCGCAGCTTGAGCGGGACGCGGTGTACACCGGGCAGGGACTCCACGGTGCGCAGCGGCGCGAATAGGCTTTGCGCGGCGTAGCGGGTCAGCGCGACCGGAATCGGCGTATGTTCTGGAACTGGGAGGGGGCTAGTTTCAACCTCGGTAGGTTGCACCTGAGCATTCTTGAGAATTCGCACAGGCTCCAGCGGTTGATCACCAGGCGTGGCCGCGATATCCAGCAGGATGATCTCCCCCGTCGCGACCGATTGTAGTTGCAGGCGGGTCGGTGCAATGGCTTCCGACGCACGCAGGTACAACGTGCCGCCGGTTGATTGCACACGCAGCTTGCCCGTCAGGGTTGAGGGCACACCGACGCGAACAGCCTCATCAACAAAGATTACCCGCTCCTGATTAATCACCAGTGGGACCGCGAGGGGGAGGCGCTCCCAGCGCATTAGGTCGACGGCCTGCGCCGCAACTCCCCATAGGATCAGTACGACGGTTAGTCCCAGGGTAGAAGTCCGCTTCATGGCTCACCTACAGGCAGGGAGATTTTTTGCGGCGTGCCCTGATAACAATCCAGCGCCAGTCCCCACTTATTGCGTTCGGGATCCAGGTCGAAACGCACTACGCGCAATGGATAACGCACCACCACCCGTTTCACCGGTTCGGCGGCGTAATACTCATCGGCGTTGAGGTCGAGCTTGACCAGCCAGCTGTCGCGGTCGAGTTGCTTGACCCTGAGTTCCGGATCTTCGCTGTAGCCTCGGCCCAGAATTTCGTAGACGCCACGGACTCGCTGGCGCAGTTCGCCAGCGGCCTTGCGGTACTCGTAGTCGCCGTCGAGGAAGGCCTTGCAGGCGGGTGTCAGGTAGGACTGCAAGCCATAGATGGCGCGGCGATAATCCTGCTCGCCATCCGAGGGCCAGCGATTGAGTTGACCAAAGATGTACAGGGCAAAGGCATAGACATTCTCTGAGGGGATATCCCACCACTTGCGCGTGCTGCCCGAGCGCAGATCCGGGGGGACATGCACAGTCAGATCGGTCGGTGCCGAGCGCCAGCCATACCAGAGTCCGGCACTGATCAGAGCCAGAATCACCACTGCCAGGCGTAGGCTGAAGATGTGGGCCTGCTGGGCATCCACCTTGTTCCGAAAACGACTCATGGCTGCCACCGGGACAGGGCAGGGCGCAGTCGAAGTGACCGGCGAACGGTCCAGGCGCCAGAGTAAATGATCAAACTTCCGTGACCCAGGCGCCAACGGCTGGCGAGTATCCATTCGAGCTTGCGGTACAACCAGGTCTCGGGGCGGGCCCGTTTGGCCCGACGCAAAAGCGTGCCACCGGCAAATAACGCCACCGCCATGCCTGCGATCATGCTGGTCGGCGCCACGGCAATGGAGGCGGTGGCGATCGCCAGAGGAACACCCAACAGCAGGCCGACGAGTGCACCGACACCGAGCGCTATCCACATCTCATCATTGGTTAAACCACGTAATACGGCGGGATCACGATTGAGTCGCTCGGGCAGAAAAACCAAGGTGCCGTCAGCAAGACGTTCGATAGCGTCGTTCATGTCGACCTCACAGAATTGCGGCAGCCTTGGTCAGGAACCAGATAATGATCACCACCAGCAGGGCACCGATGCCGACCACCGCACCCAAGTCCTTCCAAGTCTTGCGTTGGTTCTGCACGTCGGCGTATACGGTCAGCGAGTGCCAGGCCACACCGAGAAAAGCGAGCAGGGCGATCAGTAGACCGAGCAGGATGCCGCCGTCGTAAGCGTAGTTTTTGATCGTCTCGATCAACCCGGAACCTTCACCGCGGGAAGGAGCCTCCATGGTGGGAAGCTCGGCAAAAGCCAGGCTTGGACCGAGCACCAGCAGCAGACCGATCAAGCGCTGGCTCGCCCGATCACGCAGGTTGTTTTTCAGGGGGATAAGGCACTTGAGCATGACGGCGATCTCCTGGATTAGGACAGGGTGAAAAACATCAGGACCAACAATGCGAGCAGCACGCGCATGGCGCTGCCACCGAAGGCTCCAAAGCGCACACTGCCGGCGGCCCAACCCCGGTAAGCCGTCCACATCACCCAGGTACACCAGAGCAAAACCAGAACGAGTACCAGGGACAGCCAGAGCGTCGAACTGCTTTGTGCCGAGAAGCCGGAGGCGTTTTGGAAGGCTGCGGTCTGAGCGTCAGTCATGCTCATGGCGAGAACTCCGCGGACGGAGTGTCGAGGCGGTAATCGCCGACCAGTTCACTGGGGTCTCGGGGTTGAGCGCGGGAGGGGGACAGGTAGCCCTGCACACCGTGACGGATGCGTTGGATGTCTTGGAGCAATTGGGGATAGTCGAAGCGATAGCGTTCGTTTGATTTAGGGGTACTGGCTAACTCGGCTCGCGTCGCAAGGCGTTCGATAGTGTCGAGTTGCTGTTGGACCAGGCTTAGCTGTACTTGCTCATCAGCTGATGCGGCATAGCTACTGCTATGGACGACAGCTAGCGAAAGTAGCAACGAGCAGCGAAAGGCGGAAGTCGGCATGATGCTGGCCCATAGTGATATGGAGTCAGAATCAAGTTAAAGGGTGGGGGTAGCAGTAAGAAAAGCGAGACGTGAGGAATCGCTTTTCTTCGGCCAGTTCACTGCAGGAGTTGAAAATTGTTGTTATCTGGCATTGAGTTTTTGGGCAACCTCTATTCGTGCTTAGTTGAATTGAACCAGATAAATACGGGTTGACGATGATGCTCAGGTGTTCCTCAAGAGAGAGTTTGTCGGAGCGATGAGCAAAAAGAAGGAGCCGAAACCCGACGTTTACGCCGGGTTTCACTGCCTTACAGAATGTTCAGCGGGTAGCTGACGATCACCCGATGCTCGTCGCTATCTCGTTGTGTCGACACTTCAGTGCGCAGTGACGCGTGGCGCAGTGCAATGCTCAGGTCCTTGAGCGGTCCTTGTTGAATGACATAGCTGACCGTCAGGTTGCGTTCCCATTCGCTTTTGTCGCCAGTCGGTGTGCGGATGTTCGAGCCACTTTCGTACATGCCCATGAAGCTCAAACCAGGAACGCCCAACGTCGCAAAATCATAGCCATAGCGAACCTGCCAGGTGGTTTCCCCGGCGCGCTGGAACTTGCCAATCATTGACTCCGTCATGAAGTAAGCCGTAGAGCCGTCGCCCTGGTTCAGCCAGACCGCATCGCTGTCGCCGCTGACTTGTTGCAGGCCGGCGGCGAAGGTGTGGCCGTTGACCAGGTAGGTGAATTGCGCGCTGTCCAGGCGACTGTCGACCTTGCCCTTGGTCACGCCGTTGCCGTAGTAGCCAAAGGTGTAGAAGTCAGGATCGTGGCCGTTGGCGCCATCGGAGCGGTTGTCGAAGTGACGCAGGTCGGTACGCAGGGTGCCGGGACCGACCTTCAGATCGTATTTGAGACCGAGGAAGTTCTGTTTGTAGAAGTTTTCCAGGTTGCCGTAGTAGTACTGCAACGTCAGGTCTTTGGTGGCTTTGTAATCCACGCCGCCGTAGTAGAACTTGTTCACGAACTCGCCGGTTTGCGCATTGTTCGCGCCGGGAATCGACATGCCCATCTGGTTGCTCGACCCGCGACCCTTTACGTGTTCCAACTGGCCGAGGGTGAAGGTGAAATTCTCCAGGTCCTTGGACTGAATCTGCCCACCATTGAAAGTCTGTTGCAGCATGCGGTCGGTGGACATCACCACCGGCAACATCGGCACCAGGGTGCCGTATTTCAGTTCGGTGTTGGCGAACTTCGCCTTGGCCGTCAGGCCCAGGCTGCCGAACTCGTCCACGGCACGCCCATCGCTGTCGGTCGGGAAGATGTTGCCGTTGAAGGCCTTGCTTTCAGGGTTGTAGTGCCGACCTTTGCCAGAATCCAGCCGCACGCCGAACATGCCGATGGCATCCACGCCGAAACCGACCGTACCTTGGGTGTAGCCGGACTGAAAGTTGGCGATGAAACCCTGGCCCCATTCCTGGGTGTAGTTGGGGTCGGCCGCGCCGCTGCGGTTGTCGGCATTACTGAAAAAGTTGCGGGCCAGCACGCTGAGCTTGCTGTCTTCTACCAGGCCGGCGGCATAGCCCTGTTGAGCGATAATCAGGCCGCAAATACCGGCTACTACTTTAGGTGCGCGATTGAAAAGCTCCATCGGAGTCATCCCCATGAGTTGTGAGTGTTGTGAGAGGCAGTCAAAAGCGGCAGTAACGGTTTTTATTGTTTTTCAGGACCAAGGATGGCCGGCAAGACATTCAGTCTCACGGGCGGCAAGCGGTACAGGATGAACAGCGCCAACACGCCGAGGCCGGCGCAGAGCAGCAGGCCAACGCCCACCGACTGAGCCAGGGCCTCGCGGGCCAGGCTCAGCCATTGCGGGTGTTCGAGCAGGGCGGCGTCGGGGCGCAACAGGATCTGCGGATCGGCGTACAACGCCAATCCGTCAACGTGCCCTTGGGCGATAAACAGTCGTTGCAGGTTGGCGCTGTAAAGCAGGTTGACCAGCACGCCCATTCCCGCCGTCCCCAACAATCCGCCGACCAGTCGCAGCGATTGGGTCAGCGCGGTGGCGATGCCGAGGAACTGACGTTCGGCGAGGGTCTGGGTGAACACTGTCAGGTTCAGCAGGATGAAACCCAGGCCAAGCCCCGCCAGCAGGATCAGGCCGAGCAACCCGTTGAACGAAGCACTGCGCCCGACAATCTCCAAGCCGAGGCACGCCAGCAACAGCGCCACAAAACCGCCCAGCGGCAGCCGGTTTGGATTGCGTAAACGAGTGACGATGCGACTGTTGACGATGGCGCCCAGGGTGATGCTCAGCGCCAGCGGTGTGATCAACAGGCCGGCATCCTGCGGCGAGTAGCCGTAGCTGCCTTGCAGCAACAACGGCAGATAGAACAACAGCGAAAACATGATCGCCCCGGCGACCATCGACAGCAGAAACAGCAGGCGCATGCTCGGCAATCCGAGTAAGGCCGCCGGCAGCAGCGCGTGTTGGCAGCGTCGTTCCCAGCGCCACAGTGCGAGGGTTGCGGCGACACAGCTCAATCCCAGCGCCGCACTCAGCATCAGGCTGGAATGGCCCAGCCATTCGACGAACAGTTGCAGGCTGCCCAGCGCCAGGGCAATCAGCAACGCGCCGGGCCAGTCGAGGCTGATTTTCGCTTGTTGCAGAGGACGGTAATAAGGCAGGTACCGCCAGGCAAAAAACAGCGCCAGGCAGCCCAGCGGCAAGTTGATGTAGAACACCGAGCGCCAACCGAAGACACCGGTCAGATAACCGCCCAACCCAGGCCCGATGGCGTTGACCACGCTGAACAGCGCACTGAGCAGCATCTGCCAGCGCAGGCGTTGGCGGGTATCGGGAAACAGTTCCGGAATGCAGGCAAACGCGGTGCCGATCAACATGCCGCCGCCGACCCCCTGCAAGGCGCGGCCAATCACCAGCCACAGCATGTCGGTGGCCATTGCGCAGGCCAGCGACGCCAGGGTGAAGATCACCGTGGCCGCGATCACGAAGGGCTTGCGCCCGTAGTAATCGCCCAGCCGGCCGAAGATCGGAATGGTGACAATCGAGGCCAGCAGATAACCCGTGGCCACCCAGGCGTAGAGCTCAAACCCCTTGAGCTCGGCGACGATGCTCGGCAAGGTATTGCCGATCACCGTCTGATCGAGCGCCGAGAGCATCAGCACCAGCGAGATGCCGAGCATCGCCAGCAACGCTTGGCGGAAGCTCAGGGGAGGGTAGGTCGCCACGGTCATCGTCGGCTCCTCAGCTCAACGCCGCAACGGCAGCGGCAATCCGCGAGCAACCTTCGTCGAGGGTCTTGATGTCGGTGGCGATCGACATCCGGAAGAACGGCGCCAGGCCATAGGCCGTTCCGGCCACCACCGCCACACCCTGGCTTTCCAGCAGGTACATGACCACGTCGTAATCGGTGTCCAGGCGCTGGCCCTGAGCGGTCGATTTACCGAGCAAACCCGAGCAATTCACGTAGAGATAAAACGCGCCATCGGGTTTGCGGCAACTCAAGCCGTCGATGGCATTGAGCAGGTCCAGGCAACGGTCACGGCGTTGCTGATACACCGCCACGCTATCCTTGACGAAGCGCTGGTCGCCGTTGAACGCTTCGACCGCTGCGGCCTGGCTGACCGAGCAGGCGTTGCTGGTCGATTGCGATTGTAGGGTGGCCATCGCACCGATCAAATCGCTCGGGCCGGCGGCGTAGCCGATTCGCCAGCCCGTCATGGCGTAAGTCTTGGACACACCGTTGACCAGCACGGTGCGCTCGGTCAGCGCCGGTTCGATGGCAAGGATGTGCGGGTTGTCCAGGCCTTCATAGCGGATGTGTTCGTAGATGTCATCGGTCATCAGCAGTATGTACGGATAGTCGAGCAGCACATCGGCCAGGGCCCGCAGTTCAGCAGCGCTGTAGCTGGCACCGGTCGGGTTGCTGGGCGAGTTGAGCAGCAGCCAGCGCGTGCGTTCGGTGATCGCGCCGCGCAGTTGTTCCGGGGTCAGTTTGAAGGCGTTTTCTTCCGGGCAGGCGAGGGTCACCGGTTCGCCTTCGCAGGCCAGCACCATGTCCGGATACGACACCCAGTACGGCGCCGGAATCAACACTTCATCGCCAGCGTCCAGGGTCGCGGCGAAGGCATTGAAAATTGCGCTCTTGGCGCCGCTGGTGACCAGGATCTGATTCGCGCCATACGTCAGGCCGTTTTCCCGCGCCAGTTTGTCGACAATCGCCTGGCGCAACTCCGGGGTGCCGGTATTTTGCGTGTAGCGGGTTTCGCCACGTTCGATGGCTGCGTTGGCCGCTTGCCGAATGTGCAACGGGGTATCGAAGTCCGGCTCGCCGACCACCAGATTGATGATTGATTTACCCTGCCGGCGAAGTTCGTTCGCCCGGTCAGAAGCGGCGCTGCTGGGGGACGGCTTGATGCGTTGCACACGGGCGGCGATGCGGGAGGCGGTCACGTGTCATTCCTCGTTGATGGCGTTGACGAGGTCCTACAGTACGAGTCGCTGCTCGCGCCGCCATAAGACGAGATCGTTCTGGTCGGATAGGAATCGCTTATGGCTGGAACTGAACACGGCCCGCACCAAGGTGGTGCGCTCAAGCCTGTATGCCCGAGACGGCTGTCGAGCCGGGTTGCCACGATGCAGCCATAGCAAAGGCTTATGGTTGAGCCTTGCCGTTAACCGCACGCGGGACATTTCGCGGCTGGCCTGGCTCTTGCTAAGGCCTGTGGGTCGTCCCCCTATTTCGAACAAGAGCACCGCCCCCGTGAACCTGCGCCGTTTGAAGTATTTCGTGAAACTCGTCGATATCGGCAGCATGACCCAGGCCGCCGATGTGCTGCATGTCGCGCAACCGGCACTCAGTCAGCAACTGGCCACCCTGGAAGCCGAGTTGCAGCAACAGTTGCTGATTCGGACCAAACGCGGGGTCACCCCGACCGAGGCGGGGAAGGTGCTCTACGGCCATGCGCAAATCATTTTGCGCCAGTGTGAACAGGCACAAAGCGACATCAATACCACCGGGCATGCCTTGTCCGGGCAGGTGTCGGTTGGCCTGGCGCCGGGCACCGCCGCGTCGACGCTGTCCTTGCCGTTGTTGTGCCGGGTGCGCGAGCGGCATCCGGGGATTCTGCTGTACCTCAATGAGAACTTCGGCACCACCTTGAGCGAGTTGATCATGAACGGCCGGATGGACATGGCCGTGCTGTATGGCGGGCGCGAAGTGCATGGCTTGAGCTTTGTCTCGCTGCTGCGCGAGAACCTTTATCTGGTGAGTGCCGACCCTGCAGTTAGCGCGCTCGACGAGATTCCTTTGGCCGAGCTGGCGGACATGGACATGCTCCTGCCGCGCCCCTATAACGTCATGCGGCGGCTGGCGGATGAAGCCTTCCAGCGTATCGGCATGAGCGCGCGGGTGGTGGCGGAAATCGAATCGTCGATCACCCTGACCGCCGCCGTCGCCGAACACTTCGGCTCGACCATCCTGCCCGAGTCCTCGGCGCGGGTGATGGTCGCGGCCACCTCGGTGCACATGTGCCGCATTGTCGAGCCCGAAATCGTGGCGCCACTGGCGCTGTGTCTGTCCGGGCACTTGCCGTTGTCGGTGCCGGCCCAAGCGGTCAAGGCGATCCTGCTGGAACTGGTCGCGGAGATGCGCGGCAGCCTGATCTGAGCGGTCATAAGGACGGCTTATCACCCCAAAGCCAAAGCGTCTTGGTCGTGGTTGGACGGGATCGATACATTGACCCCATCCACTCAGACACGCTCGACAGGCAGGGACCACGCATGGATTCAGAACGCATCAAGGGGTTGATCGATTTGCTCGCCGAATCCGATCTGCTCGAACTGAGTCTGACCGAAGGCGACAGTACGATTCGTCTTTTCAAACAGGCCGGGAAGGTCGTGGCGACCGAGTTGGCGGCCGATCATTCGTCAATACCGCCCGTGGAATCAGCCAAGGTTGCCACCCCATCGATAGCGGCCTCCGACATTAAGGCCAGCCTCTACGGCGTGCTGCACCTGACGCCGGCGGCCGGTGAAGCACCGTTTGTGGCGGTCGGCGATCAGGTTGAAGCGGGGCAAACCCTGGCGGTCCTCGAGGCGATGAAAATGTTCCACCCGGTCAAGGTCAAAACCGCCGGCCAGGTCACCGCGATCCTGGCCCAGAGCGGCGCCGAAGTCGAAGCCGGTCAGTCGCTGTTCCGTCTCGGCTGATCCCACGTTTTTCCTCTTTCAGGTGAATTCAATGTTCGACAAAGTGCTGATCGCCAACCGTGGCGAAATCGCCCTGCGCATTCAGCGTGCCTGCCATGGCCTCGGGATACAGACCGTGGTCGTGCACTCCGAGGCTGATCGCCACGCGCACTATGTGCAGAACGCTGATCAGGCCTTGTGCATCGGCCCGGCGTCCCCCACCCGGAGTTATCTGAACCAGGCAGCGTTGTTGTTCGCCGCCAAGGTTAGCGGCGCTCAGGCGATCCATCCGGGGTATGGCTTTCTGTCGGAAAACGCCGGGTTTGCCGAGCGAATCGAAGCCGCCGGCCTGACCTTTATCGGGCCGAGTGCGGCATGCATTCGCACCATGGGCGACAAGGTTGCAGCCAAACGGGCGATGCGTGAAGCCGGCGTGCCATGCGTGCCAGGGCCGGATTCGGTAATGCCCACCGACGATGCAAGCATCCAGACCATTGCCCGTGAAATCGGTTACCCGGTGATCGTCAAAGCCGCCGGCGGCGGCGGTGGGCGCGGCATGCGCGTGGTGAAAGAAGAGGGTGAATTGCTCGACGCCATTGCGCTGACCCGTGAAGAAGCGCGGCTGGCCTTCGGTAATCCGGAACTCTATATCGAGAAGTTTCTCGGCCATCCACGGCATGTCGAAATCCAGGTGTTGTGCGATGCCCATGGCCACGCGATCTGGCTCGGCTGCCGCGATTGCTCGTTGCAGCGTCGGCACCAGAAAGTCCTGGAGGAAGCGCCGGCGCCGGGCATTGATCCGGAACTGATCGCCAAGGTCGGTGAGCGCTGTGCCGTCGCTTGCCGGCAGATCGGCTATCGAGGCGTCGGCACCTTCGAATTTCTGTACGAGGATGGGGAGTTCTTTTTCATCGAGATGAACACCCGGTTGCAAGTCGAACACCCGGTGACGGAGATGACCACCGGCATCGATATCGTCCAGCAGCAATTGCGCATGGCTCGCGGCGAAATGCTGGAGCTGCGACAGCAGGACGTGCAGCTCAACGGCCACTCGCTGGAGTGCCGGATCAACGCCGAAGACCCGGTCACGTTCATGCCGACGCCGGGGCTGATCCAGCGCTGGGAAGTCCCCGGTGGCTTTGGTGTGCGGGTTGATTCCCACGTCACCACCGGGTATCGGGTGCCGCCGTATTACGACTCAATGGTGGCCAAGGTCATCACCCACGGCGCGACTCGGGATGAGGCGATGGCGCGCATGCGCCTGGCCCTGAGTGAACTGGTCGTGGAAGGCATCTCGACCAATATTTCCTTGCACCGCGACATTCTCGACGACCCGGCGTTTTGCGCCGGCGGCGTGGACATTCATCACCTGGAGCGCTGGTTGCAGCAACGGAGTCCGACATGAGTATTGCTTCTGTATCGCTGCGTCCGCACATCAGCCTGCTCGGCTCGACCGCTCTATTGTTCGAAGCCCCGGGCGAGCTCGATCTGGCGCCGCAACAACGCATCTGGAACCTGGCGTTGCAGGCCGGGGAGTGGGCCGAGATCTACGAAGCGGTTCCGGGCATGAACAATTTGATGCTGACGTTCATCAAACCGCCGCGTGACCTCAACTGTTTGTGCGAGCGACTGCTGGAGGCCTGGGAAACCAGTCAACCGCTGCCACTGGAAGGACGCATCGTTGAATTGCCGGTGGTCTATGGCGGCGAATTCGGCCCGCACATCAATGACGTGGTGGCGCACACCGGGCTCGACATCGAGACCATCGCCAACCTGCATTGCGAGCCGTTGTACCCGGTGTACGCCTTGGGCAGCCATCCCGGTTATTGCTACCTCGGCGGCATGGATTCGCGGCTGGCCACGCCACGCCGGCAAGTACCGGTGATCAGCATTGCCGCCGGTTCGGTGTCGATCGGCGGGGTACAGACCGGTGTGTCTGCCTCGGCCGGCCCCAGCGGCTGGAACACCATCGGCCGCACCGAAATGGCGTTTTTTGACCCGACCCAAACCCCTCCGGCCATGCTCCGGCCGGGCGATATGTTGCGCTTGCGTATCGAGAGGATCATTCGATGATCGAGATTTTATCGGCCACCGCCCTGGCCACCGTGCAGGATTTCGGGCGGTTCGGCAGCCTCGGTTACGGCGTCGGCACCTCCGGCGCGATGGACCATTTGGCGCTGGCGTTGGGCAACCTGTTGTTGGGCAATCCCGAGGACGCGGCGGCGATCGAGATTCCGTTGTTCCCATTCGAAGTACGGTTTACGCAGGATTGTGCGTTCGCGTTCACCGGTGTGGCTTGCGACGCCACCCTCGACGGTCAGCCATTGTTGCCGTTCTGGGTGGCGCAGGCTCGGGAAGGCCAGGTGCTGAGTCTCGGCTATCCGAACTCTGGCAGTCGCGCTTACCTGTGCCTGGCCGGCGGTGTCGACGTGCCGACGGTGCTCGGTTCGCGCAGTACGCAATTACGCGGTGAGTTCGGTGGCTTGCAAGGACGGGCCTTGCAGCAGGGCGACCGGATCTCGGCGCTGCGTCCAGGCATGAGTGTGCTGCCGACGGATTTCGGCGTCGTGTCACCGAGTCAGGCCTTGCCATTGCAACGCGATGGATTGCCGGCGATGCGCGTACTTCCGGCGGCTGAATACGAGTGCTTTCTGGAGGAATCCCGCGCGGCGTTCTGGGCTGGCGAGTGGAAGGTCACGACCCAGAGCAACCGTTACGGCTACCGGCTCG
>Ga0065714_10000083_pt1 | contig 12061 bp, 11 predicted proteins | sample MisRhiReplicate2_FD_59101 | JGI IMG/M metagenome (GOLD analysis project Ga0065714, IMG submission 59101) | Miscanthus rhizosphere microbial communities from Kellogg Biological Station, MSU, sample Rhizosphere Soil Replicate 2: eDNA_1 v2... | ecosystem: Host-associated > Plants > Roots >... | reverse complement strand
GTTTCGGGATCACTGATCCTTACTTATCCAGCTCATCGAGTGCGTCCTGCAATTCCTTGCGGGACTCGGCGAGTTTGTCTTTGCGCTTGTTGATCTTCTCGGCATCGCCTTTCTTCATGGCCTTGTCGAGGTCAGCCTGACGCTGACTGACTTCGTGCTTGGCGTCGAGCACCTTGTTTTCCCGTTCTTTTTTCAGGGAAGCATCGGTGCAATGAGCAGTGACTTCGCTCAGGGCCGTTTCAAGGCCTGCNTGCTGATCGGCGTTACCGTGAGACTTGGCCAGTTCAATCTGATTGATGATGCCCTGCTTCTTTGCGGCGCAGCCGGTCAGGCCTGGAGCTTCTTCGGCGGCCATCAGTGGAGCGGCCAGCACGCTGCAAAGGGTCAACAGGGCGAGCGGTGAAAGAAGTTTCATAAAAGCTCCATGTGAAAAAGCGATCGGGTCGAGGTGGCGATGGGGTGTTTGAGCCCGCGCGGCACCATTGGGTTCCCGGATTGGCCGGCATCGCCGGCCGCTAAAAACCGTCAATTCCCGCAACACGTAATGTTTCACTCAAGGCCAGGACCTGCGGNTCGCGGAAAAATGCGCTCAATTGCGCTGCGCGTCCCGGGCCGATGCCGGCTTCTGCCTGCCATTGTTCGATATTTCGTTGTGCCAGTTCCTGCCATGAATCGGCAAGCCGCGCCTGGCCGGTCGGCGGTAAACCCAGGGCTTTGAGCCAACGAGCGAAAGGGCGCTGTCGGGCACTGTTGAAACTGTTCAAAAGACGAGCGCTGCTGCGTTCGCCGAAGCCGTCAATGTTAGCAAGCTCTTGAGCATCGAGGGTCAACCAATCCAGCAGGCCATTCAGACGGCCTGTTTCTAAAAGTTTCTCCCATGTGCCAGGACCGACATGCGGCAACGCCAGGCCCTGCTTGCCGCTGAGCCAGGACAGTCGGGCGAGGAATTGGCTTTCGCACCCCGGTGTNGGCTGCCAGCAGCTCAAATGATGAAAGTCCTCCGCCAGCGGTACGCTCAATTCAGTGCGTTGGGTGCTGCGCAGCATGACCCCGTCAAGCCGGGGAATGGTCAGGCCCGCCAGACTGATGGCGACCTGATCTCCGGGGCGGATATCCAGTGTTTCCCAGCGTTGCAGTGAACTCACACTGACTCGCTTGATCTGCCGGTCATCGAGCATGACCGGTGTCAGTTCCAGTACCGGGGTGATCCGTCCGGTCCGTCCAATCTTGAAGTGGACCTTGCGCACCTCGGCCAGGGCCTGGGCAAAAGGGTACTTCCAGGCGACGCTCCAATAAGGCGGTTTAGCCTGCCAGCGCTCGGCGGGTGGGCGCTGATTCTGGCGCAGGACGATGCCATCACTGGNGAAGGGCAGGGGCGAGCGATACCAGTGATCGCGCCAGCGTTCAGCGTCGGCAAATACTTCGATCGAGTGACTGTAAGGTGCGGTGCTCGGAAAGCCCAACTCATCCAGGGCTGCGACGCGCGCGGGCAAACTGGCCGGGCCTTGGGGCCAGTCCCAGACAAACAGGCCGATCCCCGCGGCTTGCTCAGTGCTTAACTTTTTGCGGGCCATCAAGCCGGCCACTGTGGCGCGTGCATTGAGGCTGCCGGCCCGGGCCTGTACGTGGTCGGTCAGGCGCCAATAGAGTTCACCTTGCAGCAGCAGGTCCAGCGGCTCTGGCAATTGTTGGGGGATGGCGGCGATCTGGCGCGCCGAAGCTGTCCAGTCCTGGCCATTTACTCCGTCACCGCGGCTGATAGCTTGAGTCAGCAGGCCTTTGCGGTAGATCAGCGTCACCGCCACGCCGTCGATCTTGGGCTGAATCCAGACATCGCTCCGTCCTTTTAGCCAGGCTTCAACGGCGCGACCATCGTGAAGTTTTTCNAGGCCTGTGTGGGCGATGGGATGAGGCATCGTGCCGCCTGCGGTACGTAGCGGNTCCGCGGATGGGGCCAGGTCGAAACACGTGCGCCATTCGGTCAGTCNTGAACGGGACTGATCGTAGAGTTCATCGGCGACCAATGAGCGGCCGCGCCGGTGATAGCTGTCGTCCCAGAGGTCGATTTGTTTCTGCAGTGACGTGATTTCGTCCAGGGCGCGTGCGGGTGGCCAGTCGGGGCACTCGGTAGCGTTTGAACTCAGGCAAACAAAGGTCAGGAGAAAACAGAAAAACAGGCGCAGAAGCATCGTGAGCGTCCTTGCTCGGGGAGATGCTTCAAGGCTAGTCAGTATTTACGGGCGAGACAGGTGGGTGTTTTGCCTGGTGTTTCCGATGGTGGCTGGTCTGGCACCTTCGCGAGCAAGCCCGCTCCCACATCTAGATCTACAACGTTCACAAATAGTGTGTTCACTGGAGATCCAGTGTGGGAGCGGGCTTGCTCGCGAAGGCTGCGACACGGTCCCAAGGGCAAGGCAATAAAAAGCCCCGCACGGCAAACCGTGCAGGGCTTTTGGTACCGCCGGGAAATCTTACAGGCCGGCAGCAGCGCGCAAGGATTCGGCGCGGTCGGTCTTTTCCCAAGTGAAGGTGGTGAAAGTGTCATCGCCCACAGTCTTGGTAGTCGGCGTGCGACCGAAGTGGCCGTACGCAGCGGTTTCCTGGTACATCGGGTGCAGCAGGTCGAGCATGGTGGTGATTGCGTATGGACGCAGGTCGAACACTTCGCGAACCAGTTTGACGATTTTGTCGTCGCTGATTTTGCCGGTGCCGAAGGTGTTCAACGAGATCGACGTCGGCTGAGCAACACCGATCGCGTAGGAAACCTGAATCTCGCAACGCTCGGCCAGGCCGGCCGCCACGATGTTCTTGGCCACGTAACGACCGGCGTAGGCGGCCGAACGGTCAACCTTCGATGGATCTTTACCGGAGAACGCACCGCCGCCGTGACGGGCCATGCCGCCGTAGCTGTCAACGATGATCTTGCGACCGGTCAGGCCGCAATCGCCAACCGGGCCACCGATGATGAACTGGCCAGTCGGGTTGATGTGGAACTGGGTGTCCTTGGACAGCAGCTCGGCAGGCAGTACGTGCTTGACGATCAGCTCCATCACGCCTTCGCGCAGGTCTTTGTAGGACACGTCAGGGTTGTGCTGAGTCGACAGTACAACGGCGTCGATACCGACAACCTTGCCGCCTTCGTAACGGCAAGTCACTTGCGACTTGGCATCCGGGCGCAGCCAAGGCAGCAGGCCGGATTTACGGGCTTCGGCCTGACGCTGAACCAGCTGGTGCGAGAAGGTGATCGGTGCTGGCATCAGCACGTCGGTTTCGTTGCTGGCGTAGCCGAACATCAGGCCCTGATCGCCGGCGCCTTGATCTTCAGGCTTGGCACGGTCGACACCCTGGTTGATGTCAGGNGACTGCTTGCCAATGATGTTCATCACGCCGCAAGTGGCGCCGTCGAAGCCGACATCGGAGCTGTTGTAGCCGATGTCCAGAATCACGTTACGCACGATCTCTTCCAGGTCGACCCAGGCCGACGTGGTGACTTCACCTGCGATGATGGCAACGCCGGTTTTTACCAGGGTCTCGACCGCTACACGGGCGAACTTGTCTTCAGCAATGATGGCGTCCAGCACCGCATCGGAAATCTGGTCGGCGATTTTGTCCGGATGCCCTTCGGACACGGACTCGGAGGTGAAGAGGGAGTATTCGCTCATCTCGATTTTTTCCTGAATTTACCGATGGTGAGTGTCGCCAGCCGGTCGCTGAAAATGGCGGACCTGGATCTGGAAACCATTACGTAAGCCTACATAGAGGCTTTCCCCGGGAACGAGTCCCGCAGCGGTGGCCCAACGGGCCAAATCGTCCTGTTCAAACCCCAACCANAGATCACCGCAGGCCTCCCTGGCCCAACTCTGGTTGTGGCTACATAACTCTGTCACGAGCAGGCTGCCGCCCGGTTGCAGCAAGCCGGCCATGTGCTTGAGTGCTTCGGCCGGCGCGGCGAAATGGTGCAGCACCATGTTCAGTACAACGCAGTCAGCCTTGAGGCGGACACCGTTCAATGCATCGGCCAGTTGCAGGCTGACGTTAGCCAGCGTTTCACGTTCGCAAACCTGGCGCGCCAGTTCGAGCATCGCCGGGCTGTTGTCCAGCGCCGTGACCTGGGTGAAGCGGCGCGCCAGTTCCGGCAGAAATGCGCCATCTCCGGGGCCGACTTCGATGGCNGTGGCGCCTTCGCTGAAACTCAGCTTGTCGAGCAATGCCACCACGCTTTCGCGGTACTGCGGCAGGCCGGCGATCAAGTCTTGCTGGGCGCGAAACTTCTCCGCGACCCGTGAGAAAAAGTCCTGGCTGGCCGCCGCTCGTTGCCCATGGACCTGACCGATCCGCGACTGCACCTCGGCAGGCAGGGTCAGGTTGTCCACTTCTTCCAGCAAGGCTGCATGCAACTTGCCGCCCAGCAGGTCGGTGTGGGGCAGGGCGCGACGGTAGAAAATCGCATTGCCTTCACGGCGCGTCGCCACCAGATCGGCCTGGGCCAATACCTTGAGGTGATGACTCATGCCGGACTGGCCGATGCCAAAGATCTGCGCCAGCTCCAGTACGCCAAACGAATCGTTGGCCAGCGCGCGCAATACATTCAGTCGCAGAGGATCGCCGCCGGCCTTGCACAGGGCCGCCAGCTCATCGCAATCGTCAGGTCGAATGGAAGGCGCACGTAAATTCATAAGGCCAGCAGTCTAGTGACGGTCAGAAAACACCGCAAGAGCAATATCAAAAAGTTTTGATATTGCTCGATAGATGGCACTTCTCGGGGAAAGGGTCACTCTACAAATCGTCAGCGGAAAGGTTTCACCAGGCGAATGCGACTTTATCCACCGGAAAAACGCCTTCAGATGACTATCTGTCATTGCCCCGAGGCGGGTGGGTGAGGGAAAATGCTCGCCTTTTTTCCGTTTCGTTTTATTCACTCTCGATTCAATATCCGCAGGAGAACAGCGATGCCCAGCCGTCGTGAGCGTGCCAACGCCATTCGTGCCCTCAGCATGGATGCCGTGCAAAAAGCCAACAGCGGCCATCCCGGTGCCCCTATGGGTATGGCGGATATCGCCGAAGTACTTTGGCGTGACTACCTGAAGCACAACCCGAGCAATCCATCGTTCGCCGACCGTGACCGCTTCGTGCTGTCCAACGGTCACGGCTCGATGTTGATCTACTCGCTGCTGCACCTGACCGGCTACGATCTGTCGATCGAAGACCTGAAGAACTTCCGCCAGCTGCACAGCCGTACCCCGGGTCACCCGGAATTCGGCTACACCCGGGCGTTGAAACCACCACCGGTCCACTGGGCCAAGGCCTGGCCAACGCCGTTGGTTTTGCCCTGGCAGAAAAAGTCCTGGCGGCGCAGTTCAACCGTCCGGGCCATAACATTGTCGACCACCACACCTATGTGTTCCTGGGTGATGGCTGCATGATGGAAGGCATTTCCCACGAAGTCGGCTCCCTGGCCGGTACTTTGGGCCTGAACAAGCTGATCGCCTTCTACGACGACAACGGCATCTCCATCGACGGCGAAGTCGAAGGCTGGTTCACCGATGACACGCCCAAGCGTTTCGAAGCCTATAACTGGCTGGTGATCCGCAACGTCGACGGTCACGATCCTGAAGAGATCAAGATCGCGATCGAAACGGCGCGCAAAAGCGATCAGCCAACCCTGATCTGCTGCAAGACCACCATCGGTTTCGGTTCGCCGAACAAGCAAGGCAAGGAAGACTGCCACGGCGCCCCACTGGGTGACGCGGAAATCGCTCTGACCCGTGCTGCGCTGAAATGGAATCACGGTCCGTTCGAAATCCCGGCCGACATCTACGCCGAGTGGGACGCCAAGGAAACCGGTCGCGCGGCTGAAGCCGAATGGGATCAGCGTTTCGCTGCCTACTCTGCTGCCTTCCCTGAGTTGGCCAACGAGCTGATTCGTCGTCTGAGCGGCGAACTGCCGGAAGATTTCGCTGAAAAAGCCTCTGCTTATATTGCTGAAGTCGCCGCCAAGGGCGAAACCATCGCCAGCCGTAAAGCCAGCCAGAACGCATTGAATGCCTACGGCCCGCTGCTGCCTGAACTGCTGGGCGGCTCCGCTGACCTGGCCGGTTCCAACCTGACCCTGTGGAAAGGTTGCAAAGGTGTTACGGCTGAAGACGCCAGCGGCAACTACATGTACTACGGCGTTCGCGAGTTCGGCATGAGCGCGATCATGAACGGCGTGACCCTGCACGGCGGNCTGGTGCCTTACGGCGCGACCTTCCTGATGTTCATGGAATACGCCCGCAACGCCGTGCGCATGGCCTCGCTGATGAAGCAGCGTGTCGTGTTCGTCTACACCCACGACTCCATCGGTCTGGGCGAAGACGGCCCGACTCACCAGCCGATCGAGCAACTGACCAGCTTGCGCAGCACGCCGAACCTCGACACCTGGCGCCCAGCCGATGCCGTTGAATCGGCGGTGTGCTGGAAAATGGCTCTGGAACGCAAGGACGGCCCTTCGGCGCTGATCTTCTCGCGTCAGAACCTGCAGCACCAAACCCGCAATGCATTCCAGATCGCCGACATCGCCCGTGGCGGTTACGTGTTGAAGGATTGCGACGGCGAGCCTGAGCTGATCCTGATCTCTACCGGTTCGGAAGTCGGTCTGGCCGTTCAGGCCTACGACAAGCTGACCGAACAAGGTCGCAAAGTGCGGGTTGTTTCGATGCCTTGCACCAGCGTGTTCGATGCTCAGGACGCCGGTTACAAGCAAGCAGTTCTGCCGTTGCAGGTCAGCGCCCGTATCGCCATCGAAGCCGCCCACGCGGACTACTGGTACAAATACGTGGGCCTGGAAGGCCGCGTGATCGGCATGACCACCTACGGCGAGTCGGCGCCTGCGCCAGCCTTGTTCGAAGAGTTTGGCTTCACCCTGGAAAACATCCTGGGTCAGGCTGAAGAGCTGCTGGAAGACTGATCCAGAAAGTGCGTCGTCTGGACTGCCGCTTTCGCGAGCAAGTCGAATCGTCGCACCGCCGCTCCCACAGTGGAATGCATTCTCCTGTGGGAGCGGGCTTGCTCGCGAAGGCGTCGGTCCGACCAACACTGCAATGACGGATTCACCACGGTAATCGAGAACCCCATGCCTCAACCGCGTCCTTACAAAGTTGCACTCAACGGCTACGGCCGGATTGGTCGTTGCGTCTTGCGTGCGTTGTTTGAGCGAGGCGATAAGGCCGGGTTTGAAATTGTTGCGATCAACGATCTGGCNGACATGGCCAGCATCGAATACCTGACACGTTTCGANTCCACTCACGGGCGNTTTCCCGGAGAAGTGAGGGTCGAGGGCGATTGTCTGCATATTAATGGCGACTGCGTGAAGGTCCTGCGCAGTGCCACCCCCGAAGGCATCGATTGGGCGTCGCTGGGCGTCGATCTGGTGCTGGAGTGCTCCGGCGCTTACCACACTCGTGAAGACGGCCAGCGTTTCCTCGACGCCGGTGCGCCGCGCGTGCTGTTTTCCCAGCCGATGGCCAGCGAAGCGGATGTCGACGCCACCATCGTCTACGGCGTGAACCAGGATTGCCTGACCGGTGATGAGCTGCTGGTATCCAACGCGTCCTGCACCACCAACTGCGGCGTGCCGCTGTTGCGCCTGCTGGATCAGGCCATTGGTCTGGAATACGTGTCGATCACCACCATTCACTCGGCGATGAACGATCAGCCAGTGATCGACGCCTACCATCACGAAGACTTGCGCCGCACCCGTTCGGCGTTTCAGTCGGTGATTCCGGTGTCCACTGGTCTGGCGCGAGGCATTGAACGCCTGCTGCCGGAACTTGCCGGGAGAATTCAGGCCAAAGCCGTGCGGGTGCCGACGGTTAACGTGTCTTGCCTCGACATTACGATGCAGACCGTGAGCGANACCGACGCCACCGAGGTCAACCGGATTCTGCGCGAGGCCGCCACCCATGGCCCGCTCAAAGGCCTTCTGGCCTACACCGAGTTGCCTCACGCCAGTTGTGATTTCAACCATGACCCACATTCGGCCATCGTCGATGCCAGTCAGACTCGAGTTTCCGGCCCGCGGCTGGTGAACATCCTGGCCTGGTTCGACAACGAATGGGGTTTTGCCAATCGAATGCTGGATGTTGCGGAACACTATCTGCATACATCTGCCTCTCCAAAACAGTAGGAAATGCGACCCATGACCGTGTTGAAGATGACCGACCTCGATCTGCAAGGTAAGCGCGTACTGATCCGCGAAGACCTCAACGTCCCAGTCAAGGACGGTGTAGTCACCAGCGATGCGCGAATCCTGGCCTCGCTGCCGACCATCAAGCTGGCCCTGGAAAAAGGCGCGGCCGTGATGGTCTGCTCGCACCTTGGCCGTCCGACCGAAGGCGAGTTCTCGGCCGAGAACAGCCTCAAGCCAGTCGCTGACTACCTGAGCAAGGCTCTGGGGCGTGAAGTGCCGCTGGTGGCCGATTACCTGGGCGGCGTTGACGTGAAGGCCGGCGACATCGTGCTGTTCGAAAACGTGCGCTTCAACAAAGGCGAGAAAAAGAACGCTGACGAACTGGCCCAGCAATACGCCGCCCTGTGCGACGTGTTCGTGATGGACGCCTTCGGCACCGCTCACCGCGCCGAGGGTTCGACCCATGGCGTGGCCAAGTTCGCCAAAGTCGCCGCTGCTGGCCCGTTGCTGGCNGCTGAACTGGACGCACTGGGCAAAGCCCTCGGCGCCCCGGCCCAGCCAATGGCGGCGATTGTTGCCGGCTCCAAGGTCTCGACCAAACTCGACGTGCTGAACAGCCTGAGCCAGATCTGCAACCAGCTGATCGTCGGCGGCGGCATTGCCAACACCTTCCTGGCTGCTGCCGGTCACCCGGTCGGCAAGTCCCTGTACGAGCCAGACTTGCTGGACACCGCTCGCGCCATCGCCGCCAAGGTCAGCGTGCCGCTGCCGGTCGACGTCGTGGTTGCCAAGGAGTTCGCTGAAAGCGCCACTGCTACCGTCAAGCTGATCGCTGATGTGGCTGCAGACGACATGATTCTGGACATCGGCCCACAGACCGCGGCGAATTTCGCCGAGCTGCTGAAGTCGTCCAAAACCATTCTGTGGAACGGCCCGGTGGGCGTGTTCGAATTCGACCAGTTCGGTAACGGCACCAAAGTCCTGGCCCAGGCCATCGCAGAAAGCTCGGCATTCTCCATCGCTGGCGGCGGCGACACCCTGGCCGCCATCGATAAATATGGCGTTGCCGATCAGATCTCCTACATTTCTACCGGTGGCGGCGCGTTTCTCGAGTTCGTCGAAGGCAAGGTGCTGCCGGCCGTTGAAGTCCTGGAAAGCCGGGCGAAGGCCTGAGGCCGCCCATTTGACCAGGCAAAGGAGTGTTCAGATGGTCAAAACATTAGCGCTGTTGATTATCGCGGGGTCGCTGGCGGCTTGCGGGAGTAACCCGAAAGCCCCCAAGGTGCCCGAGACGCCTGAACAGGACAAAGGCTGCTACCAGGCCGACTGGCAGGCCGAAACCAACCCGGTGATCAACAAGCGTTCCGGGCCTGATGGCCTGGACAAATACGAGACACAGACCCCGGCCAAGGAACATGGTTGCCCTTGAAGGGTCTGACACTTTACTCAGGGCTGGCGGCGTGCGCCGTCAGTCGAGGAACATGGATGAAAGGTTTTATCGCCGTTACGGCGCTGGCTCTGCTGGCAGGTTGCGCTAATTTGAACCTGTTCAAGCCTGCCGAATCGACGGACAGCTGGACCACCTGGACCTGCGACAGTCAGGCCAAAGTGCTCTGGCGCTACGCCGACGACAGCCGCAAGGAAGTCGACGTTCGCCTGGGCGGTGCTGATCAGGTCTACCGCTTGAAGCATGAGCCGGGCGCCGAAGGTTCGCTGTACAGCAACGACATGCTGGCGTTTCACATAAAAGGTGAGGAAGGCCTGGTGTACTGGGTCGCCACCAATGATTTGATCGGCCGCGGTTGTAAAGCCGAGTAAGACGATTGATTTGATTCACAGAGATCCAAATGTGGGAGCGGCGGTGCGGCGATCCGACTTGCTCGCGAAGGCGGTGGATCAGCTTGCATAGATGTTGAATGTATAACCGCATTCGCGAGCAAGCTCGCTCCCACAGTGGTTCTCTGTAGGTTCTTGAGATTTTTCAACACCGAATTGGCAGGCCGGGGCAACCCCCGATCTGCAATAACTTGAATAGCCGCCGCCGCTACGGCAGGCTGGCACGATTAACGACCCTCAACCGGGAGATACACACACAATGGCACTTATCAGCATGCGCCAGATGCTGGACCACGCAGCCGAGTTCGGCTACGGCGTTCCAGCCTTCAACGTCAACAACCTTGAGCAGATGCGCGCCATCATGGAAGCCGCTGACAAGACTGACTCCCCGGTGATCGTCCAGGCTTCGGCCGGTGCTCGCAAATACGCCGGCGCACCGTTCCTGCGTCACCTGATCCTCGCCGCCATCGAAGAATTCCCGCACATCCCGGTGTGCATGCACCAGGACCACGGCACCAGCCCTGACGTCTGCCAGCGCTCCATCCAACTGGGCTTCAGCTCGGTGATGATGGACGGTTCCCTGGGCGAAGACGGCAAGACCCCGACCGACTACGACTACAACATCCGTGTTACCCAACAAACCGTGGCCATGGCTCACGCCTGCGGCGTATCGGTAGAAGGCGAGNTGGGCTGCCTGGGTTCGCTGGAAACCGGCATGGCCGGTGAAGAAGACGGCATCGGCGCCGAAGGCGTTCTGGATCACAGCCAAATGCTGACCGACCCGGAAGAAGCCGCTGACTTCGTCAAACGCACCCAGGTCGACGCCCTGGCCATCGCCATCGGCACCAGCCACGGCGCGTACAAGTTCACCAAGCCGCCTACCGGCGACGTGCTGGCCATCGACCGCATCAAAGAAATCCACAAACGCATCCCGAACACCCACCTGGTGATGCACGGTTCGTCTTCGGTTCCGCAAGACTGGCTGGCGATCATCAACCAGTACGGCGGCGACATCAAAGAAACCTACGGCGTACCGGTTGAAGAAATCGTCGAAGGCATCAAGCACGGCGTGCGCAAGGTCAACATCGACACCGACCTGCGCCTGGCATCCACCGGTGCGATGCGTCGCCTGATGGCCACCAACCCGAGCGAGTTTGATCCGCGTAAATTCTTCGGCGCGACTGTGACTGCCATGCGTGATGTGTGTATCGCACGTTATGAAGCGTTTGGTACTGCAGGTAATGCTTCGAAGATCAAGCCGATCTCGTTGGAAGGGATGTATCAGCGTTATTTGAAGGGTGAGTTGAACGCTAAGGTTAACTAAGCCGTAAGCGTTTGAGTTGCATTAAAAACCCGCCGTGAGGCGGGTTTTTTGTGGGTGGGACGTTTTGCATGAAATGCGCCGACATAAGGCGGATGGAATGTAACCTATAGCGGACATGTTTCTACTCAATCTGGAAAAAGTCCGTAATAGGTGACATCTTTATCCCGAGTGTTTATGGCTGATATTCCCTGTTTTATATGTTTTGCGCTCACCCAATCCGACCAAGCCCTACTTGTTGAGAGTACGAAATGCCGGTAGCTTCAGTGAAACTTCGGGTCCCATTCAGAGTGTTAAAGTCGGAAGTTGTAAGTGTCCAGTTTTCTGTGTTTCCACCCACCATCCCGCTGAGCGTAATATTTGTGTAATTTGCCCAGATGCTCTGCGTCCCGTTGATTGTTCCGGTTTTTCCATTAACATTGACGGTCGCATTAACAGGACCTGCATAGTCATCACTGCTATGGACCGTCAAATAGACGTGATACTCGGCAAACGCACCATAAAAAGTTCCTACTAAAGCGCCCATACTTTATATCCTTATGATGTTGGAGATCGACAAAAATAGAAAAAGGAACAGGGCCGGATTTACTTATTTGCCTTGTTCTTNTTTTTTGTGTTTCGTACATAAGGTTAGTTCTGTGAGGGTGCACGGTCACCTGTAATAAGTGACAGTTCTTAATATCTTTTTGCTATAGAAAGTCAGATTTTTTTGCGGAAAAAGTGAGGGGAAAGGGGCA
>Ga0065714_10003456_pt1 | contig 12065 bp, 13 predicted proteins | sample MisRhiReplicate2_FD_59101 | JGI IMG/M metagenome (GOLD analysis project Ga0065714, IMG submission 59101) | Miscanthus rhizosphere microbial communities from Kellogg Biological Station, MSU, sample Rhizosphere Soil Replicate 2: eDNA_1 v2... | ecosystem: Host-associated > Plants > Roots >... | reverse complement strand
ACAGCTCAAGCTGTTGGGCGTAGCCGACATCATCAACTACAAAACCCATCCCGCATGGTCGCAACAGGTCCGGGCGCTTACCAACGGCAATGGCGTCAATCGCATCGTTGAGGTGGGTGGCTCGGGCACTTTCCAGGAATCGGTCAAAGCCATTGCGGTGGGTGGCCAGGTTTCGATGGTTGGTGTACTCGCGGGCTTGGAAGGCACCGTAGACTTCATGTCCATGTTCATGAGCCAGGCGCGATACCAACCCATCGCTCTGGGCAGTCGACAAGATCTGGAAGATTTGATCGCAGGCATCGCCGCGCATGGAATCAGCCCTGTAATCGACAGTCGTTTTGAGTTTGGGGACGCCAAGCTGGCGTACGAAAAACTCATGACACGCGACGTCTTCGGTAAGGTCGTTATCAGCCACTGATGTGATGACCACCCAGTCAACGATTACTAGGGGGACCGATCATGACTGCTTATGTAATCTTCATCCGAGAAAAAACGGTCGATCAGCACGAGCTTGATATCTATGCACAAAAAGCGACCATTGCTCTTGCTGGCCTGCAGTTCAAGATGCTTTCAGCCTATCAACGGATTGAGGCGTTTGAAGGGGACTTACCAGAAGGCGTTGTACTTTTCTCGTTCCCGACATTCGAAGAGGCCACGGCCTGGTATCACGGCGACGCGTATCAGTCCATCGTTGGACACAGGCTCAAGGGTGCAGTCTATCGAGGGTTTGTCGTAGACGGCGTAAGTTAAAACGCCTACCGAGGATATCCAGAACCCTGCGTCGGCCATCGAAGGACACTTACCTAGGCTTACTAATCAGGAAATGAAGCGCGCAGCGAAACCTGCGAGCTTTTTCGCTAGGTCACGTGGCAGTCCCGATCACCTGATCACCTGGTCGCCCATCAGCACACGCCGAGGCACTCGGCAAAATGGTGATGGGCTATGCGTCAGGCAGGCTCAGACGACGACGCAATTGGCGAGCAGTAAGCTGTGCTCGCCAACCCGGCCCACCCTGCTGAAAGGCCATGGCCGAGGCCAAATTACCCATCTCGACCGGATCGCAACCCGCGTCGCTGACCAGTCCAGCAGCAATCTGCATAGCCTGCGGGTCATTGCTGGCGATCGGCATGCCGATCCGCCAGGGTGCAGCTTTCCACTAGACCAGTTTAATGAAGAGACAGCCACCGCAAGGAAGCTAAGGCCTGTACAAGCCTCTAACACGTACCTAGCGGATCTGCTCCCTCAGGCATGAGGCCGCTAATATGTACACATCCCAAAGCTATAATCAGTTGGAGAAATTGTTTTACCGCCCAATTGATGCCGCCATTCGCTGGTGTGACCTTATGGTTTACGAGGCTCAGATTCTTGATGCCGCATGGGATTGTTCTACCTCGCTTACCAAAACATTCCCCCAATGGCCGTGTCTCCCTGCCAACATCGAAAGGATATTCGATGCTGTTCGCAACCAAGAGCTCCCGTTTGGCCTTTTTGGCGTGACTGTAGCTCCAGGAACCCCCATCGATTGTAGGCTGCTCACGGTCAGGCATACTGACCTCAAATGGTGGATGCTTCATCATTATCCCGATCAGCGTCCGGCGTTTCTATTTGGAAAACTGCCCGCTGAGAACGAACAAATCAGTTTTGGTACTTACCTGACATTGCGAGCTGACCGGGAGGCGCTGGAGGTACAGCTCAAAGCGAGTGACGCCGCCCTTCGTGAGCTCCTTGAGGAGCTCAAGGCTATCGGTTTGGAACGGGAAAGCTTACGTGCACTCGTTAAAGCACAAGGTAAGCTCAGCGAGCGCAGCGAAACTGGATATCAGCATGTGATCGGTGCCTTACTCGAAACCCTCCTCGGATCCTCACCAGCTGGAAAACCCAACTCCGTGTTCGATAGCCAAGCCGCTATCGTTGATTCAATAACTGCGCACTATGAAGGTACNCCACCGGGAACCGTAGAGCACGTGGTGTTGTGCAGCGGCAGCGCCCATATCGGCCCGGCGACTGGACCTGTATTGCTGAACGCTGGCGACNACATCAGCTACCTGGCGAATGTGCCTCACGTGTTCGAAGCACTCGAGGCGGACACCACTGCGGTGATGGTGATAGAGCATTCCTGAGATAGGTGGCATGGACACGCCAAATGTTGAATCGCCCTGAATTTTCTGGACGCCCTGACAGCGACTCACGATGCCCCTGACTCCAATGCGGAGTTAACAGTAACCATTAGAACCCTAATGGAATTCTGCCAGTACTCGCCATTTTCGTTCGCTCGTGTATCACGAGCGACTTGGGGTAAAAGTGGGGGGCATCATCAGTTTTTTTATCGCGCGAACCACTTTCCTAGAGCCCTGCCCAAATGTTTTCGATCTCAGGTGTACCCTGAAAAGCAGCGCTCAAACCCGTCACCCTCTCCGCCTTCATCACCATTTAATAACAGAGCGTTATAGGTAAATCGCAGATGGATTCTTCGCCGCAGCCTTGCTGCTCAATCGGTGGATTCCCGCGCCATGAAAAATCTAACTACATTACCTAGCAACACTGTGTAGCCTGCGCGTAAATGCCCAGGCCACACTGCAACGCAATCCTGTTTGCGCGGATGTTGAGTGGCCTTGACATGTTCGCTCAATTGAAACAGTCATTGCGCACTCAACAGCAGATTACGATCTCCACCTCGCAGCATCCGAGGCTAGACCTCTGATTCCTTCAGACTAAAACCTTTGTGGCATCACACTCTCCACTCCGCAGTAAGGCTCAAGCCAATTCGGCTAAAGATGCCGGATTGAATCCCTTCAGATCTGCGTAATCTCCATTTTCCACTTTGGCGACCCAATCCTTGTCACTCAGCAGAACACGCCCTACAGCGATCAGATCAAACTCTTCGCGCTCCATGCGTTCGATGAGCCGATCCAGGCTCGCAGGGATTGATCCCTTTCCGGCGAAGGCGTGAGTAACATCATTATCCAGCCCAACCGAACCAACGCTGATGGTTGTGGCTCCAGTGACTTTCTTTGCCCAGCCCGCGCAGTTCAGTCCGGTCTCCCCGTCAATTTCGGGAAACTCAGGTTCCCAGAAGCGTCGCTGCGAGCAATGCAGAACATCAACACCAGCCTCAACCAACGGCAGCAGCCAGTCTTCCATTAATGCAGGGGTGTCGGCGAGGCGCACGCCAAAGTCCTGCTGCTTCCATTGGCTAACGCGCATGATGATAGGGAATTCGGACCCGACCGCATGACGAACGGCAGACACGATCTCAGCGGCAAAACGGGAGCGCTCTTTGATAGTCGGTCCGCCATAACGATCGGTGCGCTGATTGGTGCCGGCCCAGAAGAACTGATCGATCAAATAACCATGAGCCCCATGGATCTCAACGGTGTCGAAACCCAATCGTTTCGCATCCGCCGCTGCCTTGGCGAATGCAGCAACTGTGTCTGCAATATCCTCTTCGCTCATCGCCACACCGCGCGGGTCGTTTGGCGAGTCGAGGCCAGATGGGCTTTCAACTGGCGCATCAGGCTCCCAGCCGCTGACGTCACGCACTGCACCGGTGTGCCAGAGTTGCGGCCCCATCCGGCCACCCGCATTGTGAACAGAATCGATCACGTTCTTCCATCCGGCTAACGCTGCCTCACCGTGGAAAAAAGGAATGTTGGAACCATTACGTGAAGCGGGACGATCAACGACGGTGCCTTCCGACAAGATCAACCCGACCTGACCCTCTGCCCGCCGCCGGTAGTAAGCAGTGCTCCCTTCGCCGGGGATGCCCTGCGGCGAAAAAATTGCCTCGTCATCGGCGCCATGACAATCCGGTTTTTCAGTTCAAGCGACCGGATGGAAAAGGGACGAAATAAAATGCTGGTATCTAGGTTTGACATTGGATGGACTCCGTTTGCTTTTGGAAGCCATATAAGTATATTTTGTAAACCAAATGTCAATTAGGCACTTAGAGTCGCCTAGGTATACATGAGGAAACTTCGATGCTGGAATTAAAGCCGCAATGTTTTTCGTCGGAGTGCCCAAGCCGGGCGCTGTTCGACCAAATCGCAGACAAGTGGTCGATGATGGTTCTGGCGGTACTTGATGACGGGCCGCATCGCTTTAATGCCATCAGGCGCCGCCTGGAGGGCGTCACTCAGAAGGCACTGACACAGTGCCTGCGACGGTTGGAACGAAATGGTCTCGTCTCGCGCCAAATCATTTCGTTCTCGCCTGTGGCAGTGCAGTATGAGATCACCCCACTTGGTCGAACACTGCAGCAGCCATTTCGCGAATTGCATAAATGGACGCTCGACAAATTGCCTGAAGTTGAAGCGGCCCGGTCGAAGTTTGACGAGGCCGCGGAGGCAAACCTACCAACGCCACATTAAGTGCCTAATTGACGCTGGGTTTATCTGCAACCGCCTGATGAAGTTATTACTGTTCAAGCGATCGCAGAAGTCACGCTGCCAGGTATTGGGCGAGCGAAATACTCGTCACAATAACGATATGGGATAATTAATAAAAATCCGGTTTTCATCAAACTCATTGGTGCTGAAATCCCTGCGAACACTCGAATTGCGCCATCTAACGCTGAGATTTTTCAGCGCGCCGGACTGCACAACGTAGGCCAATTCCGATTCTCGGCCCCATTCCTTACCATCTGTTATCGAACCTGTATGGACATTATCACCACTGATATATCGGTTCATTAATGTCAGTCCCGGGACTCCGAGCACAGCAAAGTTAAAGTCATGTCGTACCTGCCATGAGCGCTCCTGAGCGTTATCAAAACTGGAGTTATAGCTATCGTTGGCCAAAGTTCCGCCACTGGTGCCGTTGACCCGCATCCACGCGCTGTCTCCGGTGAGTTTTTGCAAGCCCACGTAAAAGGTGTTGCCGCCGTATTTGGCCGAGAGCAGGGCGAAGGTGGTTTTGTTGTCGAGGTCGCCAGCCAGGGCTCTGCCATCTTCCTTGCCGTTGAAGAAACCGAGATTAGCCCCCAGGATCCAGTCGCCCACGGGCTGGCTATGGGTGAGGTTGATGTATTGTTGCTGGTAGATATCGGTCAATTCGGCGTACCACAGACCGACCTGGGTGCGCTTGTCGTTGAAGGTGTATTCGCCGCCGCCGAAGTTGAAGCGGTCGGAGGTGAACGCGGCTTTGCCGTTCATGAACATGTCTTCCATGCTCGCGTCGTTGCGTGGGCTGTTGCTGCGAAATTGGCCGCCATAGAGTGTCAGGCCGGCGATCTCGTTGGAGGTCACCTGACCGCCACGAAACGTCTGTGGCAGAGAACGACCATCGTCAGAGCGCAGGATCGGCAACACGGGCATCCATTCACCCACCTTCAATTCAGTCTTCGACAGCTTGGCTTTCAGCGCCACGCCCAGACGCCCAAAGTTTTCGGCGGGGCGGCCGTCATCGTGGATCGGCAACAGTTGGGTACCGCCGGTGCCTTTGCCACCATCAAGCTTTTGAGAATAAAGACCCAATACATCAACACCGAATCCTATCGGCCCAGCGGTATAACCAGAGCGAGCGTCAAGGATGAAGCTCTGTGTCCACTCCTCGGCTTTGTTCTGTGGTGCGGCGCTGTTGGGATAGGCAGGATTGATGAAGTTGCGATTGATATAAGCGTTGCGCAAATTGAGAGTTGCGGTAGCGCCATCGACAAAACCGCTATTTTGATCGGCTTGAACAGCCGCTGACGAACCCGCGCAAACCGCAAGAGTCAGACTGATCAGAGAGTGATGTGCGGGCACGCTGCGGGAAATAATAGGGTAGCGCATGATGTTTTCTCACAATGAGTTATTATTGTTTTTGTTGCGATTTTCAGCTCGCGAGTCAACTTAGTCACAGGCAGCTCGAAGAGCTAATTACCGAGCAACTGCGGGAATCCCTTATCTGTCTTGTAATAGTCCGTTATTGAGCAACTTGATAATTGTTTAATATCACCTTGAGCAAAACCCGAGCGTGCGCAGACGCGAGCCTGACTCAATGCCGGTAATGGCACGCTCGTGGGGAATTGCGTAAGAACAACGACTGAAAGTTAAAACGTACTCGAACGCTCGGCGATCAACCCGCACTCCCCGGCGTTTTGCAACGTGTGTATTCCAATTGATAAAGCGTGGTTTCTGGTCCCGTCAATTGCCCCTCCAACAGCCGTTTTAGCTCGGCCACAAAAGACTCGCCGGCGACACGAACGTAGTCAGGTGCACAACCTTCGATCATGACGATCCAGGCCGGTATTTGGGTCCCTTCGGCGCGGGCCTTTTTCTCTGCGGTTTCAACTCTGCTCACGGCCTCATCAGCTACACACAAATGCACGCCCGTAATACCTTGTTTATCAGCAAGAGGAGGAAGCACGCGTTGGCGCAATGCGTCTGACACCGATTTATGCTGGCCTTCGACAACATCGAAACGGACCGTTAACAAATACGCGCCCTGCCCTACACCGCTGGTGTAAGTAACCTCGCAGATGGATCGCGCGACGTTGCGATATGACTGCACCGACTGCTTTGTCCAAGCCGTCGGACTGTTGAGACGCGATAAATAATCCTGCCCGCCCAACACCTGCACAGTGTCAGCCTCATAGAGGTTGAAATAGGTCGGACCTGCATCCAGAGCGATGTATCGGCGCCCCCGTAAAAAGCCCGGAATTCCGGCCCGCTCAGGCATATGTTCTCGGTTATGCCACTCATAGAACTCGTCCCGCGCTTCGGGCAAAAGATCATGCCAAATCGCGACTACACCTGTTCCTGCAAAGCTCATAGCGTTTTCCTCTAGCGATAGTCAGTCAACATTGGGATGGCGACCGGCGACCCATGCAGCGCCCATTTCAGCAACGTAAGGAACCACGGTCTGAAATTGCTCACCCAGCCCTTGGCCACCGACACGCATGGTGTCACCCGCCTTGAGAAAAACCGGTGGTTTCTGCCCGAGCCCTACACCTGGTGGAGTACCGGTAATGATGACGTCACCCGGCATTAGCGGCATGAAGCGACTGAGGTACGCGACAATATGTGCAACGCTGAAAATCATCGTACGGGTATTGCCGGTCTGGAGACGTTTGCCGTTCACGTCGAGCCAGAGGTCAATGGCCTGCGGGTCGGCAATTTCGTCACGGGTGACCAGCCAAGGTCCCAGTGGTGCGAAAGAAAAACCGCTTTTCCCCTTGGTCCACTGACCTTCGTACTCCAGCTGATAAGCCCGCTCGGAAACATCATTGGCCAGGCAATAACCGGCGATGTGATCCAAAGCCTGCGACTCATCAATCTGCCAGGCGGGCGTACCGATGACGATGGCCAGTTCGACTTCCCAATCAAGCTTCTGAGCCCCCGTTGGTAAAATGACCGGGTCATTGGGGCCGCTGATGGACGCGGTGTGTTTGTTGAAGACCACCGGCTGGCTCGGGATAGGTGTATCCGTTTCAGCCGCGTGATCGGAGTAGTTCAGACCGATGCAAATCAGGTTCGGTACGTTGCCTACGCATGGACCAAGACGTGTGCCAGGCGCCACCACTGGCAGCTTTTCAACGTCAACAGCACGCAGTTTTTCAAGCACTGCAGGGCTCAGAGCCGACGCATCGATGTCATCGACAATGCCCGAGAGGTCTCGAACGATTCCTTGCGAATCCAAAACTCCCGGCTGTTCCTGCCCCGGCAAACCAAAACGAACTAAGCGCATTTGTTACTCCTCCAGCGTTGAGAAATGGACAGACAATGAGCCGGCTTCGCCGAACTGAACATGCAGTGGCTGGTTGACGGGCACATCGAGAACACCTGCATAGGACCCGGTGATAATCACCTGCCCTGCTTGCAGCCCTATCCCTTGTGTAGACAGAAAATTGGCCAGCCATACGATCGGCAACAACGGATTCCCGTCCGGATGGCGGCCCTTGATATTCACAAGCTCTGCCGTTGCATCGCTCAGGGTGATATCCAGTTCAGAGGGAATGCTGGCAGGGTTCGACAGCGTGATTGGCGCCCCGAATACCAGGCCGTGATTGAATAAACCGTCCGCGAGTAATTGCTCGAACGGCAGTGTGTGTGGATCGGTGTAACGGCAATCGATCACTTCCAATGCCAAGTGCACGTCGCTGATCGCAGCAACGATCTCTTCAGTTGTATAAGGCTCAACACGAGCCGGCAAATCATGGGCCAGGACGGACGCCAGTTCAGGCTCGATGCGCGCCTTATCGGCGTCGGCGGCCAGTCGGTAACGTTCGCCTTTTATGATGCTGTCGCTGTAGATCGGGGCAACGATCCACTTGCCAGCCGGGGGTAACGCACACTTCCACCCCCCCACGGTTTTTCCAGCCAATGGCCCCACATGCTGCTGAATGGCAAAACCTTGTGCGAGGCTGCCTGGCAGGTTCGGGCCTGGCAAGGATGCCAGCCGAACACCCTCTAGCCGTGCACGGACCAGAGCGGCAGCGGCGACTTCCAACCCTGACCCCGCCTCGGTCCATGCAGGTGCGAGCTGGCTCATACGTTCTCCGTATGCACACTGTTCTGGCGCGGCCAAACCGTACCCAGCTTGTTGGCTGCATCTTCGAGCAGAGCATGCAATTGGTCATAACGTTCAGGCTGCATGCGCAAGACCGGGCCGGCGATACTCATCGTGCCAACCACAGTGCCAGATGGAACCAGCTTGACCGGTACGGCGATCGCCCAGACACCCGCCTCGGCTTCTTCAATGACCAAGCCATACCCGCGCTTGCGGGTCAGCGCCAGCTCGGCCAACAAGCCTTCGATGCTGCTGATCGCTTTCGGCCCCTGCCCCATCCCGGCATCAGTTTTCCCCAGGCCGCTACGCAGCGCATGCTCAATGGCCAGTTCATCCGGCATTGAGGCCAGCCAGGCTTTGCCATTGGCGGTGGCGTAGAGATTGATCGGCTTATCCATGGCTGGCGAATACATAAGCCCTGGCGCGGCGCCTTGGGCCGAAGACAGCCAAGACAAGGTGCCCTCGTTGACCACCGTCAGGCGCACCAACTCTTGGCACTGAACAGCCACTTGCTCAAGGATCGGCTGGACCAACTCAGGCAAACCAATTCCATGCAAATAGCGCTGCCCCAACAGCGCCAGCTTCAGCGTCAAGCGGTATTGCGAGGTGGCTTCATCCTGTTCTGCCCACCCTTGCTCGACTAACTGAGCAAGCACTCGATGAGCAGGCCCCTTTTCCAAGCTCAGCTCGGCTGCGATATCGGACATCCGCATCCAGCGAGCTTCACGTGCCAGCAGCTCAATAGCCTCCAGGCAACGGTCAACAGCACCTTTGACGACTCTCATATTTTTCTCGACTTATCTTTGACAATGAGGTGAATGTGAGCAACATTGTTCGTACTGGAACGACGTTCCAATAGTATGCAGGCGTCACCCGATAAGTCAAACCTGCTTGTACCTGGTTCGCCTTATCGAGACAGGGCTAGCCATGCAACCGGGTCTCCAGAAGGTGGGAGACGCCTGGCGGATATAAAAAACCGGACCCTTCGGATTCGGCTCTTTATCAATAGACGTGCACCCGTGTTTGTTCAATCGTTGCGGGAGAACACCCAATGCAGCTCACCCACCTGCCTTACCTACAGCAGCCCGCGGGCAGCAAGATTGTGCATCATCGCTCGCAAGCCGAAAGTCCAGGGTGCAGCCTCATGGCTGTAGGTGACTGTGTTGCGCAACGTGCCCAGCAACGGGCTCCCAATGCTGACCTCATCACCCTGCTTATGCGTAAAGCCGCTTCCCGGTGCCTCACGATCCTGGGTAGGCGCAAACAAGGTTCCGAGAAAAAGCATGAAGCCATCAGGGTATTGGTGATCACCGCCGACCGTCTGGGCCACGAGATCCAACGGATCACGGCTGATCAACGCCATGGAACTGCTGCCTTCAAGGATGAAGCCGTCGTCGCCCTGAACCTGCAAATCCACGACGCAGTTGCGCACGTCGTCGAGGGTAAACGTTTCATCGAACAGACGAATAAATGGGCCGATCGCACAGGACGCATTGTTGTCCTTGGCCTTGCTCAGCAGCAGTGCGCTGCGGCCTTCGAAATCACGCAAATTGACGTCATTGCCCAAGGTGACGCCATGCACTTGGCCTCGGCTGTTCACCGCCAGCACAATTTCCGGCTCTGGGTTGTTCCATTCAGACTTGTGATGGATGCCGATTTCGCTGCCACTGCCCACGGCGGCCAGAACCGGTGCCTTCGTGAAAATCTCCGCGTCCGGGCCGATACCGACCTCCAGGTATTGCGACCACATGCCTTGCTTGATCAGCACAGCCTTAAGGCGCATCGCTGCTGGCGAGCCCGGCTTGATTGCCCGCAAGTTATCGCCGATGGCTTCTTGCACCAAGCGGCGAACACTTTCCGCTTTTGCAGCATCGCCTCGGGCCTGCTCCTCGATTACCCGCTCAATCATGCTGGAAGCGAACGTCACCCCGGCTGCCTTGATGACTTGCAAATCTGCTGGGGGCAACAGCGATGCCTTGCCGGGATCGGCATGGCTGCCAGTGTTTCCAAGCAATTCCTCGACAGTCCCGACGTACCTGCCAGACGCCTGACGAACCGCCAACAACGGCGAGGTGTGTTCCAACAGTTCGCTCATTGTCGAAAAGACTTCAGAAAGATCAAACACACCGTCATCGCGCAGCACCACTGGCGAGGGGCCTGCAACCGCACCCGGGATCCAGGCACGGCCGATCAGTGTTCCGGCCAAGCCATCCACTGGCAGGGTGTTTTCGCGCGTCAGTTTCAGATTCGACATAGAGCTTCCAGATCAGTCAGCCATCAGAGCCGTAAAAGTAATGGACCTCCCCCGTAAATCCCAATGAAAGAATCTCACCGATCAATGCTGTTTTGTTATCGACAGACAAGGCCTTATCCGATGGAAAACGATCAAATTACTTTTGGCAGTGTTACCCGATGGCTGAAGATCAAACATTTGGTACTGGTCAATAGCCTGGCCAAGACCCGCAATATGCACACGACCGCAGAACAGATGAATGTTACCCAACCGGCCATCAGTAAATTGCTTCGCGATCTGGAAGTACTCCTGGGTTTCCCACTGTTTGAACGTCAAACCCGCAGCCTGGTGCTTACTGAACTAGGAGAGTTCGTAGCCCGTTATGCGCGTATTACCTTGGAAGACACGGAGTCGTTCGTCGACCAAGTCAACAAGCTGCGTAAAGGCGGGCATGGCCATTTAAAAATCGGCACCATTTTCGCCGCAACATCAGTGGTGCTGCCGGAAGCGATCGCCAGCATAAAGCGTGAGCGCCCCCTCCTTTCTATTGAGGTAATCGAACAAACCAGCAACCACTTGCTGGAAATGCTCGAACAGAAAAAACTCGATTTAATCATCGCGCGCTTCACGGACGAGAATTGTCAGCCTTTCGAATTTACGTCGCTGGGACCTGAACCCTTTTGTCTTGTCGTGAACAGCACACACCCTCTGTGCCGACTGAAGGAAGTCCCCACCGAAGCACTCAGCGAATGGCCATGGGTCATGTATCCCTTTAATACGCCGATCCGACAACGCATGGAGCGCGCGTTCACACTGTTCAAGATCGCCCCGCCAACCAACACCGTTGAGACCATTTCGATGCAAACCTTCCTGCAGTTGCTGCAGTCTGGGCCAATGCTCGCGATGCTCCCCGAGTCCATGGTCCAGTCGCAATTGCAAAATGGGCAGCTTCAAATCCTCAACACGCCCTTCAAAGTTGAATCTCAGGATTACGGGGTTATCACTCGCAAGGATGAACCCCTCTCAGAGCCGACGCGGAGGTTTATTGCGACCTTATTATCGTTCGCCAGACAGCGGCAAACGGCTACAGAGGAGAAGCAAAGCAGCCAACTCAGAAAAAGTCGATGAGGCAAAGTTATCGAGCAATCGAAAGCTCTCATTAGGCAGCCATCTCTATGAATCCTATAGTGCCAGCACAAAAGTGCGGCGCTATTAGCGACCGCGCACCACCCAGCAGCCCGTGAGGATGCGATGGAACTGATCATGAAAACCGGCGCAGCAGCTGTGCTGCGTTTGAACCCGCTGGACGATGTGCTCATCGCACGCCGACCGCTACTCGCTGGCG
>Ga0065714_10003449_pt1 | contig 12065 bp, 8 predicted proteins | sample MisRhiReplicate2_FD_59101 | JGI IMG/M metagenome (GOLD analysis project Ga0065714, IMG submission 59101) | Miscanthus rhizosphere microbial communities from Kellogg Biological Station, MSU, sample Rhizosphere Soil Replicate 2: eDNA_1 v2... | ecosystem: Host-associated > Plants > Roots >... | reverse complement strand
TCTGTAGTCACATTATTCTCGCTGATCACTTGATTTCCGATCCAGCTTGGTTTAAGTGAGGTGAAGGAGGTAGTAATCTCTTCTGCCACTTCAGTGATTTCCTCAAGTTTCGGGCTGTTTGGAACAGGATCCAGTTGTGTCCATGCAGGAAACTGATAGTACTTGGCCTTCATCACCGAATCTTTCTGATGTAGAATGGCTCCGACGTGGTGATACAAGCCGTTCTTATTTTGCTGGATCAGTTTTTCTTCCATGTTCGGGGCGAAGGGAACCATCGGGTGGTTGTTGACATAAGGACCATCCTTGCCTAATGTAGCTTCATAGCTGCTGCTACCCAGCAAACGGCCTTTGTTCAGGCCCCACAAACCATCCATGTACAATGCAAAACTATGCTCGTGCCCCCAGTACCATGCTGCGATCTTGTTGGTGAAGTAGTAACTGAAGTTTTTATCCAACCAGGTATTCAGGTATACCGGATTGTTGTGGTTAATCTTGGCCTGGCGCGTGAATAATTGGTGATGGGAGAGCATAATCGTTTTGCCAGGGAAGTGATCCAGTTTCTCCTTCANCCAGTTCAGNTCGTCATTGTTCAAGGTTGGCTGGAAAGGACCGACAAAGTCGTCATAGGTGTTTTGAGCCAGGTGAGAGAGCCATTGAACCCAGCCCCANTCGGGCAGATTGGTGTTAAACCAATCCTTNGCCAGATCGCCAAGGCCTTCCAATGCAGCCAGCAATGCGTTCCCGTCGGCCTGACCGGTATCCATTCCCAGGAACTGCCATCTGTTATCTTCAGTTCGCAGGCAAAAGAAGCTGCACTGCTGAGAAAGCTTAGCAGCGATGTTGGGCACATTTTTATTCAGTGTATCCAGCAATTGAAAATAACCGTAACCGTAGGAATAGTATTCGTGGTTACCTGGCAAGGTAAAGATTGGGGGGTTGGGATTAAAGTTGCTGTCATTAATATCCGCCTGTAATTGTTTCCCTACATTGACAAACACATTGTGGAAGTAATCCTGGCATTCATAGGGAAGACCGCAATAATAGATATCTCCCAGGTGAAGAAATACGACCGTTCCCTTTGAACTGTTCTGGTGGGCTTTTTTCCAGATGGCATACAGAAATTGATGTGCATCCTCCAGCGCGGTACCCCAGTCTCCCAGGATGACAATCTGCGCTCCCGCAGGGACCGTCCAGGGAATCGCCTGGTAGTTCGGGTAAGCTTTTGGGTTACGGTATTGAAAGGTATAACCATATGTAGGGATGGTGTCCCAAAAGTCATTAATCTCCTGTTTTTGCCCGGTACTGAGTGGCAGCAGGTTGATCAGATAATTCAGAAAGCTCCGCTCATTCNTGCTTAGATCAGTTAACCCGGCCAATCCCACCCATACGATCACGCACAATGCGAAACCTGCAAGGTCATCGGAGCTGAAATCGGCTTTATTATGCGTCCTGTTATAGTCCTCCAGTAAGGCAATGTAGCTTTCGTACATCACACTGCCCGAAGTGTAAAAGGCAGCAGCGGTNAGGGCAAAATTGAAAAAGGTCTGGGATAGATAAGCCATTTGAGCGACCTTCAAATCCTGATCTGTTTCTCCCGCGGAGGGCTTGGCGGGTGGTCTGGATACCTGCAGTTTCTGTTTCAGTTGGCTCAGGTGCGCATAGGCTCCCAGCATCATTGGCAGTTGTCGGATCTGTTGAATGTTCAGTTCGGGATGTTTTCCACGCAGGTAGTGCTCTACCGCTGAAGCCCACATGGCGGCCAGTGGGTTTCTGGGATTTTGAAATCTTGAATTCATAAGGGATGATTTTAGATTTGGTTATATATTTATTGATTTGTTTTAGTCTGACATAAGAGAATGGATTTGATTAACTTAAAATTATTAGCATAAACTTTCAGATGAAAGTACTTGAAACTAAGGTAATTAAATGTTTTTAATTACCTTAGTTTGTGCTTGTAAAAAAAATGTTAGCTTTCAGCGCTGACTGTTTACCATTGAATATATGGCCAGGAACAACAGTGAAAATGCTCTTGTCCCCGAAGAGTTAGTGTAATTACTTTTCCCAGGCAGCTAGTTTTAGGATCTGGAGTTGACCATTTAAATCCTAAGAGAAATTTATGGCAGGAGAAACTTGCCTCAAATTTTTAAACAAAAAAATGAAGTGATCTTCCCGGTTATTGCCTGCGTCCGCATTCCAAACCAGTAGCCGGTTGTGGCGAAATAGCGAGTAATGGACATCAGTATAATGACTATACTGGTACGCAGATCTTAGCGTTAAAATATCAGGTAGCCATCGTTAGTTCAGGTATCTCTATACGTCTTTGCAATAAGGTAAAGAAAATCCAATATTGTTTTAGCCTTTCTTCATTTACCTGAATACCATTACACAACCACACTTCTATTAGGTTTTTCATTTCCTGTTCACTTTAAATCATACTGTCCATAATGATACAGTTCGACTTCAGTAGGAAATCATAACTATCTCGTAATTAATCTATTGTGTTTGGCATTCGCATTGGATATAAGTTTCAAACAAATAAAAATATGGACCGTGAAATTTCACTTAAACAACAAGCTAACCGAAGAACCAAAATATACCTCATTGTGATTGCCACTCTGTTAGTTGCCGCTTTTGGTTTCATTGAATTTAAAAGCATGGTTGAACCATCTGTTAAGCGCAGCACATTTACCACATCAATTGCAGAAGTCGGTGCGATAGAAGCAACCGTGCCAGCTTCTGGTATTATTACACCAGAGTATGAAGTTACAATAAGCTCTCCGGTAAGTGCCAAAATTGAGCAGGTCCTGTTTAATGCCGGGGAAAAGGTGCTTGCTGGTCAGTCTGTTTTGCGTCTGAACAAAGAAGCTTCCTTGCTGGCCTTTGAAAAATTAAATGAGGAGCAGCATGTCAATCGCAATAAAATAAACCAATTGTCTCTCGGACTTCAAAAAAGTCTTAATGAACTAAAAACCGATTATGCTATCAANCAAATGAAGATCAGTAGTCTGGAAACAGCCCTGGATCANGAACAATCACTTTTAGCTATTGGTGGAAGTACAGATGAAAATGTAAAACANGCCCGTCTTACTTTAAATGTAGCCCAGTTGGAATTGACACAAATCAAAAATCAGATTGAAAACCAGAAGGCCATGATGCAGGCTGACCTGAAAAGCTTGGGTTATGAAATCAACATACGTGAAAAGGACATTAAAGGTGTTAGCGATAAACTGAAAAATGCGGCCATTTCTTCACCTCGAAGCGGTGTAATCACTTGGGTTAACAATAAGATCGGCGCAGAAATCAGTGAAGGTGAAGAGCTGGTGCGTATTGCGGATTTAAGCAGTTATAAAGTGGAGGCAAGTATTTCAGATACCTACGCCGATGAAGTAAAAGCAGGTAGAACGGCTTTGGTGCGCATCAATAAAACCGACCTGAGGGGAATCATCAGTAATGTACAACCCGCAGTTGAAAATGGCAATGTAAAGTTCTCCATCAGCTTAAGTAATAAAAATTCAAAGCTGCTCCGGTCTAATTTAAAGGTTGATGTTTTTGTAATTACCTCTTACAAAGAAAATACGATAAGGGTCAAGAACGGTGCTGCTTTTAACGGGTCTGAAGCGCAAAAAGTGTTTGTGCTGGAAGGTGAAAATGCGGTATCCCGTAAGGTAAAAATAGGCGAAAGCAATTCAGATTATGTAGAGGTTCTATCCGGTGTTAAGGCAGGAGAACAGGTCATTACCTCCCAGATGCAGGACTTTATACACCTGGAAAAAGTTAAGATCAAATAATCCATAATAAATAAACACACACAGCCATGTTCAAGTTCATATTACTTGCCGGAATACTTATGCCTGTACTTGTNAGAAGCCAAAGTCTTAGCGATACGGTAAAGCTAAATCTGNGGGATGTTATCGAGATTGCTAAAACGCATTCAACTGCAGCTGTNCAAGCNGCNACCATTCGCGAAAATCAGTACTGGCAATATAAAACCTTTAAATCAAACTATAGCCCGCAACTAAGCCTGGATGGGACCTTACCGCAGTTTAGTAAAACCAATATACCGGTTATACAACCCGATGGAACAGTGGAGTTTAAGCCGGTGACCAATGATAATTCACAGGTGAATTTAGGCCTGACACAAAATATCGGTTTAACTGGTGGCCAATTGTTCCTTGGGTCTAATGTATTGCGGTTCTCAGATTTCGATAGAAAGCAAACCCGTTACAACGGAAATCCTTTAGTTGTTGGGTTAAATCAACCTTTGTTTGCATTCAATTCATTGTCCTGGGATAAAAAAATTGAACCGCTGCGCTATGAGGAATCCCAGAAAAAATATAGGGAGGACCTGGAAGTAGTAGGCCGCGATGCATCTGAACTATTCTTTAATTTACTTATTGCTCAAATCAACAAAGATATCGCCGCCAAAAACCTATCCAATAACGAAACGATTTACAAAATTGGAGAGGGTAAAGCGGCCTTGGGAAGGTTATCGAAAGATGAATTGTTGCGGTTGAAGCTTGGTGTTTTAAATGCACGGAAAGCTGTCTCACAGGCGAATGTTGATGCCGAAACATCAGACCTTCAGCTGAAATCCTTTATCGGATTTTCAGCGGCAAACCAGATTCAATTAATCCTTCCAGAAAATTTGCTCACTTTCAGGGTTGATCCAGCAGTTGCTGTTCAGCAGGCAAAAAATAACCGGCAAAAAGCCATTGAGTTTAAACGGGCCTTGCTTGAAGCAGATAAAGATGTGGCAAAGGCAAAAGGTGAAAATGGTTTAAAAATTAACCTTTACGGGACTTTTGGGTTGACAAATGTTGCTGACCGTTTACCCGGAATTTACAACAATGCCAAGGACCAGCAAGAACTACGTTTAGGTTTTCAAATCCCTATTTTGGATTGGGGCCGCTCGGCTTCGAGAATTAAAACGGCGCAGTCGAACCGAAAACTAGTAGAAGCTACCGTTAAACAAGCCCAAATAAATTTTGAGCAGGAAATTTATACCACCCTGAGGCAACTGGCGATGATAAAAGAGCAAATGCAAACCAATGCAGAGGCAGATATCACGGCTAATGAGCGGTTTGAAATTGCTAAAAAAAGGTATTTTCTTAATGACTTAAGCATCACCGATCTGAATATCGCGCTCCAGGAAAAAGATCAGGCACGCCGTGATTATATCTTATCCTTAAAAAGCTTTTGGAATGCTTACTTCAACCTGCGGGTACTAACACTGTATGATTTTGCCACAAATAAAAATATCTGATTCAATTGAATAACTAAACAACCGGAAATATGAGAAATTTAATTCTTTTAATATTAACTTTTACACCACCCTTAAACTAAATAAAGATGATACAGTTATTGAACATAGAAAAAATTTACCGCACCGACACCATTGAAACCACGGCCCTTAATAAGGTCAATATCAATATTAATAAAGGCGAATTTGTCTCTATTATGGGGCCTTCGGGTTGTGGTAAAAGTACCTTGCTGAATATCATGGGACTATTGGATGCGCCCACCGGAGGCTCTATAACCGTGGACAACCAGTCTGTTACTTCGTTCAGTCGTAAGAAGCTGGCTGCATTCAGAAATCTTAAGCTTGGATTTATTTTCCAAAGTTACCATCTGATTAATGACCTTTCGGTTATAGACAATGTAGAACTTCCATTGCTGTATAGAAGCGGTATTTCCGGGGCCGAAAGACGTAAAAGAGCGCTGGAGGCCTTAGGGAAAGTAGGTTTAAGTGCCCGTACCAAACATTATCCAAATCAGCTTTCGGGTGGACAACGCCAGCGCGTGGCCATTGCCCGAGCCATTATCGGAAATCCGGAAATCCTTTTTGCTGATGAGCCAACGGGAAACCTCGACAGTGCAATGGGGGAAGAGGTAATGAACTTAATGCTCCACCTGAATAAAACTGACGGAACTACTATAGTAATGGTTACTCACGATGAGCAAATGGCTAAAAAAACACAGCGCGTCATTCACTTCTTTGATGGACAACAAGTCAGTTAATCATTCTAAAGCTAAAAATCATGTTAAAAAATTATATAAAACTCACTTTTAAGGTAATGCTTCGTAAGAAGTATTATACTGCACTTACTTTGCTGGGCATAAGTCTTACCATCATGATCGTAACGATATTCGCTTCCTTTATCGATCAGATTATCAGTGCAAATCCACCAGAGGTTAATCGGGATAAAACTTTGATAGTGGATAAAGTATCTGTATTTAAAAATGGCGAACAAACAGATGCCATGCCGAGTATTACTTTCCTTCAGAAAAATATAAGGGATCTGGAAAGCACCGAAATAATTTCTTATTTTTCTACCAAGGAGTTTGTTTCATTACTTAATGGAAAAGCTGCCGGACATGCCCTTAAATTTACAGATGAGAATTTCTGGAAAATAACCGATTTTAAATTCCTGCAAGGAAAAGCCTTTGACCTCAATGAGGTAAAAAAAGGCGCTCGTGTGGCGGTGATCAATGAAAAAACTAAAGCTTATTTCTTCAATGAAAATGAGGCTTTGGGTAAAACAATCAATATATATGGTTCATCTTTTAAAGTAATTGGAGTGGTGAAATCTGCCACGCCTTTCAGTAAAGTTTATTCAGATGTTTATGTTCCCTATACCACAGACACCAATATTCAGCTTACAGATAAAGAGATTGAAGGAAGCTATAGCGCTATGCTTTTGGCAAAAACGAATGATCTGAAAAAAGTGCGTGCGGAGTTGAAAACCCGTCTAAAAGGGAAGCATACGGTTTTGGGTGCTGATTCGGTAAAAGTGCATGCTTTTACGGCCTTAGAGCAATTCGCTAAAAGCAGTTCGAGGAACGATGATGAACCAGAGTATGGGAAAACCGCAATTGTGGTTCTTGTTGTCCTTACACTATTCATGCTGATTCCGGCAATTAGTTTGGTCAACATAAATATTACCCGGATAGGTGAGCGGGCAGAAGAAATCGGGGTACGTAAATCATTTGGGGCAACTTCGGGAACCCTGGTCACACAACTGGTTATTGAAAACATCATCATCACCTTAATTGGTGGATTGATTGGTTTGGGCTTATCTGTATATGCCTCACAATTACTGATTCATTTGATCAATACATTCGATCCATTGTTTAAGATGCCAACCGACAGTTTTATCATCAGCTGGCAGGTATTTTCCTTCTGTCTTTTCAGCTGTTTGTTACTCGGATTGATCTCAGGAGTTTATCCGGCCTGGAAAATGTCACGCATGAACGTGATTTATGCTTTGAAAGGAGGAAATAACATATGATTTTGCACTTGTTTAAAATGATTATGAACCGGAAGAAAGAGAACTTTTTCCTGTTGTTTCAGTTGTTTGTCAGTTTTATTGCCCTGTTTCTTTTTATTGGGTTGAATTTGAAGAAGGTTAGCAACTATTTCAAACCATTAGGTTATCATTACCAAGATGCCTGGCTGGTAAAGCTTGATTTCCAAAATCTATCAGAGGAAAAGAAATTGGAGTACACCAGGTTGATTAAAGAAAAACTGCAGTCCATTAAAGAAATAGAGTTGATAAGTTCNACACAGGTTGTTCCCTTTACTCAATGGGGCCGGGAGGAAAAGATNACTTACAATAAGCAAGTTAGCCAGGCCTTNACTTTTGAAGTAGATGAGCATTATAAGGATGTGCTGAACATNAAACTACTTGAAGGACGATGGTTTGCTCCAAANGATTACGTTTTAAATAGCATACCTGTAGTGATCACTAAAGATTTGGNTGAAAGAGATTTTAATCATCAAAACCCAATAGGAAAAACCATTTTGATAGCTAACAAACCTGCACTGATTGTGGGTATTTCCGAAACAGTAAGAGAAAATACTGGTGCTAACCTTAGCCCCGGATTTTTCATGCCGCTAAGCGGTGCAGCAAATACCTATCTCCTTAAATCAAAAAACACAGATGATTTATTGTTATTAGAAGACAAAGTGAGAAAAGCCATTATGTCGGTAGGCGCACCTGAAATTCAGATAAAGCAAAATATATCCTTAACACTCATCCAAAAATTTGCCCAAAAAATGGATAATATTCAATTAAGTATAGCCTTGGTTGTGTTTGCATTTTTATTTATAAATGTATTCCTGGGGATTTCTGGTGTATTTAGCTACAAGCTATCAAAACGTAAGGCTGAGGTCGGTTTACGGGTAATCATGGGTGCAAGTCCATTTGATATATTGAAGCAGTTTCTTGGTGAGTCCATGGTTCTTACTACCTTAGGTATTTTACCGGGTGTGCTTATCGCTGCTCAGTTGTTAATCATGCAGTATTTAGATCCTTACGTGAACGGATATTACGGAATCTTAAGTATTGTTTTATCAGCCTTGTTTTTATATCTTTTGATGTTGAGTTGTGCCTTTTACCCAAGTTTAAAAGCGGCCAGACTTAGCCCGGTAAATGCCTTACATGAAGAATAAATTTATTTAATATGATCCTTATTATTGATGACGATATAGCGGTATGTGCTTCGCTGAATCTGCTTTTAAAACAAGAAGGTTTCAAATCTATAAAGGCACATGGTCCACAAGAAGCATTAAAGCATCTTAAAGAAAAACCCATAACGGCGGTTTTACTGGATATGAACTTTTCAATGGAAACTACCGGAGCAGATGGTCTGGCTATGCTTCAGCAAATAAAAAAATCAAACCCTTTGCTACCCGTCATTTTAATGACAGGCTGGGGGTCTATCAAATTAGCTGTCCAGGGAATGAAGTTAGGTGCAACAGATTTCATTAATAAACCCTGGGACAATGAGCATTTGATGAAGTCCTTAAGGACCGCCTTGGATTTATCTGATGCGCCGGATACTCCCGGTGGGATGACCAGGAAAAAACTGAATGAAAAATATGGATTTGAAAATATTGTAGGAGAAGACCCTCAGGTTTTAGAAGTGCTCCAGACCATTGCAAGGGTTAGCCGTACTGATGCTTCTGTATTGATTGTTGGCGAAAGCGGAACAGGTAAAGAGCTTATAGCCGAAGCTATTCATGAAAATAGTGCACGTAAACATAAGGCATTTGTGAAGGTGAATCTTGGAGGGATTTCCTCCAGCTTATTTGAAAGTGAGATGTTCGGGCATAAACGGGGAGCTTTTACCGATGCACGTAGCGACAGGGTTGGGCGGTTTGAACTGGCAGATAAGGGTACAATTTTTTTAGATGAAATTGGGGATTTAGACTTAGGTAGTCAGGTAAAACTGTTGCGGGTATTACAGGATCGCAAATACGAAGTATTGGGAGATAGCCGAACTCGTGCGGTAGACCTACGTGTAGTTTGTGCAACCAATCGTGATTTACGTGAGATGATAGCCAGTAATAAATTTCGGGAGGATTTATTTTACCGTATCAACCTGATTATTATCCGACTTCCACCACTTCGTGAACGATCGGAGGATATCCCTATTTTGGCAAACTACTTTCTGAAAAACCTAAAGGAAATCTATAACAGGCCGAAGTTAACTATTGACAAAAAGACTTACAACTGGTTAAAATCATTACCCCTGCCTGGAAATATACGAGAACTTAAAAATCTGATAGAACGTGCTGTTTTACTTAGCGAGTCGGATAACCTTGAAATCAAGGATTTTGAACAGCATCTTGAAGAACAGCGTTTGGCAAATACAGCGTTGAACCTTCCAGCTGTGGGTACACTTTCAATTGATGAAATGGAACTTTCCATGATCAGAAATGCAATGAATTTTCATCAAAATAACATTAGCAGGGTAGCCAAATCATTGGGGATGAGTAGGGGCACATTATATCGTAAACTCGAAAAATATAATATTCCCTATGAAACTCAAAACTAAAGTTTTACTGTCGGCAATTGTTATTCATGGGATATTTATCTATCTGCTTACTGAGCTCTATGTAGTAAACAGAACTACATTTCTGATAGGAGAGGCCTTACTTTTTGTCTCCATGATTTTCTCTTATTGGGTGTATAAATCCATAGGTAGAACATTTGATACGATCGCTTCCGGAATAGAGACTTTAAAAGACAAAGATTTCAGCGCCAAGTTAAATAGTATTGGCCATGCGGAGATGGATGAACTGATTTATGTATACAATCTGATGATCGACCAGTTAAGGCATGAACGGTTAGGACAGGTTGAAAAAAGTTCTTTTCTTGAAAAACTGATTGAAGCTTCTCCTTCGGGAATTATCATTTTTGATTTTAACGGAGTTAGTGCAACCGCAAATTCAGCAGCGCTGGAAATGTTCGGTTTATCGGAAGATAAGTTTTTAGGGAAATCATTGAAAGAAATTTCAGGCAGACTGGCAGAGGAGTTAGCCGTATTGGAGGTGAATAATCCTAAAGTGGTTAACCTAAATGGACTGAAATCTTACAAATGCCATAAGGCAACCTTTACCGACCTTGGGTACTCGCGGACTTTTATTACCATTGAAGAGCTCACACGAGAAATCTATATCAAAGAAAAGAATGCCTACGAGAAGGTAATTAAAATGATGTCGCATGAAGTAAACAATTCAATTGGTGCCATCAACTCGATTTTAAACAGTTGTTTAAATTATAAAAGTCAATTGGAGGACCAGGATCAGCAAGATTATGAGACTGCTTTAAACATTGCTATAAGCCGTAATAACAGCTTAAGCAGTTTGATGTCAAATTTTGCAAGGGTAATCAGGGTTCCTGAACCCATTAAGTATAATGTAGAATTGTANTCCCTGCTTCGTTCAGTAATTTTGTTAATGGAACCCCAGGCGAAGAAAAAGGAGCTGACCTGGCTATGGGAGGTGGATGATTCAACATTTGAAGCATTTGCAGATTACCAACAATTGGAGCAGGTATTCATTAATATCCTGAAAAATGCTATAGCAGCGGTGAACTTATCGGGAACAATCCGTATTCAAATCCTGGCATCTGCTAAAACAATCTCAATTGCCAATACTGGTCCGGGAATTTCAAATGAGGTCAGTCATATGCTCTTTACGCCCTTCTTCAGCACGACAAAGAATGGGCAGGGAATCGGGTTAATGCTGACAAGGGAAATACTCTATAACCATAATTTTAAGTTTTCTTTACAAAGTAGTGGTCAATGGACTGAATTTAAAATAGTGATGTAATTCTGGTCAAAGCTATATCCCAAAAGTTAGGAAGTTCAGTTTTCAGGGCTGAATCGACCTTTAAGTCCATTTTAAAGGGTTTGATGATTTGTAATTTTCAACTTTTTTCAACTTTAAATTGTAAATAAATCGGTATATTAAGACCATTAGCAGCCAAAAACTAAAACAAAATGGACAAGAGAGTAAAATTTGACTTTGAAATATATTTTACCAACGGTGGAAGTATAAAAGGTGAGGACTTCAGACTTGATATCCTAGGGGATAGTATTTCTGACAAAGAACTTGCTGATGCTATTGTTGATGATTTAAGATTGCTTATGGTTGGGCAAACTAAAATTCTGAACAAGGAAATCTTTAACGAACCGCACAAACGAAAGCCCGTAAATGAAAAAGCAGACTCAAATTTATTCATTGATTTAAGCCACACCATTGAAGATGGACTGGTAACCTACAAAGGATTGCCAGCACCCATAATCTGTGACTACCTGAGTCGTGAAAAATCAAAAGAATTTTATGCAGAAGGGACCACATTTCAAATTGGGAAGATTGAAATGGTCAGCAATACCGGGACTTACATTGATTGCCCTTTTCATAGGTTTGAAAATGGAAAAGACCTTTCGGAAGTTGGCTTGGAATGTTTTACGGACCTGGATGCCATAGTCATCCGTGTACCTTTTTCACAGACACTGGAAATAACAGCAGCGCACTTAAAAAACCATGAAATCAGGAATAGAGCAGTTTTGATTCACACCGGTTGGGATAGCAATTGGGATACCGAAGCCTATTACGAGCATCATCCTTATTTAACACAAGACGCTGCTGAATACTTAAGGGATTGCAGTGTGAAATTGGTGGGTATCGATTCTCATAACATTGACAGTACAGCAGGAAAAACCAGGCCTGTTCATACCACACTTTTAGGGGCTGAGATATTAATTGTGGAACA
>Ga0065714_10002767_pt1 | contig 12068 bp, 11 predicted proteins | sample MisRhiReplicate2_FD_59101 | JGI IMG/M metagenome (GOLD analysis project Ga0065714, IMG submission 59101) | Miscanthus rhizosphere microbial communities from Kellogg Biological Station, MSU, sample Rhizosphere Soil Replicate 2: eDNA_1 v2... | ecosystem: Host-associated > Plants > Roots >... | reverse complement strand
GCCCGGCGTGCTGCCGGGCGGGGCTTTTTTTACTTCGCTACGTCTTACATGAAGTTGTAAGTGTAGTTGAAGATCAGGCGGGTCTGATCCTGGCTGGCGATACCAGTGCCGCTGCCACGGTAGGTACCGTGACGCAGGGTGGTGCCGAAGCCCTTCAGAGGACCTTGCTGGACAACGTAGTCCAGGCGCATGTCACGTTCCCACTCGGACGAGTCGCTGCCGCCGGTAGCCGACTTGATGTCGTCACCGTGCAGGTAGGCAACCGCAGCCTTCAGGCCTGGAGCACCCAAGGCCGTGAAATCATAGGAGTATTGGCCGAAGGTGGTGTTTTCACCGGCACGGACAAACGGGTTGATCATGCTGTCGGTGAACAGGTAGAAGCTCGAGCCACCCGCGCCTTCGTTACGACCGGCGTCATTGAGCAGGCTGCCCTGGTTAAGGTAGACAAAGCCGCCATCATCACCGACTTGCTGGTGACCCAACAGGAATGCGCTGCCGCCCAAGGTGTAAGTGAACATGGCGCTCCAGGTCTTGTTGTCGACCTCGCCCGCGTTCTTGGCATAGCCACCGTTGTTGTTGAAGCGATAGCCCGCATCACCGTTGCGGCCATCCGAACTGCTGTCGAAGTAACGCAGGTCTGTCTTGAACGACTGGCCTTCGCTGATCGGGAAAACGTGTACTGCGCCCAGGAAGTGCTGCTTGTAGTAATCCTGCAGGTTGGCGTAGTAGTACTGCAGCGTCAGGTCCTTAGTGACCTTCCAGTCGGCGCCGCCGTAACGGAACTGGTTGCTGTCTTCAGTACCGCCGTTTACCGACATGCCAGTGCTGTTGGTGCCGGCACGACCCACAACGTGTTCCAGCTGACCGGCGTTGAACGTCACATTGTCGATTTCCTTGGAGGTGATGGTGCCACCTTCAAAGGTTTGCGGCAGCAGACGACCGTCGCTGGCGACCAGGATCGGCAGGTTAGGCGCCAGGGCGCCACCCAGGTGGGCCTCGGTCTTGGAGAACAGCGCCTTGACGTTACCAGACAGACGGCTCCAATCGTGTACGGCGGAGCCATCGGTATCGCTTGGAACGAAGGAGTTGTTATCCGGGTGATGGCCTCTGCCGCCATCGAGGTGGATACCGACCAGTGCCTGGGCATCGATACCGAAACCAACGACGCCTTGAGTGAAGCCGGACTTGTAGTCGAACTTCAGGCCAGTGGCCGTCTCACGCTGGTCATTGCCGCCTTCGCGGTTATCGTTATCAAAGTACAGCGTACGAGAACTTACAGACGCCTTGCTGTCCTCGATAAAACCAGCGGCGCCTGCCTGCTGCGCCAGAACCCCAACAGCCACGGCCAGGGCCAAGGTGGACTTGTTCATGCTTCGCTCCTCTCGTTTTCTAATTCTTGTGTGTCTTTGGTTCCGGATCGAACGCCCGGATCCCGCGGATGCGCGATTAGCGCCAGACCGTGACTGACAAGTCAATCGTAACCATTTATGACTACGACTATGGTCTAACCCCTCTACACCGGACCGCAGGATAATGGATTCTTTATAATTCCAAAAAGAATTGTTTCAACAGTTTTCAGCTCGTTTCGACATATGAGTGCCATCACAGCACCATCAGGCCGTGACATGACTTATCGGCGACGCAGGAAATTACTGAACGATGATTCGTCGGGGATTTACGAGGCCCGCGAATTCTTGGTGACGAGCTGTGTTTGCGCGCCTCCTGCGCCTTCGATTCCTGTTCACGACCGCTCGCGCATGCCGCGATCTTGACGCGTTCCAGACTAGCTGCTCATTGTCTGAAATCAAGAAGATCGCGGCAGAGCAAGTTTTCCGACGGCGGCCTACAAGGATTTTTCGAAGATTTTCGAATTGCGCTGGTAGTTGTAGAGCGAAGCCCGCGCCGCCGGCAGGCGCTCGACACTGCTGGGTTCAAAGCCACGTTCACGGAACCAGTGGGCAGTCCGGGTCGTCAGCACGAACAGCGTCTTGAGCCCCTGGGCGCGGGCCCGGGTTTCGATCCGCTCCAGCAGTTCATCGCCACGGCCACCGTGGCGGTATTCCGGGTTCACGGCCAGGCAGGCCAGCTCCCCGGCGTCCGAATCGGCGATCTGGTACAACGCCGCGCAGGCGATGATCATGCCTTCGCGCTCGACCACGCTGAACTGCTCGATCTCGCGCTCCAGCACTTCGCGGGAGCGACGCACCAGGATCCCCTGCTCTTCCAGCGGGCTGATCAGGTCCAGCAGGCCGCCAACATCCTCAATGGCCGCTTCGCGTACCACCTCGAATTGCTCCTGGGCCACCAACGTACCGCTGCCATCGCGGGTGAACAGTTCGGTCAGCAGCGCACCGTTCTCGGCATAGCTGACGATATGGCTGCGCGCCACCCCGCCACGACAGGCCTGGGCCGCCGCGTCCAGCAGTTCGGCCTGATAGTCGCTGCCCAGGCGTTGCATATGGCCCGGAACCTGTTGCGGGCGCAATTCGCGAACCAGCCGCCCGTCCTCACCGATAAGCCCCTGCTCGGCACCGAACAGCAGCAGCTTGTCGGCTGCCAGGTCGATGGCTGCCCGGGTGGCAACGTCTTCGCAGGCGAGGTTGAAGATCTCGCCGGTGGGCGAATAACCCAACGGCGACAGCAGCACGATGGAGCGTTCGTCCAGCAGGCGATTGATACCCTTGCGATCGACCCGGCGCACTTCACCGGTGTGGTGATAATCCACGCCCTCGAGCACACCGATGGGACGCGCGGTGACCAGGTTGCCGCTGGCGACCCGCAGCCGCGAGCCCTGCATGGGCGAGGACGCCATGTCCATGGACAGGCGGGCCTCGATGGCGATGCGCAACTGGCCGACCGCATCGATCACACACTCCAGGGTCGCGGCATCGGTGATGCGCATGCCGTGGTGGTAATGGGGAGTGAGGCCCCGTGCAGCGAGGCGGGTCTCGATCTGCGGACGCGAACCATGGACCAGCACCAGGCGCACGCCGAGGCTGTGCAACAGCACCAGATCGTGGACGATGTTGCCGAAATTAGGGTGTTCCACCCCGTCGCCGGGCAGCATGACGATGAAGGTGCAATCGCGGTGGGCGTTGATGTAGGGCGAAGCGTGACGAAGCCAATTGACGTACTCGGGCATGAACCTGGACCTGTAATAAATAACAGCCAAAAAAAGACGAAACAGAACGCACAACGGGCTGGTGGTTATCGTCGGAACAGGCTTGGCGACACGCGCGCTCTCCTCATGTGATGAATACGGCCCCGCAAGGGGGCAATTTAACCGACCGTGGCCGGTGTCAGGCAGTAATGACCAATCAATTGTTGCAACAGCTGTACGGTAGGTTGCAAACGTGACATTTCAAGGTACTCGCCCGGCTGGTGAGCGCAGGCGATATCGCCAGGGCCGAGCACCAGGGTTTCACAGCCAAGGCGCTGAAGATAAGGCGCTTCGGTGCCAAACGCCACTGCTTCGGCACGATGGCCGGTGAGTCGCTCGGCCACCCGTACCAGCTCGCAGTCTTCGGCCTGCTCGAAGGGTGGCACTTCGGGGAACAGCGGTGCGTAGTCGATCTTGACTTTATGGCGTTCGGCGATAGGGTTCAGCTTCTGTTGGATCGCCGCCCGCAGCACTTGCGGGTCCATGCCCGGCAAGGGGCGCAGGTCGAATTCCATGGAGCATTGGCCACAGATGCGGTTGGGATTGTCGCCGCCATGGATGCAGCCGAAGTTCAGGGTCGGTTGTGGAACGGTGAACTGCGGGTTACGGAACTCACGTTGCCATTGCAGGCGCAGCCCGCGCAATTCGCCCATGGCATCGTGCATGGCTTCCAGCGCGCTGTGGCCCAGGCTCGGATCGGAGGAATGGCCGCTGCGCCCGAGAATGTCGATGCGCTCCATCATCACGCCCTTGTGCAGGCGAATCGGCCGCAGGCCGGTCGGCTCACCGATCACCGCCGCACGCCCCAATGGTCGCCCGGCATCGGCCAGGGCCCGGGCGCCGGCCATGGAGCTTTCCTCGTCGCAGGTCGCGAGGATCAGCAGCGGTTGCTTGAACGGTTGGTCCAGCAGCGGCTTGACCGCTTCAATGACCAGGGCGAAAAAGCCCTTCATGTCACAGCTGCCCAGGCCCACCCAGCGGCCATCGACCTCGGTGAGCTTCAGCGGATCGGTCTGCCACAACGCGCCGTCGAACGGCACCGTGTCGCTGTGACCAGCCAGCACCAGGCCGCCGGGGCCGCTGCCAAAACTGGCCAGCAGGTTGAATTTGCCAGGGCTGACCTGCTGGATATCACAGCAGAACCCCAGCTCAGTGAGCCAGCCTGCCAGCAGCTCGATCACGGCACTGTTGGACTGGTCCAGCCCAGGCTGGGTACAACTGACCGAAGGTGCGGCGATCAGGGCAGCGAATTGATCTTTCATGGACGGCAAAGGCATCGCTGACTCCGGGCTTACAGATTGACGTTCATCATAGAACCATCTGGACCCAGGAATAAACCTAGGGCGAGTGAGTCCTGTACACTGCACGGCCTTGGCAGCCACACCTTCCCCGGCTGCACACCCGATCCCTGGATTTTCCGGCCATGCAGAAAGAAACCGAAATCAAACTCCGCGTCAGCCGCGAGACCCTGGCAGCCTTGCGCGAGCATCCGCTGCTGAAAAAACGCAACAAGAGTGGCTGGGAACGCCACGAACTGATGAACCAGTATTTCGACACGCCGGAGCGTGACCTGGCCCAGGCCAAGGTCGCCCTGCGCCTGCGTCGCGACGGCGAAGAGGTGATCCAGACCCTCAAGACCCGCGGCCAGAGCGTCGCCGGCCTGTCCGAGCGCAACGAGTACGATTGGCACCTGCCCAAGGCCAAGCTCGACCTGAAGAAGCTCGACGGCGAGTGCTGGCCCGAGGCCTTGGCCGAACTGGACAAGAAAACCCTCAAGGCCATCTTCACCACCGACTTCGTTCGCGAACGCGCTGAAATCGCCTGGGGCCGTGGCAAAAGCAAGGTGGTCATCGAAGCCGCCCTGGACCTGGGCCATGTGGTGGTGGGCAAGCAGAAGGAAGAAATCTGCGAACTGGAGCTGGAACTGCGCGAAGGCGAACCCGCCGCCCTGCTGGAACTGGCCGCCGAGCTGGCCGCAACCCTGCCCTTGATGCCTTGCGACATCAGCAAGGCCGAGCGTGGCTATCGCCTGTATGACGCGGGCAGCTACGCCCTGAGCCTGCCGGCCCCGCAACTGACCGCCGAAACGCCGCTGGATGACGCCTTCGCCGCGCTGAGCTGGCATCTGCTCGGCAGCAGCCAACGCCTGGCCGAGCAATACCGTTTCAACGGCCACTGGCGCTTGCTGCAGGACTGGGTGGAAAACCTCGCCGAACTGCGCGCCCTGCTCAGCAGCCTCGGCCAGGCCGCGCCGCGCCAATCGACCCACGACTTGCGCCTGGCCCTGGACGCGTTGCTGGAAGACTGGCGCCCACTGGTCCAGGCCGGCCTGGATGACGAAGACGTGCGCAAGGCGGCACCGGAACAGTTCCTTGAAGAGCTGCAAGACCCGCGCTGGGGCCTGTTTTCCCTCAACACTTCCCGCTGGCTGCTGGCGCGCAGCTGGGCCGCCGAGCGCAACACCCGTGGCAATCGCCAGGGCGCGGCGCAACTGGGCAGCTGGCTGCCGCGCCTGCTGGGCGAAGAATCCTCGTCCCTGCAATTGCAACGCTATCAGCAACAGCCGGAAGACCTGGCCGAGCAACTGCCGCGCATCGAACGCATCCAGGCCTGGCTGCACCACGCCCGCCATGTACTGGAGATCCCGGAAATGGATCGCCTCTATGGTGAACTGAACAAACTGGTGCAACTGGCCAACCAACCGATCACTGATGAAACGCTGGATGCGCGCAAGCAGCAGGCGATTGCGGTTTACCAGAATCGGGCCTGGAAGACTTTACTGCGTCTGTGATGCCGCCATCGCGAGCAAGCTCGCTCCCACAGAGGTTCAGTGTTGTACACACATGTTGTGGCCACTGAAGATCAACTGTGGGAGCGAGCTCGCTCGCGATGAGGCCAGCAAAAACACCGCAGAAACAAGCTCAACGCACCACAGGCAAACTCGTCGTCGACTTGATCTCCGACAGCGCCACGATCGAGTTCACTTCCTGGATCCCCGGCACCATCGACAGCTTTTCGAAAAAGAATCGCTCATACGCCTCGATATCGGCGGTGACGATGCGCAGCAGAAAATCCACCGACCCCATCAGCACGTAACACTCCAGCACTTCGGGGAAGCCGCGGATCGCCTCGGTGAATTCGGTGAAGTTCGAACGACCGTGGGCGTTGAGTTTGATTTCGGCGAAGATCTGCGTGTTAAGGCCGATTTTCTTGCGATCCAGCAGAGTCACCTGGCCGCGAATGATGCCCTCCTCCTTCATCCGCTGGATCCGCCGCCAGCACGGCGATTGAGACAAGCCGACCTGTTCGGCGATCTGCGCACTGGACAGCGAGGCATCCTCCTGCAGCAGCGCCAGTATCCTGCGGTCGTAGCTATCCAGTTCACTGTGCATGATCAAACCCGAAATGATTGATTTAGAGAATCAAGCGATTCAAAACATCGCCATAATCACTCATCTTAGATAAGAAATACCCCAGCTCGCATGTAAATATTTCTCCCGCCACCAAGGAGACCGAACATGCCCCCACTCGAAGCCGTTGCCATAGCCCCGCCCCGCGCCGACGTCTGGCACGCCGCCAATACCCATTGCCGGGTGCAGTACCAGATAGTGGCCGAAGCCGAGCCGGACTTGCTGTGTCGGGCGTTGAACCTGTTTGCCTTGCAGGGCCTGACGCCGCAGCAGGTTCATGTCGAGCGCCTCGGCGATGTGCTGGCGCTGGACATCGTCATGGATGGGCTGAGCTGGCACCGTGCCCAGGTCATCGCTGAAAAATTACGTAACCTGATCAGCGTCTGTTCGGTGGACCTGCAAGACGCTGATATTGCGCACGTTGGGCCGGCCCAAGCCGTCTGTTGAACGCCCATGGGCAAGAACTGGTAACGCATTGGTCGGGTAGTGGCCCAACGGTCTACGGGGTCGGGACTATTCTTTTGCAGACCGAGCGAGGACGCCGAAGCGTCTGTATCGCGGCTTTGCTGCAATTGTCCAATAGGAACCCGCATGTCCACCAAACACGCCACTCAGGACCGCTGGCTGGACCTCAACGATCTGCTGCGCCAACTGGTCACCCAGGGCCTCATCAGCCAGGATTCAGCCGAAACCGCGCTGAACGCCCGCCGACGCCACAGCGCCAATAGCCAGTTGCATCCGCTGGAGTTCATCGCCAACCAGCATCTGGACGACCTCAGCCGGCCCGGCAAGCGCCTGGACCTGGAGAACCTGACCCTGTGGCTGTCCCAGCAGGCCGACCAGCCCTACATGCGCATCGACCCGTTGAAAATCAACGTCGCGGCCGTGACGCCCTTGATGTCCTATGCCTTTGCCCAGCGCCACAAGATCCTTGCGGTGGCGGTCGATCGTGACGCCGTCACCGTCGCCAGCGCACAGCCCTACGTCAACAGCTGGGAAGCCGACCTGACCCACGTGCTCAAGCTGCCGATCAAGCGGGTGATCGCCAACCCGGTGGACATCCAGCGCTTGAGCGTGGAGTTCTATCGCCTGGCCAAATCGGTCAGCGGCGCCACCGCGGTCGATCAGCAGCCGAGCAACCTGAGCAATTTCGAACAGTTGCTCAACCTGGGGGCCAGCGACCAGGAGCCGGACGCCAACGACGCCCACATCGTCAACATTGTCGACTGGCTGTTCCAGTACGCCTTCCAGCAGCGCGCCAGTGATATCCACATCGAACCGCGCCGCGAGCAGGGCACCGTGCGGTTTCGCATCGACGGGGTGCTGCACACCGTCTATCAGTTCCCGCCGCAGGTCACGATGGCAATCGTCAGCCGTCTCAAGAGCCTGGGGCGGATGAACGTCGCGGAAAAACGCAAACCCCAGGACGGCCGGGTCAAGACCAAGACCCCGGACGGTGGCGAAGTGGAGTTGCGCCTGTCGACCTTGCCCACCGCGTTCGGCGAAAAAATGGTCATGCGGATCTTCGACCCGGAAGTGTTGCTCAAGGACTTCGACCAACTCGGCTTCTCCGCCGACGACCTGCGTCGCTGGCAGGACATGACCCGCCAGCCCAACGGCATCATCCTGGTGACCGGGCCCACCGGTTCCGGCAAGACCACCACCCTCTACACCACCCTCAAGAAACTGGCGACGCCGGAAGTGAACCTCTGCACCATCGAGGACCCGATTGAAATGGTCGAGGCCTCCTTCAACCAGATGCAGGTCCAGCACAACATCGACCTGTCCTTCGCCGCCGGGGTGCGGGCGCTGATGCGACAAGACCCGGACATCATCATGATCGGTGAGATCCGCGACCTGGAGACTGCCGAGATGGCGATCCAGGCGGCGCTCACCGGGCACCTTGTGCTGTCGACGCTGCACACCAACGACGCGCCGAGCGCCATCAGTCGCCTGCTGGAGCTGGGTGTGCCCCATTACCTGATCAAGGCCACCGTGCTCGGGGTCATGGCCCAGCGGCTGGTGCGCACGCTGTGCCCTCAATGCAAGGCCCCCCTGACCCTGGATGAAGACGACTGGCAAACCCTGACGCGGCCCTGGCAGGCGCCGCTGCCGAGCAATGCCCAACAGGCCGTCGGTTGCCTGGAGTGCCGCGACACCGGTTACCGCGGCCGCGCCGGCGTCTACGAAATCATGCAACTGACCGACAGCGTCAAAGCCTTGATCCACCCCGACACCGACCTGCTGGCGGTACGCCGCCAGGCATTCAAGGAAGGCATGCGCAGCCTGCGACTGTCGGGGGCGCAAAAGGTGGCGGCGGGCTTGACCACGGTCGAGGAAGTGCTGCGGGTGACGCCGCAGAGCGAGCAGAAGTAGTTGTGGCGGCACCTGTGGCGAGAGGTTCTGGGAGCAAGGCTTGCCCGCGATGAAAATGACGCGGTCTCCCGGGGAAGCAAGGCGCCTGCATCGCGAGCAAGCTTTGCTCCCACATAGCGAAGATACTGGCCGCGTGCCCTACACTCAGGGCTCGCAGGTCCATCTCAATTCGCACAGGGAACCGTCATGCAGATCGGTAGTGTACTTTTACTTTTCATCGGCCTCGTGGTCGCCATCCTGTTCATGGGGTTCAAGGTCGTGCCCCAAGGCTACCAATGGACCGTCGAGCGGTTCGGCCGCTACACCAACACGCTCAAGCCCGGCCTGAATATCATCATCCCGGTGATGGATCGCATCGGGCGCAAGATCAATGTCATGGAAAGCGTACTGGACATCCCGCCCCAGGAAGTCATTACCGCCGACAACGCCACGGTGCAGATCGACGCCGTGTGCTTCTTCCAGGTGGTCAACACCGCCCAGGCTGCCTACGAGGTCAACAACCTCGAGCACGCCATTCGCAACCTGCTGCAAACCAATATCCGTACCGTGCTGGGGTCCATGGAGCTGGACGCGATGCTGAGCCAGCGCGACGGTATCAACGAAAAACTGCTGCGCACCGTCGATGAAGCCACAGCGCCGTGGGGCATCAAGATCACCCGGATCGAGATCAAGGACATCAGCCCGCCGGCCGACCTGATGGCCGCCATGTCGGGGCAGATGAAAGCCGAACGCATCAAGCGTGCCCAGATCCTCGAAGCCGAGGGCCTGCGAGCGTCGGCGATTCTCACCGCCGAAGGCAAGAAGCAGGCGCAAATCCTCGAGGCCGAGGGCAGCCGCCAGGCCGCGTTCCTGGAGTCCGAGGCCCGCGAGCGCCAGGCACAAGCCGAAGCGCTGGCCACCCAGGTGGTGTCCCAGGCGATTGCCGACGGTAACGTCCAGGCGGTGAACTACTTCGTCGCGCAGAAATACATCGATGCGCTGGGCAAACTGGCTTCGGCCAACAACAGCAAGGTAATCCTGATGCCACTGGAAGCCAGCCAGGTCATCGGTGCGGTCGGCGGCATTGGCGAGATCGTCAAGGCCACCTTCGACAGCAAGAAAGCCTGAGGCGCGCGTATGTGGATGTTCCTGCAACACATGTCGTACTGGGACTGGCTGGCGCTGGGCGTCATCCTGCTGATCCTCGAAGTGTTCGGCGCCGGCGGCTACTTGCTGTGGATCGGCATGGCCGCCGCGGCAGTCGGCGTGCTCACGTTCATCCTGCCGCAGATGCCGTGGGAGCTGCAGTTCCTGTTGTTCGGCCTGTTCGCCATCGCGACGGCACTGTACTGGTGGCGACGCCAGCGCAGCGCGGTGCGCCAAAGCGATCAACCGCACCTGAACCTGCGCGGGCAAGAGCTGATAGGCAAGGTCTTCCAGGTTCATGAAGCGATTGTCGATGGCCGCGGCAAGATCAAGGTGGCCGACAGCGTCTGGCTGGCCAAGGGCCCCGAGTCGTCCGTGGGCACGCGGGTCAGGGTGGTGGCGCAGGAAGGCGCGGTGCTGCAGGTGGAGCGGGCTGACTGAGAGGTCATGGAACTGAATAGAGGCGCAGGTAATCCAACGTCATAGTTAACCCAGTGGAGTCACCTATCATGCGTCTCAAACTTGCTGTCGCTACCCTAGCCTTGCTGTCTCTTCCTGTTGGCTCGGCAATGGCCGACACGTTTTGGCGTAACGTCATCTCATCCGGTGCGACCACCGGTTCCACCTACCTGACCTTCAAGGATCACAAGCTGATCGTCGCCGCCCAGGACGACGCCGGCAGCTTCGTCGCCAGTGATGGCGGTATTCGGGGCCCTTACCTGGAAGCGGCGATGCAGAAAGTGCGCGCCGACAACCCAGGCCTGCAAGCCACCGACATGGAACTGGCCAACGCTATCCTGGCGAAAAACGCCGTCGCCCAGGACTGATTCCCGGCCAATACAAAATGCCGCTCGATCGAGCGGCATTTTTTTTGCCCGGTGAACACCCCAAGGCTNTCCCACAAGTGCAGTCGTCCTTATTCGCCGATAGCGGACTTGTAGCCTGCCGCATCAAGCAACTTGCCCACCTCGGCCTTGTCGCTTGGCTTGAGCTTGAAGATCCAGGCGCCATACGGATCGGAGTTCAGCAGCTCCGGCGAACCGCTCAGCTCTTCATTGACCGCGATCACTTCACCTGCAATCGGGGAATAGATATCGGAAGCCGCTTTGACCGACTCGACCACACCGGCCTGGTCACCTGCGCCAAAGACCTTACCGACTTCAGTCAGCTCGACAAATACCACATCGCCCAAGGCTTCCTGCGCATGATCACTGATGCCCACGGTGACGGTACCGTCAGCTTCCAGGCGTGCCCACTCATGGCTTTCGGCAAAACGCAGTTCGGCAGGGATATCACTCATATTCTGTGTCCTCAAGAGAAGTGTCAGCGGCCAGCGGCCCGCCGCAAAAGGTTAGATCAGGGTTTTGCCATGGCGGACGAAGGTCGGTTTGACCACCCGTACCGGATACCACTTGCCGCGAATTTCTACCTCGGCACGGTCGGCGGTAGCCATCGGAACACGTGCCAGGGCAATCGACTTGCTAAGCGTAGGAGAAAAACTACCACTGGTGATCTCCCCTTCGCCAACATTGGCGATGCGGACCACCTGATGGGCGCGCAAGACACCCCGCTCTTCCAGCACCAGCCCGACCAATTTGTGCTGCACACCGCTGGCAAGCTCGGCTTGCAGCGCACTGCGCCCGATGAACTGACGGCTCGCCGGTTCCCAGGCGATGCTCCAGGCCATGTTCGAGGCCAGGGGCGAAACGTCCTGGTTGATGTCCTGGCCGTAGAGGTTCATGCCGGCCTCCAGGCGCAAGGTATCGCGGGCGCCGAGGCCAATGGGCGAAATACCGGCCCCTACCAGGTCGTTGAAGAAACTCGGGGCTTCCTGGGCGGGCAGGACGATTTCCAGGCCATCTTCGCCGGTATAACCGGTCCGGGCGATGAACCATTCGCCGTCGGCGCGACCTTCGAAAGGCTTGAGTTGCTGGATGATCTGCCCACGCGGTTGCGTCACCAGTTCGGCAATCTTCTGCCGGGCCTGGGGGCCCTGG
>Ga0065714_10004144_pt1 | contig 12075 bp, 9 predicted proteins | sample MisRhiReplicate2_FD_59101 | JGI IMG/M metagenome (GOLD analysis project Ga0065714, IMG submission 59101) | Miscanthus rhizosphere microbial communities from Kellogg Biological Station, MSU, sample Rhizosphere Soil Replicate 2: eDNA_1 v2... | ecosystem: Host-associated > Plants > Roots >... | reverse complement strand
TTTTTTTCTCTTTTTGCTTCGAGAATTAATTTTCCGTTTTCACATCTGGCATTTTCGCGTTGATACCATTGAAGTTCTTCATTGCGTTCAAATCCAAGCTCGTAGGTCCAGTTAGCCGGATTGGGCGCGCCATTGCCATTAAATTCTTCGGCCCATACCAGTTTGAAACCATCGGCAGTGAGTGCTGGCTGCATAGGCTGTTTTTGCTGTTGTGCTACTACAGATAAGCCGGCGAAGAATATACAGGCCATTAAGAAGGGTTTTAATAAGTGTTTTTTCATGGGGGGGATTTATTGGTATCCGTTTAAACGTAAAGGCATCAGTGTTGGAAATGTCCAGGCATAATCGTGTTTCGGATACATGATGGGGCGATATGGCGCCAGGTATTTCTCATATTCCGCGTCGGAATAAATGCCGTTCATGGCCTCCAGAAGATTGGCCGGCCAGAAACCCGTTTCTGTATACACCGCTCCCGTAGCAGGATTTTTAAAGAATTTCCATTCTTCAGGATGCTGGTTATAGTAATGCAAATAATCAAGCGATTTCTTAAATGACGCACCGTTTTTTGTTGCGGCAAAAAGATTTTCACCGGTTTGGTTATAGATTACCCAACTCGAAGCAGTTAGCGGAGCCAGCGAAAAATAGGTATACCAGATTCCTTTACCCTGTCTTTTTACTTCTTCAACCATGTGACCATCGGGCGCAAGCTTGTCGAAAAGATCATTTTTTATTAGCGCAATATTTTTTTGTAAATCTTCCTGATCATCGAGGTAGGTATCAGCCAGTATGGAAGCCAGCCGGGACCAGTCGCCTGAGTTATTGTTGCGGAAACGAATGCTATTTGCCGCTTCCCGGAAAACGTTTTTGGTCCATAATTTAAATTGCGCAACATCTTGCGGCTTCCATTTCTTATAATTTTTAAGCAGGTCTGCACTGATCATTAGGGTGGTGCCAGAGTACGACATTACCAGCGAACCATCTAATTGTGAATATTTTTTGTTAANAGATGCCCATGCATTGAGAAAATAAATCGCTTTATCGGCATATTTGGTCTTACCGCTCANTTGATAGGCCAGAGCACAACTATAAGCCGAGAAACCATCTACCTGAAGNGCCAGTGAGGTTTTCCGGTGGCCATCCTTGTCCTGGTAAAATCCGGGNATGCTGAAATCTGTTACTGCATGCTGTTCTACCAGCAAGGCAGAATCTGCTTTGCTGATCAGCGCTTTANAAGCTGATGTATAAGGCTCTTTTTTGGCTTTGAGCTGCCTTTTAACAAAATCAATCTGTTNTTGTGGGTGCATGCCCTTAAGTTGGTTTTGCGCAAGNGCCTGCTGTCTTTGCAGCGTACTTAAAAGGCATGTTGTGATAAAAATGAAAAGAAAAAACTTTAAATGGTTCATGGTATTTTATTTGGTTAAAATGGGATGCTGAAATCATGCAACTGCTCCCTTTATGTATGATATTAAATCTTTTTGCTATGCCGAATATGGCAGCTTATATGCCCATCGACTATCATTGTTACATCGTATTGCTTTCAGTACTGTAGCGCTTTTTATACTCAGACGGACTGGTTTCGAATTGTTTTTTAAAACAAACACTAAAATATTTTGCGTTGTTAAACCCGGTTTGATAAGCAACTTCTGCCACGGTTAAATCTGCGTGTTCGAGCAGGTAGGCACTTCTTTTCAATCTGATGTTTAAAATAAATTCTTTGATAGACATGCCAACAATATCATTGATCTTTTGATAAAGAATTGTTCTTCCGGTGTTCATATCTGATACAAAATCGTCGACCGAATAATTGGGATTGGCCATATTCTGCTCAATAAATTTCATGGCCTTAATCAGCAGTTCCTCATCCATTGAGGTAATGGTAACATTAGCTGGGTCGACCACCAGGCGCTTGCTATACATTTCGCGCATTTCTTGCTGGTTTTTCAAAATGGTATCAATCTGCTGAATGAGGTATTCCACTTCAAAAGGTTTATCGATAAAAACCGTGGCCCCATGTTCAAGCGCTTTGGTTTTGTTCTGGTGTACATCGCCCATACCAGATATCATTACAATTGGAATATGGCTGGTTTTAAAATTCTGCCGCAAATGGCTGCAAACCTCAAACCCATTGGTATTAGGCATTACCAGATCAGTAATAATGAGTTGTGGATAGATTTTTTCGGCCTTAATAATACCTTCCATTCCATCGCTGGCCATGTATACATTGTATTTTTCAGACAGTCGTCGTTCCAGATAATTCCGAAGATCAGGATCATCATCAATCAGTAAGATACTGGTGGCTTTTCTGGCATTTTTCAGCGTATGATCGGGTTCTTCAGCTTCTAACAGGATATCGTCTATCTCTGAGATGGTATAATCGTATACGCTTGACTGTATATCGCCGGAGCCAGTTTCTTTTTTGAGTGGGAGCATCATGGTAAAAGAAACTTTATTGGTTTTATTCACCATCCAGATTTTCCCTTCAATGGCATCCACAAGCTCCTTAACAATGGCAAGGCCTAGCCCTGAACTTTCTTCAAAAGTTGGCCGGTAAGACGACAAGCGGTTAAAAGAGGTAAACAAGGTAGCAATCTGCGCTTCGGAAAACCCAATACTGGTGTTCAATACCTCCACAGAAATATATTCCCGGTCCTGATGATCTGGCATAACATCCACACGCAGTTTTTCCTCCATTGTAGATTGATAAATACGTACGCCAACATAACCTTTGTTCGAGGTATATTTTAAAGCGTTGGAGAAAAGATTGGTCAAAATCTTCTCAATAATATCATAATCAAAGGCAACATATAAATGATCTTCATGTGCCGTTATGTTGGTTTCAATCTCCTTTTTATTCGCATAAAGTTCAAAAAGACCAAAAACGTCGTGTACGAAGCTGATAAAATCTCCAACCTGAGGATTTAACGTTATTTTCTGGCTTTCGATTTCCCTGAAGCGTAACAATTGGCTGATTGTACGTTGGATACGGGCAACATTTTTCTCAATTAACTGCATATAACCAGTTGCGTGCTCATTTTTTTGTACTGTTTCTTTTAACTGNTTAAGGGGTTCGAGTACCAGGGTAAGNGGTGTCTTCAGATCATGTGAAATGTTNGTNAAAAAATCTGTCCTCGCCTGGTTTAAATCCCGCATATTCTGTTCTTTCATCGCTTCTAAAGCCAGCCGTTCCTTAAAAACCTTTTTATTGGTAAAGTAACGCATAATGAAAAACAGGAGCCCCAGTACAATTAAAGTATAGATGGAGTAAGCCCACCATGACAGGAAAAACGGCGGATTTACATGAAAATAAAGTTTCGAAACCTCGCTGCCCCAAAGCCCATCATTATTAGAGGCCTTTATTTCAAAAGTATAATCGCCACTAGGTAAATTAAAAAACTGTACAGCGTGCTGACTGGTATTGATCTTGAGCCACTTATCGCTAAGGCCGACCATGCGATAAGAAAATTGATTTTTATCGGCCGATAGATAGCTGTTTGAGGAAAACCGGATTTCAATATTTGACTGATTACTGGAGAGTGAAATCCTTCCGTTCTCCTGATTGCTTAAAGTAGAAATATCTTTTACCAATGGTGAATCTTTGGAAATGTTGCTTACCTGTTGGTTGTTGATGAGCAAGCCAGTAAAAAATACCTTTGGCTTTTGCAGGTTTTTGTTCAGGTATTGCGGATCGAAGAGTAAAAAGCCATTTGTTCCTCCAAACAACATCTCTCCGTTTTTAGTTTTATAGGCCGATCTTAGATAAAAAGAGCCGCAACTATTTGCCTTATAAAACCTGGCTTTTTCAAATTTTTGTTTTTTTTGATCGAAAAAATACAGTCCCTCATTGGTGCTGAACCAAATATTTCCAGAAGCATCATCTTCAAGAATACCGAAAACGATCTTTGGAGGGAAACCGTTTGCGCCATTGAAATTAAGGTATCGGCCATCTCTTTTTAAAATGTTAACTCCTCTTCCGGAAGTGCCGAGCCAAAGATCGCCATTTGAAGCTTCATAATAACTACAGAGGTGATTAACCGCATACGGGCCATTTTTGATGACATAATGCCGCAGCACTTTTAGGGTTTGGGGATCTGCAATATACAAACCCTGATGGCTAACTACCCGTAAATGCTGTTGCTGATCAAGCGAAATGGCCTCAATTTCTACATCCAGAGGTTGACCATTTAAAGCAATAAGTTTCACAATTTCAGTTGCTGACGCTGGCTGGTTTTTTTTCCGGTGAAAGAAGGTTTTATCAGGATCTGTCATCCACCAGGTACCTTCGGCATCGCGTACAAAATCATATACCGTTAAGGGCTGTTTGCTTTCTGGCGAGCGTATGTTCAGGTTGCTAAAGCGCCCGGTAGCCATTTCATAGGCAGAAATGCCACCATTAAAAGAAGATATGAACAGGTGTTTTCGCTCAGGATCAAATTTTAAGCGCTTTACCATGTTGGAATTGATGGAGTTGGCTTCGCCTTTGGTGAAATGGCGGAAAGTATCTTCTTTTCTGTTCCAATAGTTAAGCCCGCCACCCTCGGTTGCAATCCAAACATTGCCCAGATCGTCTTCCTGAAAACCGCTTACTACCGGATGATTAAGTCCCCCAGGGCTCGGTGTAAAATAGCGCACGTATGCATCGTAGAGTGAACAATAAGCAATTTTACCACCATAAGTTCCGATCCAGGCACCCTGATCTGGATCGCCGTAAATGGTCCAGATCGAATTATTTGGCAGGGAAAAAGCATCGTTCAGGTTCATTTTGAGCAGTTTGCTTGTTTCTGTTCTCGGATCGTAAAACAAGAGTCCTGACTGTGTAGCTATCCACATCATTCCAACCTGATCGATGAAAATCTTTTTAGCCATAGTTGCCTGGTTCCCTCCGGCCACTATTGGAATATTTTTTTTAACTGTTCCCTTCGCATCGGTAATGAATATACCACCGCGTTGTGTAAGGAAATAGTAATCGCCCTGATAGGCCACTGCATCGTTAACTACATAAGAGGTTTTGCCCAAATCGGCAAAAATGTTAAAGCGCGATGTTTTGGTATCTAATCTATACAGTAAATTTTCCTGCGATAGATAAATATTACCCTTCAAACTAATTACGCTATTGAAATATTTGCTGGTAGGCAGTTTAACTTTTTTGACAGCCTTGTTTTGCTGGTTATACTTTAACAGGCTATCGCCCGAAAGCATATAGACACTACCATCATCATGCAGACAGATTGAGCGGATTTTCCCTGGAAGAATTAAATCAAAATTAAACTGCTCGTAATTAAATCTTAACAGGCCATGGTTGGTTGCCAAAAACAATCCGCCCTTTTTATCGGTTACAAGCGAGCCATAAGCCCACTTTACCTTTGGATTACTCAATGAGGCCAGTTCGTTTAATTGATAAAAACTGTTCCCATCATACATAAAAACAGCATCAGGGCCGGTATACCAGATTCGCCCCAGACTGTCCTTAGTGATGCTTTGAATGCCTCCGTAATAGAATGTTTCGGGCATCACGTGAAAACGATACCTGGAAATATCAATCGCAAATGCACTTTTTAGAAGAAATGCACTGAAACATAATAGCAAACAAATGATTTTCCGGATATCCATAAGGTAAGGAGAAGCAGGTAAAGTATTGGATTTTGAAATTACCACTAAAATTTTTATCTATAAATTTATTTCGATTTCTATTCTCTTTTATATTGACGATGTTACACGCTGCAGAGGTAAATCACTTATAAAACGGTGTGCAATAATTTCTAATCCTGGCAGTACACCTGCCTCATTTTCATATTTCTGCACCATTAAAATGCGCTGTTGTTCTGAAAAAGCAAGGACGTTTTCAACCACCGTTTTGAATGGCTGCGCATTGGCCAGATTGCCAAAGAGTAGTCCTGTAAAAAGAAGGATTAAAATATACCTACTCATAAATGTCTAATTAATGTTTTTGTAATAGTCTGCGATGATATACCAGGCTTTTTTGCGGAATCCCTGGTCTGAAACAAGGCCCTTTCTATTCCAGCCATCCTGGTAAGTGGGGTGGAAACGGAAAGGTGATCGGAAATCGAATAATACCCAGGGAGAAATTCCTCGCAGGTTTGGAATATGTTTAAACATCTCCAGGTTGTCTTTATACAGCTGGGCCTGATAATCTTCGCTCCATGAGCTTGCTGTATCGGCGTCTCCTGTTTTTCCATACAAGGCTTCTGCGCCAAATTCGGAGATAATTAAAGGCTGATTTCTGGCTACATCCCAAATGGCCTTATCAGGTGTAACCGGCCAGGGATGATACCAACCCATATATTTATTAATGGCCACCACATCTAATTCCTTAATGAAAGGGTCGTCCATAACAAAACATTGCCTGTTGCGATCAAACTTCACTAAATCGAATGCGGCTGTGATTAACCGGGTACTATCAATCTCCTTCGTACATTTGATCAGGTATTTCAAGAATTCATTTCTGGCTTTTGAGGGCTGTGTTTCATTTGCCATACCCCAAAATGAGAGCGCACACCGGTTTTTATCCCGCATCACCATTTCCTTTATCATGGTTCCAGCCTTTTTTCTGGTTTCCTGATTTTCAAAATCAATTCCCTGCCAGATTGGTGTTTCTTCCCACAGCAAAAATCCCATTTTTTCGGCCGCACGCACCGTATATTCATTTTGCGGATAATGCGCCAAACGGATCATGTTACAGCCCAATGCTTTCGCTTCAGACAAAAGCATCACGGCATCGGCCTCAGAAAAAGCTCGGCCTTTTCGCTGTGGAATCTCTTCGTGAAAACTGATGGATTTTAAAAAAACCGGCTTATCATTGAGGTAAATCCCGGTTCCTTTTACAGCGAGGTTTCTAAAACCGATCATTTCATTTATCATATCTTCGGCAGTAGATACGCGTACATTATAAAGCTTTGGTGATTCAGGCGACCAGCGCTGCAGCTGTTTTACATTACTGATTGAAGCCCTGGCTATTCCCTGTTGATCTGTAACCAGCTTTTGTTTTATTTTCAACTCAGGGATTTCGACAGTTACCGCTACATTTACCTGGCTACCAGCAATTTTAACCACAGCATTGATTTGATTGTTGCGATGTTTATCCAGCTGAATAAAATAATCATGAATATAAACTTTGGGCGTTGATACCAACATCACATCGCGCGTAATGCCTCCATAATTCCACCAATCGAACGATTTTGCAGGAATGGCATCAGTTGTCCGGGTATTATTTACCTCCAGGACTAAAAAGTTATCTGTTTTCTTGACCAAGTCCGTTACCTCAACCTGAAAAGGCGTAAAACCACCTTCATGCTCAGCAATTTCTTTTCCATTGAGGTACACCTTGCAGCGATAACCTATTGCTGCAAAATAGATGAATAAGCGGCCGATATGGTCCTTGGGTACATCAAAATGTTTTGCATACCAAACGGTACCTTCATAGTATTTCAGTTCCGGCAACTGGCTGTTCCAATCAGATGGTACATTTAGCTTTAAGCCGGCATCAAAGGAATATTCATAAAAATCTGTTTTACCTACAGGTTTTTTGTTCAGGTAAATTTTGTTCTTCCTCCCCTGATCGTATTGATCTATAATGGCATCCCATTTCCCATTAAGAGATTGCGTTTTTCTTCCATGTACATTAACCAGAATCTCTTGNGCAAAANTGTTCGACAGCAAGCAACACAGCAGTATCAGTAAAGAAAAAATGGTTTTGGTTAGCTTCATAAAATTATTNGTTTACTTTTTAATGATTTTCATTGCGAAGCCACCNCCCTGTGCCATGGTAATGGATAGTTTGCGATTGACAGGAATACTGATCCGGTCTTTTCTGTAATCGGATGCGATTTTATTGGCGTTTACACCATCCTGATAAATTTCTGCAACATAATCTCCTGTACCGAGGAAGCCGAGATCCAGTTCCAGCTTGCGGGTATCCCAGTTGGTTAACGATCCCAAATACCAGGTATCGCCCTTTTTGCGTGCGGTAGTAATATACTGTCCAATCTCGCCNTTAAGCACAATTGTGTTGTCCCATACTGTAGGGATCGCGCTGATGAAATCAGTACATTCCTGCTCCCTTTCATAATTATCGGGGCTATCNCAAAGCATATTCAAAGGCGATTCGAATACCACATATTCGGCCAGCTGCCTNCAGCGGGTTCCCTGNCTCATCGGTTCATCATTTATTCCCCTGTGGCTACGTTTGGTTGCNTTNCGCATGGCTCCCTGGGTATAATCAACGGGNCCTGCAACCATCCTGATAAAGGGCATGGTAACATCATAGGTAACCATATCCATTTCAGGCCCTGTCCATTTCATTTGCTCAAGGCCATTAACCGCTTCGTAATTGATTACATTAGGAAAAGTACGGTTCAGGCCTGTTGGTTTATAGGTTCCGTGAAAATCAACAAGCAGTTTATATTTAGCAGCTATCTCTGCCGCACGGTAGTGAAAATCGACCATATCCTGGTCATCACGATCCATAAAATCGATCTTGAAACCTTTTATCCCCAGTTGCGAATAATGTTTACACACCTTTTCCAGGTCTCGCTCAAAAGCGTAGTATCCAGCCCAAAGAATCAGGTCTACATTTTTAGATTTTCCATAGGCAACAAGCTCCTTCAGGTTAATTTCGGGTACGACCTCGAATAAACTGGCTTTCAGATTTACCGCCCAGCCTTCGTCGAGAATAACATATTCAATTCCGTTTTTTGATGCAAAATCGATATAAGCTTTATAGGTTTGATTATTTACCCCTGTAACAAAGTCCACTTTGCTTAGCCCCCAGTTGTTCCACCATTCCCAGGCAACTTTTCCTGGTTTTATCCATGAAAGATCTTTTAACCTGCTTGGTTCAGCCAATTTATAAACCATATCATTGTCGGCCAATGCTTTATCAGTTGTGGTTACAATGGCAATACGCCAGGGAAATTTTGTTTGGGCCTTGCTTTTAGCCAGAAAAGGCTGGCGGGAGGTTACCATCTGTTGCAGCTGGTTATGTCCGCCTTGCTTTGTATACTTCGGATAAGCTGCAAAATTTGCTTCTAGCGCTGTCTTGCCATCGGGATTATAGAGATACATACCAGGATAGCTTTGCAGATCTGCTTCCGCTAAACATACTTTCTTCCCACCATCAAGTTCTACCACCATCGGCGAGAAAGCAAGTTTATTGCTGTTCATTTCACTTAGAAGACTGTAGTCATATGTGTTTTCAAATGAGTTGAAATATTGTCCTTCGAGCGTCTTCTCCTTAGTTTTCACATATGGAATGTAGGCTTTGTAATCTCTAGGAAATTGGAACGATGCCAGCTCTTCATTTACAATGAAGTCCTTTTTTCCGCTGGATACAAAACGATAGGCCATTCCCTCGTTATAAACACGGAAAATCAGTTTGAAATCTTGTTTAAAATCAAGTGTTAATTCAGAATATTCGTCATTTATCTGGCTTCTTTTGTAAAAGTGCGCGTCAATTTTTTCCTTAACAAGCGTGGTTTTGGCCTGCTTCAATTGGGATTTTATCCCAAAGGCGTTTCCATTACCCAATTTCATAGCGATGGCGTCAGCACTTAGTATCAATTTACCATCGTGAAGCAGCCGATAGCCAATACTATCAGTAAGGAGGACAGCCACCTGCAACCGCCCATCGGGCGAACTAACACCAAGCCTCTTCTGGGCGATTACGGGGATAGTTAGGAACATTAAAAGGAATAGGTGTAATATTTTTTGTTTCATCAGTTATACCTGTTATTTAATTGTTGATTTCTAATGACCGGGCAATGGTTTAATGGATGCTTAAATTTCCTTCAGTCAGGATTCCGGTATTTCTATGCTGTTTGAGGTATTGGAGAATTTCCAACAGTATGCGAAAATGTTCGCCTATCGATCTCATAATAATTTCTAGCTATTGTATTTGGTGACTCCAAAACTAGCTACTATTCCCTACTGGAAGGGTTCGGTTTTGTACGGAAATGGTTCAGTTTTGTACAGAAACCATGATTATCCGCAGGCCACAATTAATTTGAGATATAGAACTGTAATGATGATATTACAAAGTTGCAGATAGCAGTATTGCCAAACTTGTATTGGATCACTATTGTGTCTTCATCCGGCTTAAACCTAAATGATATAGCAAAAAAAGGCACCAACATACAATACTGGTACCTTTAGAAAACGTTTTAAGTTGTTTACTGTTTATAGTATTTGTTTACGAGCTTATCCAAATATCCTTTTTTTACTGCTGCCTGCGCAACATACCTGAATATGGGTTCTGCAATTTTCTGGACCCCAGGCATTCTTGAATTGCTCAGAGAAACGAAAACAGCCAGATCCTTAAATTTCCGGGGTGTCCCTGCTACACTTGCCAATCCATCATTCGAAAGTCCTTTTAATATGAAAAGCGCTTTTTCAAAATTTTCATTGCCCGGATTAATAGTTACTTTAATGATACACTCCTCTTCAGAAACATTGTGGTAATAGTGTTTTTCATTGGGCTTAATGGTGGCTACCTCTCCCTGTCTTAACTGTAATACGGCTTTCCCTTTACCTACTTCTAAGCTACCTTTTATGATTTCAAATGTTTCGGAAAACAGGGTATGATAATGCCAGGGCGTTTTTTCGCCCGGAAGGATGTTCAGCTCCATTACACTTGCATTGCCGGTTTCCACAGTGCTGATCAGCTTAATAAATCCGCTTGCGCTCGCTACTTTTGTTCTGGGTTTCTTAAACAATAGGATGGCACCAAATATAGCGCAAACTATCATTGCAGCTATATGCGGTATTGCCGCCGCTATAGTATTGTAATCTTTGCTCAGTACAATAAGCATATCTGCAATAGGAATAATTGTGCCTGCCAGAAGTGTTATACCTAGCGCTTTTGTTTGCCCGGTTAGAACGAGGAAACAGATTACAATACCCGAAAACAGGTCACGGATACCCTTGATATAATGGAAAGAATAGTTTCCCTGTTCGTTAAAGTGTAAGCCATATCCAGCTTCGGCTATTTCTGGAGAAAGAAGAAATCTGGCTCCTAAAAAAATCATTCCTAACCCGGTTAGAAAAGTGATTGTGATTGCAATTTTTTGTATCATGATTTTTGATTTAAATGATGATACAAAATTCTTCAATCTACCCTTCCGGTTCATGCACCTGGGTTAACTAATCACTTTTGATTAAAAATTCTTTTACGGATACGGCTCAGTGACTGAGGCTTTACACCCACATACGATGCGATGTGGTATTGAGAAATCCTTTGCTGTAAGTCTGGATGTTTTTTAATGAATTCCTCATACCGAAGTTCTGGTGTACCGGTATACAATGAACTAAGCCCTTTTAATGTTTTAATAAAAACCGCTTCTATAACAATCCTGCCGAACCGCTCTCCCTGTCTTACTGATCTGTAAAATAGCTGGAGGTCTTCATAAGAGATCTGGAAAATTTCGGAATCTTCTAGTGCCTGGATATTTTTTACTGAAGGTGCTTTAGGCAAAAAGCTCTCATAATTACCAATGAATTCATTTTCCTGTGCAAATTCATACGTTTTATCCTCTCCGTCGTGGTTGATATAATAGCGCATCACTCCTTTCACCAGAAAGCCAATGTGTTTTGAGACCTGACCTTCAGCCAAAAAGAAATCACCTTTTTTTAATGATTTTGGTTTAAAGAGTTTTTGTATGCTATATGTTTCCTCCGAATCTAAATCAATAATAGATTGTATAAATAAAATTAATTCTTCCATATAAATGGTATTTGTTGAAATTTACCATGCTTTAATATACCTGTATCAGCTCACTATTGAATTTTAAGGCTTTTAGCAGGCTTCAATAAAAACAATTTAAACACCCGGCCCTGAAGTAAAATAAGGCTGCAAAACTATTCCGCTACAAGTTTAATTCCAATCAGGGATATCACCAACATACTCAGGAAAAAGAGACGCCAGAAAGTAGCTGGCTCTTTAAACACAAGTATGCCAACCACTACTGTACCTACAGCGCCAATACCTGTCCAAACAGCATAGGCAGTTCCAATAGGCATAGTCTGTGTAACTTTCATTAATAAAAGCATACTAAGAGACATGGTTAT
>Ga0065714_10003059_pt1 | contig 12076 bp, 11 predicted proteins | sample MisRhiReplicate2_FD_59101 | JGI IMG/M metagenome (GOLD analysis project Ga0065714, IMG submission 59101) | Miscanthus rhizosphere microbial communities from Kellogg Biological Station, MSU, sample Rhizosphere Soil Replicate 2: eDNA_1 v2... | ecosystem: Host-associated > Plants > Roots >... | reverse complement strand
ACCTGAAATGGGCGAACACCTCGATCACCCTGAACCAGGTGCCGAGTGATTCGGGAACCCAATACACTGGCAAGGATTCCCAGGGGAGCTACCGCTTCTGGCAAGACGGCAACGGGGTGATTTTCCAGAAACCTGGCTCAGGGGCGATGAGTTGTACGGCTGAACCGGTCAGCTGATTTCTGGTGCAAGGTCGATTTGCTCAGCACTTCATTGGTCTCAGGTCAAACCACTGCCCGACATAAAATCTTCGGTCAGCTCGGCATCTTGCGCGCGCCCATCATGAGTTTCCTGGTGTCCTGTTTCGATCGCTGAATCAGGCTTGGATCAGCTTAAGCTGTTATCGAGCCTGAACTCGAACCGCACGGCCTGGACGATCCCGCTGATGACGTCATTCACCAGCAACTTCCCCTTGTCTGCGCTGGAGCCCCGTGCCGAGGACAGCACGCCACTCTCCGGCACCCATTCAGTCCGGGTCGGATACATGTCATAAACCGGAAATTCAGCGGGCCCGTGATCCGGAATCTTGTCCAGAGCAACCATCTGTGGGTGGTAGTGCAGCATCATCGATGTTTCGATGACCGCGGCATGTTCCAGCGCGATCCCCGGAAAACCGTCAGGAAAGACCTTGTCGAGCGTCGCTGACTTCACGAACTCCCAGTGTTCCAGACGCATGACCTCCAAACCCGCATTCACGCCGATATCACGCATGGCCAGTTCGATGCCTTCAGTGACAAACCACTGATTCTCGTAATGGCCGATCACCAGAACCAGACGCTTCACGCCATGGCGATGAAACTCGCGGACGGCGTCCCGGACCATCGCGATCAGCGTCGCCCCATCCACACTGGTTGTTCCGCAAAAATGCTGCCCTCCTCCACACTTTGGCTGGGATTTGTAGCCATAGGACAGAGCCGGCGCGACAATCCCGTCAATTTCCCTGGCCACGTCTTCACTGATTGCGCTGGCCAGCAAGGCGTCGGTTCCAAGTGGCAAGTGAGGGCCGTGTTGTTCGGTCGCGCCAATCGGCAGAAATACCACCGCGCCTGACTGCACGTGGTACTCGTAATCGACCCAGCTGATGTTATCCATACGGACGGTGTTCATGATGCTTTACTCCGGGCGTCGTTCTGTGTGGTAAAGGCCTCAGCGCCTGGTTTGCATAAACGCTGAGGCGTTACTGCCGGTGCTTCAGGCCCGCGGTGGATACCACTGCTCGGGTTCCGGGTAATCCCAATCCGCGGGGAATGCATAGGTTTCAAACACGGTGGTGGTATCAGCCTCGGTGCCGAAGAATGCGAAATGATTCACACCCATCCACGAGCCTGACTGCACGCACTTGAAGCCGCGTCGCTCCAGTTCGGCGATGCGCTCTGCAAACGGGATGTTGTTGCAGTCATAAGCGACGTGCTGGATGCCTTCGCCATGCTCGTCGAGGAAATCCGCGAAAATCGTCGGTCCGGAAACGGGCTCCATCAACTCCCAGACCATGTTTCCCGACTGGGCGAAACAGACTTTCAGGACAAACTCGGCAGGCTCGCCTCGATAGGTCTGGTTTTGGGTGTTTTCCGGGCTGAAGGTGTAGACGCGCCATGGACCGATACCCAGTTTGAGCAAGCCATCCATGGTCCGCTTGTGGTCACGCGTCACGATCGCGATCTCGACGACGTTACCCAGGAACGCATCGACTTCAGCACCAGCGCTCAACGCTGTCAGGACATTAAGTTGTTCAAGATGAGACATTTACACATACCTCTTTCATCAAAGAAAAGTTACCAGAACTTGATTAACGCTTACTTCAATATGACCGTTGACTGAGCAACTTCAGATCGCCGCGAGCGGTGCAACAGATAATAAATACCGCCCCCCACGGAAAACCCCGCAAGCCATGACAAATCAATTCCACCCAGCGCCATTGCAAGAGGACCCTGCAACGATTCAAGGGTGCCCACTTGAAATAACCACGCGGCGAACACACCGATTGCCAGCGCAAACACGCCTCTCCAGTTCACGTCACGGCATGCACTTTCAGAGTGATGGCAATAAAGCGATTTCAGCTCGACTTGCCCACGACGAATCAAGAAGAAATCGACCAGCGTGATGCCGGCCCACGGACTGATCCACACCACGAAAAACACCATCAGGTTTTCGAAGGCATGCACAAATTCTCCGGATTGCAGGAACAGGTAGAGCATGAACAATGCGACCACCCCGGAAACCATCGAGACAACCCAGCGTGGAACGCGGATATCCAGCGACAGCGTTGCCAGTGCGGCCGAGTAAATGACTACGATATTGGTGGCGACCGGGCCATGTAGCAGCACAAGAAGTACCGGCAATGCCATCGTGCCAAACACCGCAATGATCAGTTGCGCAGGGTCCGAGCCCCCTCCCGCTGAAGCGATGGCAGCGCCAAGAAACGCCAACCATACGGTGGGCAGGAACATGCCAAGGAAGGTCGAGCGGAACACCTGTCCGTCAGACAGTTTGCTCTGGGTGAAACGGGTGTAATCCGAGGCGTATACCAGCCACGAAATGCCCCAGCCGATGCCTATCGCGGTCATGAGGCTGCTCATGGCCGATAGTTTTCCGATGCCCTCGGTGGTCGAGGCGTGCCATTGGATGTCTACGTGGGTGAAGGCCAGCACGGTCATCACGACCATGATCAGCAGAATCACCGGCATGGTGTAACGCTCGAAGCACTTGATCGCATTGAAGCCCCAGGCAGCGATGCCGACCTGGATAACCATCACGACCAATGCGATACCGTATTTGAGCTCCATCCCGCCACTGATACCGATTTTCTCCAGGGCGGCCACCGCCAGATCCAGGACAATCCAGGTGTTGGTGGCCACCCATCCCATGGGCATCAACACTTGCATGATGGTCGGCAAGTAGGCACCGCGCCGACCGAACGCCAGCCGCGAAAGCACCATCTGCGGCACCCCCGTGCGGTGGCCCATGATGCAGATACCGCCAAACAAGGCGGCACCCAACAGATTGCCGACCACGATCACCAGCAGCGTTTCAATCAAACTCAAACCCAACTGGATACCAATGGCTCCCAGCACCCAGTTGATAGGTGCCACATTCGCGCCAGCCCAAATCCAGAACTGGTCCAACGGACTTGAAGTACGATGGCTATCAGGCACAGGTTCGATGCCTGAAGCATCATAATTGGCCTCATTCATTAAGCTTTTTTTAGATTCACGACGCGTTGACATTATTATTTTCCTCGCTGAGCGGCGACCACTTGAATCGCCCATAGCCATTAAAGCGAGGTGCATACTTTTACGTAATTGATAATAACTAAAAGACGTTTTAGAAAAATTGCATCCTTGAGAAAACATCAATTGTGCAGGTTGCTGAGAGATGCAATATCCGCCCACAACCTCAAACTCAATAATGTTTAAGTCCCGTTAACAAATAAAACTTGCTGGTTGAGTTTTATTTGCCGCGATTCAAATAAATATCAATAGCTGAATCCTCTGTGCTCGTGGCCCACTTGTTTCAGTTGCCGAGGTAATTCCGCCTCTGGCCTGACAGGAAGCAGCCTATGACCACTATTCTTCACATTGATGCCAGCGCACGAAACGATCGATCCCTGAGCCGCAAACTGTCGAAAGCATTTGTCGACGCCTGGATCGAACGAGATGACAAGACCCAGGTCATTACCCGTGACGTTGGCCACAACCCTCCCCCTTTCGTCACTGAGGACTGGATTGCCGCAGTCTTTACACCCGAGGCGCACATGACGCCTGAAAAGCGCGAGGAGATTCGGCTGTCGGACGAGTTGATCGACGAGATCGATCGGGCCGATGTCATCGTCATGGGGGCCCCTATGTACAACTACGGTATGCCCGCCTCCCTCAAGTCGTGGTTCGATAAAGTAATTCGTATCGGCAAGACCTTCACTTTTGATCTGGCGCGTGGCGACTACCCGCTGGAGCCCATCATGAGCGGCAAGAAACTGGTGATTTTGTCTTCCCGGGGCGAGTTTGGATTCGGCCCGGGCGGCGTGCGCGAAAAGATGAATCACCTGGACACTCACATCCAGACCTGCGCGCACTACCTGGGCGTGAGTGAGACTCACATCATCTCCATCGACTATCAGGAGTTTGGTGATGCGCGCCATGAGGCCTCTATCGCGGATGCGTTCGACGCCGTTCCTGTCCTGGTCAAGCAAATGATTGAAGAGCGACAAAGCGAGCTTTCGCTTGCCTGACTATCTGTTACTGCCGCCAACTCAATCGGAGAAACCATGATCACGATGCTGGAAACCGCCGAGCGATTGAAACAAGGCCTGACGACACCTGAGGAGTTGATCGGGGCCGCATTGGCCGCCGCCAGGGACTCGGAACACGTGTTCGTTGCCGTGCTGGATCAACGGGCAATCGATGAAGCAAAAGCGTCGACCGAGCGCTGGCGTCGAGGGGTTCCGCTGAGCCCTTTCGACGGCATACCTTACGCGGCCAAGGATCTGCTGGATATTGCCGGCAGCCGGACTACCGCCGGTTCCATCACACGGATCAACGCGCCGATTGCGCTGGAGGATGCCGTGGTGATCGGCGCACTCGCGTCACTGGGGATGATCCCGGTCGGTAAAACCAACCTCACTGAGTTCGCTTATTCGGGGCTGGGGCTGAATCCTCATTTCGGTACGCCGACTGCCGACATTCAGGTCCGTGAAGTCCGCGTGCCTGGCGGCTCTTCTGCGGGTTCAGCGATTGCGGTTCAAAGGGGCATCGTCACCAGCGCCATCGGCACTGACACAGCGGGTTCGATTCGTATCCCGGCGGCTTTCAATGGCCTGGTTGGCTACAAGGCATCCACTGGTCGTTACAGCATGGCGGGCGTGCACCCTCTCGCTATTACGCTCGACAGCCTGGGACCTTTTGCCCATACCGTAGCGGATTGCGTAGCGTTCGACGCGGCAATGCGGGGCCTCAAAAAAGCCACCATCCAGTCCGCCAGCCTTGGCGGTCTGCGCTTTGTCATTGAAGACGGGGTTATGTCCGATCCAGCGTTGCAACCAGCGGTACGAGAGAACCTGCTCTCGATGATGGCGCTGCTGCGTGCGGCGGGAGCGCAGGTCGAGCGACGTCCGATCGCCGCGGTCACTCGCACTCGCGAACTGATTGCCCGAACGGGTTGGTTGGGGGCGATAGAAGCCTGGCGTCTGTTGGGCGAGGTGGTAGAAAGTCCGCAAGGTTTGCGGATGGACAGACGCGTGCATGCGCGTCTGCTCTCCGCCAAAAACATCGATGCCGCTGCCGAAGCCATTATTCGTAGCCTGCGTCTTGAGTTGATGGCTGCGATGGAGCATGCGCTTGAGGGCGCCATTATGGTCATGCCAACGGTGAAACACGTCGCGCCGCCGATGGCCCCGCTGGAAAATGATGACGAACTGTTTGCTGCCGTCAATCTCGACACCTTGTCGCTCACCATGATTGGCAGTCTGCTGGACATGCCAGGGGTGGCCATTCCGTCTGGCAAGGACAGCGTCGGGCTTGCCACCTCAATCCTGTTTTCCACAACGCGAGGTCACGACGATCAACTGCTCAGTGCCTGTCTGGCGATAGAAGCGGCCTTGAATGTCAGGAAGTAAGCGCCAGCCGACTTCCTGACCCTTCGTTCAGAGCCGTCTCTCTGAACGATTTCGCTTCGTTCAGAAGCCAGTCCCGAAACAACGAAAGGCTGCGACGTGGATCGCTCCTTGTGTCCTCGATCAAGTGGTAGGTGAAACCAGGCAAGGCCGGCCCCGCCACTCTTTGCATACGACCCGAGCGCAGCGCATCGTCAATCAACACGTTGCTGCACAGCAGCGGCCCCAATCCCCGTTCCACCGCATGCAAGGCCAGCGTTTCTTCGCTGTACCAGGAGATGCGGAAATCCCGGGTTGTATCGTGCTCGACCCGGGCCAGCCACGCGGACCATGACGGCGCCTGGAGCGCCTGATTTTTCCATTTGAACGCCAGCAAGGAGCGGTTGTAAAAGTCGCTGATCGTGGGTTGGCGGTCGACAGGGCAAATGCTTTGATCCACGACGGCGATGTACTCATCGTCGAACAGCACCGGCCCCAGCCTGTCTGCATCTCTCGGGCCGTATCGAATGGCCAGATCGACCGTTTCCGAACACAGATCCACGACCTTTTCCGAGGCATGAATGTGCACAACGATATGGGGATGAATCTCGTTGAATGATGCCAGGCGAGGCATCAGCCACCGCTCGGCAAATGCGCGCGTGGTGGACACCTGAATGGCATCCCCCTCTTTTGGCGCACCGATCAGGGCAAACGCCCGGGCAATCTGGTCGAAACCATCACGCAATAGCGGATAGATGGTTTTACCCGCCGGTGTGAGGGTCACCGTCCGGCCCCTCTCCAGCAGCTTTTGCCCCAGCCCGTCTTCCAACTGCCGGACTTGATGACTGACCGCAGCGACCGTCACAGAGAGTTCGTTGGCGGCCGCAGAAAAACTCTGGTGACGTGCAACCGCCTCAAACGCTCGCACGGAGTTCAATGGGGGAATTTTGCGCATGGCTTACTCCAGATGCTTGTCTTTGCTCGCGGCAGCTTCAGTTACCCGCCAGCAGACAGTATCTGCCGGCAAGTGTGGTCCGGCGTCAGGTGACGCTGTAATGAACGTCCTGAGGCCGCATTCCGTTGACGGCCGTGATGTCCTGCGGGCAGGCGGAAAAGACCACGATCGCATCCATTTCAGCCTGCAGCGATACGTATTGCCCAGGTTTACTGACCGGCTCCGCGAACTCGATGCGCCCGTCCTGATGCACCGGCACATTCATAAACAGGTTCAACGGGCTCGGTGTTTCAGGCGTCACCAGGCCGATGGCATCCAGGGCCAGAAAGAGGTTTTCGTTGCAACTGTCATGATGACCGATGAAACCCAGCTGCTCATAGCGCGTCGGATCGCAAGCGGCCACCAGCGTGTCATGGACACCCGGTGAGGTGTCTTCGATGAGCGTCAGGATTTTCCGGCGTTTGTTGGTAACGAGGCTGTCCCCCTGCTGGGGGTTGAGCTTCAACCAGAACGCCCGACTGTGCTCCATCGACATCGCCTCGCACAGGTCTTCCGGGTTGAATGCCCAGGTGTCTACGACCTGCTTGCCATGGGTGTTGATCAGCTTGATGGTTTGTCCCCGTTTCAAGCGGATCGCGACCCCGCGCCGGGCAGGCAAACGGACCAACTCGCTGGGGTAAATGGTCGTGATTGCAGTCATGTTGTGTTGTTCTCCTTATGCACGGCTAATGGCCTACAGGCCGGGTACCTGTCGTAAAGGAAAACACAGAGGAAAACCGCAAACCAATAATATAAAGTCGCCTCTGTATAAGTGAAATCTATAGGGTGGCCCATGCGAATCCGGCAACTTGAGTGCTTCAGAACCTTGATGATCCACGGCACCATGACTCGTGCGGCTGAACTGTTGGGCATCTCTCAACCCGCCATCAGCAGCACGATCGCCAATCTGGAGCATGAGACCGGCCTGAAACTCTTCGTGCGCAAAGGCGGTCGCCTGCAACCCACCCCCGAAGCCCGGTTGTTTTTTGTCGAGGCTGAACGGGCGCTGGAAGCGGTGGAGAAAACCAATCGCATTGCCAAGGAGATTCGGACCGGCAAACGCGGTCACCTGGCCATTGCTGCCTACGCCAGTATCTCGATCAATCTGCTGCCACGATTAATGGCCGAGTTTGCGAAAGAGCGTCCGGGGCTTGAACTCAAGATCATTACCCGCAATTCACAGTCTGTTCGCGAGCTGATGTCGACGCAGCAATTTGACCTGGCCATCGCTGAATTGCCCCTCGACTACCCAACCTCGAACATGGAAGTGATTTCGTACGAATGTCAGTGCATGGTGCCGATCGGTCACCCTCTGGCAGAACTGGAGGTGATTACGCCCGCGGATCTGGATGGCGTGCCGTTCGTTACGCTGTTCAAGGGTGACCCGATCTACCAGCAACTGGCGATGGCTTTTTCGGCATACGGGTCATCCTGGAACGTGGTGGCAGAAACAGAGTTCTTCTCCACCGCCTGCGAACTGGTCTGCTCCGGGATGGGCGTAGGGATCATCGACCCGGTGGTCAGCCTGCCCTTCACCAGGAATCTTCTGCTCAAACCGTTCTCACCGGTGATCAAATACGAAATCGCGCTTCTGCTTCCCACCCAGGAAGAGCCCTCGCAACTGGCGCGAGAGTTTGCCCATTTCCTCAGGCAACACCTTTGACGGTCTCGCCGAACATTGCGAACTGGCCATAACCGAGTCGGGCCAATGGCGGGTTTCGGGACCACGCAGCTCATCCAGTGTTTGTTGATTTCCTCATCATCCTGACCTGTGACAAGCAACATGAAACGCCCCTCCCGCGTGAACTGATAACGGGAGTAAAACAGCTTCATTGGCGAGAAAAACAATAATGAATCTTGCTATGGCTATAAGTGAAATCTATACGTGAAGTCCGCGTCAGCGAGGACTGTGCCTGTCAGGTCGTCGGCGATTTATGCCATGGATAGCCTTTCGCGCTGAGTTCAAAGGCGTATTCGAACAAGCGCTTCATGTACTCGCCATCAAATCTGTGATTGCGGGAAATATCAAAATCGGAGCCGATGTACGCCAGATTGAAGTCCGCACCATCCTGCTGTGCAATTCGGTAAATGCGATCCAGATCGCTGATCCCCTGAGTCTGGATCAATGCGCTGATGGCGCGACCGCCGATGCTCAAGGTGCGACGCTTGGTTCCGGACCACTGCAGCTCCAGTTTGCCGTTGCGAATGACATAGAAATGCCGTTCATCACGCAAACGTGCCCCGGTCACGCGGTTTAGCGCCATCACGGTGCCGGGTGGGTAAAGGAACACCTGGGTCAGGACGCCTCCGTCCACGTGCATTTCCTGAAACTGATGACCGTCAACTTCTACATCGATCATGACGGGTGAGACGGCGCCGGGAATACTCATCGACGCGATCATGATGTTGCGAAACAGGTCGAGCGCGCCTGGTGCCTGGCTGGAGGCAATAGCCCCCATGTTCCAGGTGACCGGACGTCCTGAATCAAGGTCGGTGGTGCCGATCATCAGCAGACGTCCTTTGGCGTATTCCGACGCGATCGCCGCAAGCACCTCGGCAGTGACGTGCTGCGCAATGAGCCGCGACAGTGGTTTGCTGTGCGCCATACCATCGCTGGCAAGACGGGTCAGCATATTGCGCGGATGGAAAATGTCTTTGGGACCGACTGCATTGCAGATACCCAGGATGACACTGTCGTACTGGGGCCCCAGGTAGGCAAACGGGGCGACCAGGGCGCCAGCGCTGATGCCGGTGACGACTTTGAACACGGGACGAGACCCATGCAGGGTCCATCCCGCAATGATGCCCCCCGCGAAAGTGCCGGCATCGCCGCCGCCCGAAACGGCCAACATGCTTGCCAACGGCAGGGTGTCATTGGGCATCCCTGCGCTGGCGAGCGCTTCTGCCTCTCGAATGTTGGCCTGACTCACATCCCGAATGAACGGCGACAGATCCTGGTCCAGCCAGTAGCGGGCATCTGGAATGCCGGGGATGAGCGCTTTTTCGGTTAACGTTGGCGGCACCGCATCCCGGCGTTGCAGGCACGCTTGACGCAACATGTTCAGCGTTGAGGCGCTAGGTCTGAGCAGGAATGTTTTCAAAACGCCGCCTCCGGCCCCTGCAATCGACAAAGAACGCGCTGAATGCAACGGCAAGACGCCTTGCCGATCACGCGCACTCCCCACACCCAAGACTACTTTCTCAATCAGGCGCCGGTCTTCTGAAGACCAGCAGTTTGCCGGTGGCTCGTTGCACGACCTTGTCGTTCTGATTGAGTGTTTCCATGAACAGGGTCACCACGCCCCGGTCCGGCTTGGAGCTGGATGGATCGATAGCCTGGACGGTGCATTGCAGACGCAAAAGATCGTCCGGGTAGGTCGGCGTCGGCCAGCTCAATTCGATGCCCAGACCGATGATCCCGTCTGCCAATGGCACGCTTTCCACCAGCAACTTCATGGTCAGGGCGGCGGTGTTCCAGCCGCTGGCTGCCAGACCACCGAACAGGCTCAGCTCGGCGGCTTCAGGATCGAGGTGAAACGGTTGCGGGTCGAACTCCTGAGCAAAGGCCAGCATCGACGCTCGATGCACGCGCAAGCTGTCGCTTTCGAACTGCTGACCCAGGCTCAGGTCATCGAGGTAGAGTTTTTCCCAGGAATGGATGGTCATGATTCAACCCTCTCTAGGCGTAGCCGATTTCGCTGAGGTCGCGAAAGAATTCCCGGGGCGCTGATCGCTCGGCAATAACCTTTCCTTCGGCGGTCTCGATGGCGATGCGGTCCGGCGTTCAGGCCATCCGCTGATCAGGCCCACCACGGGCGACATCTTTCATGCTAGCGCAAGCCCGGGCAGTCATAACGTCGGCGGGACGTCCGGTCTGTTCTGCGGCTGATCCTCCACCCACTGCCAGAACAACTGATAGCCGACCGCAAGCACTACCGGACCGATGAACAACCCGATGATGCCGCTGGTGACCATGCCACCCAACGCACCAATCAAGACCACCGGCATCGGCACATCGACACCGCGCCCCAGCAGCAAAGGCTTGAGCACGTTATCGACCAGCCCGGCAACGAACACATAGATGGCGAAAATGATGGTCCACGTGCTGGCCCCTTCGGTGGCGAACACGAAGGCAATCACCGGCAGGGTAATCAGGGTCGCCGGTAATTGCATGATGCCCAGCAGCAATACGGCCAGCGCAAGCAGGCCGGCACCGGGGACCCCTTTGAGCACGAATCCGATGCCCACTAGCAGCATCTGTATGAAGGCGATGCCGACCACGCCAAGTGCGACGGCACGGATCGTCGCGGTACAGAGTTCGGCGATTTTCGGCCCCTTGCCCGGGTCGCTGACGCGTGAAGCGATCTGTACCGCACTGCGCCTGCCACTCTCGCCATAGGCCATGAAAATGCCGGCGATGATCAACGCAAAGATAAAGGTGAGGAACCCCATGCCGACGCCGGCCAGTTTGCCCAGGAAACTCACGCTGAAATGTTTTATCTGCGGCAGGTACTTCGCTGTCAGGTCGGGAAGATCGGTGGAGGCCTGCAGCCATATGGCAGAGAGACGCTTGCCCACTAACGGCCAGTCAGCGACTGAGTCAGCGGGTGGCGGAATATGGAAGTTGCCGTCCCTGACGGTGGTCATGGCGTGCTCGACCGAATCGGCAATCGAGGTGACCAACAGATAGATCGGCACCATCAGCACAACGATAGCGATCAGCACAATCAACGTCGCAATACGGCCGTCTTTCTGACCCAGCGGCCCCTTGAGCCGCGCTTGCAATGGATAAAGAGTGATCGCCAGGATCAGCGACCACAGCATGAGGTCGCGGAACGGGCTGAAGATCTCAAAGCAGAACAGCACCAGTACGGTAATCAACCCGGCACGGATCAAAACATCGAGCAGACTGCGAGTGAACGCCTTCTCGGAGCTGGACGTGGGCACCATTGCTGCCTCCTTGCAGATCGCTGCAGAGGGATGGGATCGGTAAGCCCAGCATAGACGCTCAATGGAAAACGCGAGCAATCACCGCAGCTTCAGCGGATCAACCAGTTCAGCAGCGATGGCCATGCCCACCAGGTCCGGCAAGGTATTGGCCTGCATGCGTTTCATCACCCGAGAGCGATACAGGTCGACGGTTTTTGCGCTTACGCCCAGTTGTTCAGCGATCTCTCGGGTGGTGTAACCCTGGACCAGCGGCAGCAAGACATCGCGCTCCCGTGGGGTCAATGTCAGCAAACGTGCCTGCAAGGCTTCGTGGCCCTGATTGCCTGAGCGGTTTGCCGCGCAGTTGCTGAGTGCCTGTTGCACGCTGTCCAGCAGCAATTGCTCGTTATAGGGCTTTTCGATGAAGTCATGGGCGCCCGCCTTGAAGGCACGAACCACGATCGGCACGTCCGCGTGCCCGCTGACGAAAATGATCGGCAGGTTCAGCTCACGTGCGCGCATTTCTTCCTGCACGTTCAAACCGCCCATGCCGGGCATGCGAACATCGAGCA
>Ga0065714_10065194_pt1 | contig 12081 bp, 11 predicted proteins | sample MisRhiReplicate2_FD_59101 | JGI IMG/M metagenome (GOLD analysis project Ga0065714, IMG submission 59101) | Miscanthus rhizosphere microbial communities from Kellogg Biological Station, MSU, sample Rhizosphere Soil Replicate 2: eDNA_1 v2... | ecosystem: Host-associated > Plants > Roots >... | reverse complement strand
AGTCGCCCCACGAAACGAGAGCGGCGCAAGACTGTGCTGCCCCCATCCGAGACAACTCACGACATGCCCCTCGTAAACCCGAGCAGCCTTGAATGAAGCGTCCAGCGTCTCACCCGAGATTTTGCGGATCAACACATAGTTGTCACAGCTGATATCAGAGCGCCAAGCCGCCTCAATTCAAAATCGACCTAGTGATAGCACGCCACCCAAAGCGACGTGGCTGCGCAGTGACATGCATTCGCCATTGCGTGGATAGATGTCATAAGAGGTGGGTCAGCTAGGAGTGCACAACAGAGTAGCCTGGTCAGAACCTTGATCGTGGCTCCAGGTATCGTCATGCAAAGTTGCTTGAGGTCGAAAGTTCGCCAGCCTGCTGCTCTCACTTCCTATAAAAAGGGAACCATAAAGCAACGTAAACGCCTATATCAACACGCGTATTTTCACCGCGACAGTCTCTGCGAACCAGTTGAAATCAACTAAAAATTCACCGATTACTCAACGATACCACCTACTCTGTGTCTTTCCTGGCAGCCCCAAAATCGGCATCGCGCAGCTTTACAAGACGCTTAAAATCGCGCAAAAAACAATCCACATCACGATTGCGCTCAAGATTGTCTGTTAAGCGACATAACCCTTGATCAAAAATTTGCATGTATCGAGCCAAGTCAACAGCCTGGACAGTTGCTTTGTAATTTTCAACTTTCGCAAATGCAAGATCAATATACTCATCTAGTGCCTGTATGCTTTTACCACCCGTCCACTTCAACACTTCAAATGCGAATTTTTTTGTAGTAATAAGCATCCTTCGAAAGCCGTCCGGGTTATCTATGTTGTGCCGTTCAATAAGCATCACGAATAGCTTGGTAATAAATGCGTGTCTAAACATATGAGCACATGCCTGTTCCGATATTCCTGCATGAATCCTAAGCTTCTCGATTTGCTTGCTTATTCCCTCACTAGCTAAGCGCTCACCACTTCTCGAAGACACAAACAAAAAACCATGATCATTATCCAACCCAATTGTATTTTTAACGACGTGCCGCCGCTCAAACTTAATGTAGTCAGAAACTTGTTGCAACACCATCCTTGAAACTGGAATCATCCGAGTACCACCCCCTCTTTTAAGGGTATGGATCTTCAACATAGGGTCAACCATAGTTAGCGCAGCCATAAAGTCTGAGACCATGAGTTTCCCCAGTTCGCCTCGTCGTGCGCCCGTATTCTCAAGGAGGGTGATCAGAACATGCTGGCGATCTTTAATAAACTGGCAACTAGAGGACTCATCAATTGCCCTCCTCAACATACCTATATTCTGCGCACTAATAGGGCTTCGCTTGTGCAATCTATTACCCGAGGAAAATGAATGGTGATGCAAATAATCTCGATAAGCTTTTTTTCCATTGATTTGAACTGCGTATTTTTTGGTTTCGGCTCGAATGACTCCATCAACAGCAACAAAGTCTGGCAGTCCAAAGAACCGACCTACAGAGTTGAGAAAATCTAGGCACACTCTACCGATCGCAGTAATAGTATTCTCAGTCCTCTTTAACTCACCGGCCCCACCAACGACTTGCTCACGTCTTAGCTCATCAATAAACTCAGAAAAATGGCCGTCGTTCATTTCTGTGAAGTTTATTCCATTCCGGTAACAATAACGGATCAACGGACTTATTTTAGACGCCGCCTCACCTATACTACCACCATTACTTCCCTCTCTCGAAAGCCCCCTTCCTCCTCTGCCAGGCCTATTACGAAGAACAAGCATATACATATTGGCCAAATGACAAGGAGATCTATCTGGCCACATCATAAACGGCATGTTATCACCGTCCATAGTGACAACTTTCCCTAGAGCGGAGTGACTGAACAATTCAAGAGATTTAAGATTTACATAAAGTTTACTGCCATCTACTTTTCTCATTTTTTAAAATCTAGCACATTAGATACTGCTGAAAAGTCGTGTTCATGGGACATACCCGGAAAATTCATGCTGAGTATTGATCTGATAATCTCCTCTGAATTTTTCGCTCGTTTCACTCGAACTTTTTTATCACCCGCATCGCATATATTTTTGAAGCACGACAAACTATGAGATATTGCTTGTAGCAACCTAAAATTTGCTATGCGCATGCCCTCAATTTCCTTAGTGAGTTCGCTGTGAAGGATAACAATATCTTCCTTGGTGCGTTTGCTACCTTTGCTTTTTTTGGAATGCAAACTATGCACAGCATCCAGCGCGTTCATCCGCAATTTGTCGAGCCCTGCAAAGCCACCAACCAGAACTTCATTCGCTATTTTTTTCAACGAATTTAAACTCATTTTTATTATATGTAGAATCACATCAGACTTCTCATAGACAAAGTCCAACGAGGCAACTGCTCCCTGGCTTTTAAGCGAGGCCATCACTTCAGGTGCACCTGCAAACTCTTCTGGATCTGTAATAACAAAATTCAATAACATAACTAAATCGGAAACGGACTTAGAACCAGAAACAAACTCAGATTTCTTTATATTTTCGCTCATTTGTCAACACTCCTTACGACTACCACCACTCGCATGTGTTTACCGTTTTCGTCCTCAACAAAATGCGGCTCCATTTCAACCTCTCCTGACTCTAAAAGTTCTTCCAGGTATCTAGTAACCTTTTCAGACTCACCAACATTAAAGATTGACGTTCCATATCGCTTTTCCAGCAGACCAGATAATTCCGTATAACTGTCTAAGTTATCAAACATAAAATCTGCTTTAGATCCTCTTAGCTCAGCCCCAGGCACAGTTTCAGTTATATAATTATAGAGATGTTCAATATCGCTATGCCCGAGCATCCATCGGAGGGTTTCAATACCACCAAAATTTGAGCAATTGAAGAATAGCAATGCAAAAAATCTTCGCATTTGATGTTGCCTCAAATAGTAGCGTCGCCCATTACTATCCAGACTCGACTGAATATAGTCCTGAAACAAATCAATGTTCCGATAGTAAATCTCGACATCAGGCAAAATAAAAGATGTTGTTCCTTTTAGTGCCGGAACCGAAAACAGAGGATTGCCATCATCCAAAAAACCAATTTTTTTAAGCTTCTTATGTAATGTGATCAGTTGAAAAATCATGTCAGCGGCCACGGGATCTATAGGGCGAGCTATCAGCTGTTTAGTTGCCCCGATACTCTTCGCACTTTTACGATTTAATATAAATAACCAACTTTTGGTATCATCCAAACAGGTATCTACATCTAGATCCCGCAGCTCACTACAGCGGCGAGCCATCAACAACCCAACTACGACTTCAACCGCACCGTAATAAATTGCAAGCATTTCCAAAAAACCTGTATTGCTTCTTAGCAGTGTAAAATACCTAGATTTATCATTCCCCTGTTCTTTAATCCACTCTGGAAACTCACCACGCCTGCAACTCAACCCAAGCTTCCTAACTCCAGCCTGGATTAACGATGCTTCCATGCAATTTAGAAACTCATCCTCAGACAAGTTGTGAAATTTTTTATTTTCACGCACACAGTAACTTGCCATTCGACAATAACTAGAAATCAGTTCACGTCCAAATTGCTTGTGAAACTCAATAGCGTGTCTAAAAGATGAAAAAATCACATCCGCAGGGACACTCCTAAACCTACCCTGCTCGCCACCCTCTCCGGTACTTTGAAGTGCTGAATCTAACACGTTAAACGGAGGTAGCTGCAGACCCAACCCAGCCAACCTCTTCAAACTAATGATACTCAGCTGATAATCTCTGAGCATTTTTTTTGACATCCTCACATGCTGCGCTGTTTTTACTGGAACTCCAGGGAACTCCCTAACGTACACTTCGTCATTCAAACTATAAGACAGTATCAAATGGCTTGGTTTTTGCGACCCAACTCCAGCTATCGTATTTTTGTATATAGCTTTGTTTATTTTTTTTGAATTTGCGTTATAGCCTTTTTTGGAGTTGAACGAGTAATAGTTATTGAGAAACAAACAAGCTCTAATGCTCGGCACCAACGCCAGTGGAAGCGATAAGCCATCGTCTTCACATTGTTCATCTGTGATGACGGACAGAGCTGGCATTGATATCAAAATTTCATCTATAGCTTCTACGGGAGTTACCTTAAATAATTCAATGCAAAATTCTGAAAGCCGATCTGCCCAACCATACACTCCTTCTGCTATTTTATTGCTGGACGATATCGTATTAATCATTGTCATTATGTCGTTTTCAGACAAACCAGCGAGCCCACAATCAGCCAATTCCAATGACTTAGAGTTCAACAGCATATAGTCGATGTTATGAAGCGTTGAATTGAACCTAGCGCACTGTGAACGCAATGCAGTAGTGTGAGTATTACTTCGACCTTTATTTTGTGTAGCTACGATCAGCCAGTGTTTGAAAATCGTGAGAAGCGGTCTATTTTTTGATTCTAATAAACTACTGCCGTCATGAAGCTCAACACCCCAAGAAAGAGTCATGTTATTTTTAAAATTGAAATTATAAACCCATACCGGCTCTTCAAACTCTGATAATAGCCATGGCGCCTTAGTAAACTTTGTGTTGGTCGACCGCAAATGAGGCACTAAAAAATCTAAAGCCTTAGGCAGCTGCATATATTATTCCTTCAAATCTTGATGCCATGGCATTTTTTTGAGCGTCCTTCAAACAGGCTTTGTGCATAGCGTTGTGCGAAGAGTTGATTTGCACCGATAACAAATTTGAAAATCTGGCCCAATACGCAGCCTTACTGTTAATTTCAGACTTCCTAACGGACTCTTTGACTGCTAACTCAATAGAAGTCAACGCAGTGAGAATACCGACATCTATTGAAATATATAATTCACCATCATCTTTCTTAACATTATTGACCCCTTCTGGATCAACTAGGCTGCTTGGAATTCTTTTTAAAGCATGATTCATTAGGAATTTATCGACCTCGGCAACGGTTTTAAAACCTACAACTTGCATAAAATAATCGCTGCCTTTCATTGCCTCGCAGACTATCGCTCGTTGGAATATTCGGATCCACCTTGTCTGGAAGAACTTCAGAATCGCATCTGGCAGGTAAGACCCAAGCAGCTCGCCGTCGTATTTTTTATGGCCAAGAGCATTCGCCATTTCTTTCACACTGTGCGTTTTGAGATAAACAGCTACTCCGCATGTAGCTCTCAACTTGCTCAAAGTCACATTTTTAATTAACTCCACCAGCTTTGATCCGCTCAGCTTAGTATGTTTCTTAAATTCAGCAGTGAGCCTTTCAGCCAGCGGTTTTCCTTCCACTAACATATTGCTAGTCCATGGAGAAGTAGCCGCACTCATCGGATATCCAAACCCCTCCCCACAAGTTAAAAATAACTCTCGCCATTTCGGATCGCCTTTCTTCTTTAAAAACTCTCTGAGAGGCTGAGTTATTTGTTCTACCTGCTGAACTAAAGAAGCAGCCCTAGGCGAAAGGGGGATTTTTTGCTCACTAAGCTTCTTTCCTCGTCGATCCTTGTACCCAACCAATTCATATCCTGAGTCGGTCTTTACAAACCCACTTCTTTTATTCCTCTTGTCGTAAAGCTGAAATCCATCAAGAAAGCTGCCTGTAATTTTTGCATTTTCGATTACAAGCAGACATTGAAATGGAAAGAGAGACTGGTTAACTGGCAGCCCTAATAGCTTGGCCACCTCTTTCAGATTGTTGCCGTAACTATGTTCAGCCGTTCTGCCATCGGAATTGAATCCTTCACTTTCGAATGTAGCACAGATATTGGCCACCCCCAGAGTATCAATACTAGGGCTTCGCCCATTCCTTGACTTCTTTATTCCAAGTGGTTTTCCTGTGCTGGCCACATACAGCCTCTGCAACTGCGCCTTTCGAAGCGCGCGGGCTTGGCAGGTTGCCCACATCTTTACAACTTCAATGCTTTCGTCTATTTCCTTGAACAGTATTGAGATGGCTTCATCGTCAGTTATCTCAATTGGCACTTCTATCATCAACTTGTTATTCACCACCCTTCCATCTTTTTTCGTCACAACATTTTTCATATTGGATGAATTCCCGCTGACGAGCGGCTTCGGAAGTGCGCAGTCTTCAGGTTCAGCCCAAATACCCGGACGAATGAAAATTTCTTCTACGATTGTAATCATGTCACGCCAAGATTTACCTGCGGAAGCAAGAGAGCGTTCCTCTCTCTGAGCAGTAGAAAAAAAATCAATCATGAACCCTTCAAAAAAATCCAATATCATATCGGAATTCTTAAAAGTTTCTGGCATCCACCTGCCAGGATTAGCCGACAAATAACTTGCATAGTTATTCATGGCGGTAGTTGGAGGCTTCGCTCGCTTTAACGCATCTGCCTTCAATATAGTGTATAGTTGATTAGTAAATTTTTCTCCATGCGAATGCCAAACACCAGAAAACTCAAGATAGCTCACCTTGTTCTTCCTAGAAACTACAGGCCATCCACTCCAATATAAAACACGAGACTCAGATATTTTCGCTTTTTTTTGCTGCCAAATATTATTATACCTATCCAGTAGAGTCACATCCCAAGTGTAGGTTTTTACCAATGGATACTTGGTCTTCAAATAATCCAGTATCAAAAGAATTCTTCGCGCATGCCTGCGCCTGCTGAATAAATTTGAACTGATCAGATCTTCATCCCTCAGTGCACCAAGAAAGCCCTGAACAACCAAATCAAACCCTATTGAACGCAACTCGCGCGTTCCTATTTTCATGCCAAGTATGTGGCAATAACAGTCCAGGATCTTGAGAGTAACCTCAATAGGGCCGGAAATACCAACTATGACACTGGATAGTATTACGACCACTTCATGGCTTAACGCGCTGTAAGGGTACGTATGAAGTCTGTCTGTATTTGGAATAATAGCCATTAATCAACGGGTACCATTAAGTTATACTGAGCCAATAGATCTACCTGACCGCGCCACGAGTGCAGATTTTGGTGTACTTACATGAGAAAAATATGAACCTGCAACGCCGAACTTTTATTTAAGCTTTAGCTTTATTTGATAGTCTCTATGACGAGGACGAAACGATGCTAGCCAAGCCTTGCGACTGATGCAAGAGTTTCTGAGTCATCTGCGATTGTCCACATGAGAGGGTAACATCACTCCCTCGCTTTTTATTTATTGTAAATTGACAATCATACTCTTCGCTTACCCACGGCCACTTTCGGAAATACCATAATAAGTTTTTTCGCAACATACCCCATATATTGTCACCTCCATAACTCATCAACCGCCATATACCGCGCGCCATCAAAATATACGATCATAAAGATCACATTCATAATTAAACGCCTTTAATGTACACACCCACTAATCAAATCCGTGCCTCCTACCCCCTTACTTTCAACATGACAGTAAGTTGCTTCGTCAACCACTTCCTATGTTTTTAATAGTATTGACAAGCCAGATGACATTTAGCCTTACGCTGTTCATAACGGAGACACGCCTTAAACGGATTCCACAAATCACATGAAGCATCCACTCTCACTGCTAAACACTGTTTAATATTTTATTGAATATTGTTGAACAACCATCGGCATTTCAAATCAGTGGCGCATTATTTGTTTTGAACCCATAGGGCTCTACGCACAAGCTGAGCTCTTCTGGTCGTCGTCATGATCCACCGACGAACGGTATCAGCCGTGAGGGAAAATCTACGTACATAGGTTTGTCATTGCTCTGGATTCTGTTTAGCCGCAGAGAGTGAAATGAGTAGCGCTCCTGCTTCCGCAGCCACGAAAAGGCTTCATGCTGATCGTTCAGCACTGCTCGATTTAGCGGCTTTTTTGAATAGATGCTATGAATATTTAGCTACTTATCAGAATGTCTAGCCTCCTTGAAACTGTACCCATCACCCTATCTCGGGCTACGCCACTTCAAGAGGATCATCATGAATCAGGTCACCATGCGCGCAGTCGTCGCTGCGAATCCAGGAGCTCCTTTACAGCTCCAAAATTTTCCGTTTCCCACGCTCAATGCGGAGCAAGTGTTGGTGAAGGTCAGCGCTAGCAGTGTGAACCCGCTGGACACGAAGATCAGCTTGGGGCAAGGCGGCCATGCCCGCCAACCTTTACCAGCAGTATTGGGAATGGATCTTGCCGGTGTGATCGAGGCCGTTGGTGAGGGCGTCATCTCCTTCAAAATCGGAGATGAGGTTTATGGTATGGCAGGAGGTATCGGTGGCCAGCAGGGCTCGTTAGCAGAGTACATTGCCGTCGACGCTGATTTGCTAGCTCGGAAACCTAGTAACTGGAGCATGCGTGAGACGGCTGCATTGCCTTTGGCCTTCATTACCGCATGGGAGGGGCTTGTAGATAGAGCCAATGTCCGGGAAGGCCAAAAAGTCCTGGTACAAGGTGGCGCAGGTGGAGTGGGACATATGGCCATTCAAATCGCTAAGGCTCGAGGCGCGGAAGTATTTGCTACGGGAAGTGCAGCACGTAGTGAAGTGATAGAGAGCTTTGGAGCGAAAGCTATCGATTACCTTAGCCAGGCCACACCCACCGATTTTCTAGATCGCTACACCAACGGTGAAGGTTTCGACATTGTGTTTGACACCGTTGGAGGCCCGATACTCGACGCATCATTCGAGGCTGTAAAGGTTTACACCGGTCACGTCATAAGTTGCCTAGGCTGGGGTGAGCACAGGCTAGCTCCACTTTCGTTCCGTGGCGCTACTTACTCCGGCGTATTTACGTTGTTACCGCTGCTTACCGGCAAGGGACGTAAACATCATGGCGACATTCTCGCTGAGGCCACACTTATGGCCGAGGCTGGAAAATTGAGAGTTCTCCTCGACGATAGGCATTTTACTCTGGATACCGTGAATGATGCTTTTGCAGTTGTCGCTGGTGGAGGTGCGAAGGGCAAGGTGGTGATAGAAATCTAACCGCAATCCATTGGCTACCTCTAAAGCTACAAATTAATGAGCGGAGGCTGTATGCACGTAAGGGCATGCTGCTTAGTCCTATCAAAAATCTCAAGTCGCGGATCGAATAGACTCACTCACGGAAGCATGGGATAGCGGACAGCTTGGCAACATCAAAAGGAAATGAAACAGCGATGATTCGCTTCCCTGATCAGCTTTCGTGATGCCAGGGTTGAGTCAGAGCACCTAAAATGGCTATGATCACAGGCGAAGATCCAGCCAAACAGGCTGATGAGTCAAAAAAAGTTAAATGCAAATCCTCTCTTAGCGTGCATGGCCAGGTGTCAAGCGGGCTCCCGCCCCCATACCGACAACTGGAGATTTGCATATGCGCATCCCGATTTATCCCGCAGACCTTGTCCCTCATAAAGGCTTCAAACGTATCGCCAAAGTCATCCACCGCGACTGGCCAGGGCCTGATCCTGTCAACCTTTCAGCGGCGCGTGAGATCCTCGCTCGATGCTTTGGGTACAAGGACTACCACGATGTCACGAAATCTGCCGATGAGTGGCCTGATAACGCCCCCTCCCCAGAGGTCGCGGATCTGCGCGCGGCAATCCTTGTAGCTCTTGCGAACAAGCTTCATGCCGAGTCTTTTAGCAATTCTGTCGATCTGGAGAAGCTGGCAGTATTCGTTGAAAGCTTGCCCCTGAATGCGCTGCAAACTTACCGCTTGTCTCGGGCAGATCCCCCTGAGAGTTAGTCGTTGCCTAGAGCCGCATCAGGTGATTGAGCCGTAAGCCCACTCCTCATTGCCGACAGCTCAATGGACGGAGTTCCATTGAGCTTCATCGACGATGAAGCGTTGCAGGATCTGGTGCGAGATGCTGGTGACTGACGCAACGGCAAATTAGAACCCTGCTCAGTCATTACTTGCAGTGAACAGTTCAGAGCACATCGATATCTATGGTGTAGCTCTGTCACATCTTCTCCGACGCATTCCCCATTCGTTCGAACTCATCTTGCATATCGGCGATGTCAAACAGCGAAATTTGTCCGGCCATCTCGACTGGGATGGTCGCCATCAGGTCGAGATCACTTCCATCCACACCCTCACCGCGTACTGTCGATCCAAAAATCCCAGGGGCCACGAATCCGTATGACTCGATGATCTTTCGGATCTCATCTGTCTTACCTGTAATGGCATCAGAAGGCTTCATTCGAGGAATGCTCTCGGATAGTGACACAGTCGTTTAGACCGCGCTGCGTGAGTGACACTCAGCTGATCAGCGCTGACAACCTCCGTCGCTCATACGAGAGGAGCTCACGGGCTCAACTGTCGAAGACATGCGAGAGTTGTACGAATAAGCCAGGGCAAGCGCGGTATGAAAATGCCCTAATAGGTATGCTCGTAAGATACTGATATTTCGTCGGAAACTCAGCCCACCTCCCCTTCTTAACTTGAGCAACATTGTTTTATGGTCTTCAGTACCTGACACAATTCAGGAAGGAAGCCACCGTGCCCATTTCAACCCTGCTCCACCCAGAATGTGATTCCGTAGAGCGTAATGATGCTCCTGATCACAGCGTCCGCACTCAGGAAAAAGTGGCGCCTCAGAGGACTATGACGAAGAGTGATCACCTTTATTATGATCGGCAAGCCCGGAAGGCAAGTATCAGGTGGTTTAAACGAAGCATGCGATGGTTGTGGGAATCAAGACCGAGCGACAGCGAGAGCAAGCATTCATCGTCTCGCTAACTGTATTGAGGACTCTCCGTGTCATACCTGACGGAGGTATGTCTAACGATCGCGAGGAAATTCGTGACCCTGTGATCACAAACCGTCATGCGCTAAAACACCTCGTGCGACGCATCTAATCAACCAGGTTGCACAAATGCTCACAGCTCAAGATGTCTACCAGATACTGCGCGATGCCTCCTTGGCTTTACGCACAATGAGGCGAATTACCCAGGAAAGCTGGAATGAAATTTACTGCGGACTGATGACCATAGAGGTCGACGGCTGGCAGATCACATTCTTCATTGACTGCGGTGATCTGGATTATTGCGATAGCTGCGTTTCCGCTGACGGTAGAAAGTATGAGTTCAACTCAAATGAGGCGTTTGATCCGGTCGGACTTTTATCCTCGGACGAGCATCGGCAGCTAGAAGAGCTGCTTCGTCAAATCTGAACAATTTGCAATTGTTCGACCACATTTGCGAAGCCAGGAGATCGGCATGAACAACAACCACGTTGCCCAAGCCAAAGGCCTCCTGTCTGAGATTGGCGTCCATCAACTTTCGGAAGGTGTATGGGCATTCACGGATGTTCACACTGTTAACCAAGCCCACATCCATCACTCGCGAGAACCGGTAGCCCTAGCCGCCTACGCAGCTGTTAATGCCACGTTTGCTGCTGGCCGTTTTCCTGGATGGGCGTTGATTGATCTGGTGGATAAAGTGCCTGTCATGGACGGTGCTGAGCTTACGGCGCTGTCCATGGTTTGCGGTGCTTCAATCCCTACGTTCCCCAGTGCATCAGAGCGCGGAAATATTTTTGGGCAAGCAGTGTGGGCCATCGTAGAGGCTTACTCGCTTGAGGGTTGTTTTGAGCACGTCGAACGCGCCTATGGTAGTCAAGGCAGCCACTACAACTTGCGGCCTCAGGGGTTCAATTGGGCTGGCGGAGAAGAGCCCATCCTCGAATCCTTGAAAGCAATGCGCAAAAGCTATCGCGCAATGTCGCCGCTGCAACAGATCATGGTTTTAACGATCATGCACTTGTACAACCCGAGTAAAGACAAGACATATCTGACTGGGGGCTGTCCGACGAAAATTGCTGCCGCCGAGGCAATGGAGAACCTTCGAAGAAATGGATCGGCGCTCTCGGCCTGGGGCCACATGGTTACTCATTATGCGGGCTGGTAAGTATGGGTCGTAGGTGAAAGCATCCACCCCAGGGACGGTTGCAGTAGGATGGCGTTGTCGACCGCAGGAGAAAAATCAGTGAACAGTCGTATCGAGCTATCGGAGGAAGTGTGGGGAATTTGATAGCTTTGACACGGGACAACCTGCATGAGCTCGACGCTATCGAAGGCCTCGCCTCATTGCTCGGTGCCGACCGCTTCGGTGCCCTGGCTTTGCAGTTAGCTTACGAATATCCGGTCAAAATCGACGAGCCCTATCAATCTATACCCAGGCAGCAGCAC
>Ga0065714_10065193_pt1 | contig 12086 bp, 14 predicted proteins | sample MisRhiReplicate2_FD_59101 | JGI IMG/M metagenome (GOLD analysis project Ga0065714, IMG submission 59101) | Miscanthus rhizosphere microbial communities from Kellogg Biological Station, MSU, sample Rhizosphere Soil Replicate 2: eDNA_1 v2... | ecosystem: Host-associated > Plants > Roots >... | reverse complement strand
GCAATGGTGTAGCCGAAAATGTGTGGTCCGAAGTAATCCATGGGGCAACCCTGCTCCTGAAGATTCAGTGCTTAACAGACCATGTTCCGTGCAAAATGTCGCTATTTAATTGGCCCATGAACCGAAACCAAAGGTTAGCGTCTAACGGCCACTACTGATCAGGAGTTACTCGATGAACGTTCGTCTGCTGGGTTTGGCCATGGCTATTGGTTTGTCACTTCCTGTGGCGGTTCACGCACAGATGCTGCAACCCGGATTGTGGGAATTGACCACAAGCAACATGAAGGTCGATGACCAGAATCTTCCGGACCTACAGTTGATCCTCGGTCAGTTGCAGAGCCAGATGACTCCGCAACAGCGCGCGCAATTGGAGAAGCAAGGAATCACGATGGGCGGCAAAGGGATTCGGGCTTGCCTGACGCCGGAGCAGGTGCAGACCGACGACATTCCACTGACGGACCCGCAATCGGGTTGCAAACAGGAAGTCACCGATCGCAGCGGCAACCAGTGGAAATTCCGTTTCAGCTGTCCCAAAGCGCAAGGTGCCGGAGTTGCCACGTTCCTCAGTGACCGCGAATTCACGACCAAGGTCAACGGCACCTTCAATGCCACCGGCATCCAGCAAAAAGGCAGTCTCGAAAGCCGCGCCGTATGGCTGGGTCAGGATTGCGGTACGGTAAAGCCTAGAGCTTAAGTCCTTCGCCCTTACAGACACACTGCTCATGGTAAGAACTCGTTTTGCAGCGCTTTGTAACCGCGCACCAGGTCGACATTGGTACGCGCCACGTCTTCGGAAAACTCCGAGGCGCTGACGCTGACCGGTGAGAATCGCGACAGGTCGGTGTTCGGTCCGATGCGGGTGGTGGAGGGCACATAGAAGTCTTCGGGCAGGTCGCGACCGTCGACCACCGAGTTATGCCGCACCACGCAACCATCACCGACCGCGCAGTTGAACAGCACGCTGTTGAAGCCGATGAACACCCGATCACCGACGGTGCATGGGCCATGCACAATGGAGCGGTGGGCGATCGAACTGAACGCGCCGATGGTGACGGCTGCACCGGACTTGGAGTGAATCACCACGCCATCCTGAATGTTCGAGTTGGCGCCGATGGTGATCGGTTCCATCTCCCCGTCGGCATCCACTTCGTCGGCACGAATCACCGCGTAAGGACCGACGAACACGTTCTCGCCGATCACCACTTTGCCGCAGATGATGGCGGTCTTATCGACGTATGCGGACTCCGCGATCTGCGGCAAATCCCCTGAAGGGTTCTTGCGGATCATGGCTTGCTCAACGCTTGGTAAAGGGTGTTGAGGTTGTACTCGAACAGCCCGGTAAAGGTGCTGGCCGGCCCTGTGGTGGCGAGCGCATCGGAGTACAACGTGCCACCGAACTGCGCGCCGCTTTCATCGGCAATCTGTTTCAGCAGGCGGGCGTCCTTGATGTTTTCCATGAACACCGTTTTGACCTTGGCCTGGCGAATCTGCGTGATCAGCGCAGCGACCTCGGCGGCCGATGGTTCACGCTCAGTGGACAGGCCTTGAGGTGCCATGAATTCGATGCCGTAAGCCTGGCCGAGATAACCAAAGGCGTCGTGGGATGTGACGATTTTTCGATTGCCCGGCGGCAGCGAGCCGAGCTTGGTCTTGGCTTCGGCAAGCAACGCGTAGATCTGTTTCAAGTAGGCCTGACTGTTGCGTTGGTAGTCGGCGGTATTCGACGGATCTGCTGTGACTAAAGCCTTGGTGATGTTGGCGATGTACAGCTCCGTGTTCGCCAGGTTGTGCCAGGCATGAGGGTCAGGAATGGTCTCGCCGTGTTCGACCAGTGAGCGCGGGATGACGCCATGACTCGCACTGATGACCGGCGCCTTGGTTTCGGTGCTGGTCACCAAGCGGTCCAACCACGGCTCAAAACCCAAGCCATTCTTGAAGATTAATTTTGCACTGAGCAGCGCCTTGGCGTCGTCCGGCGTCGGCTCGTAGGTGTGGGCATCAGCGTCCGGACCGACCATGTTGATGATCTGGATATGCTCGCCGCCGACCTGATGGGTCATGTCGGCAAGGATGCTGAAGCTGGTTACCACCTGAAGTTTTTCCGCAGCACACAGTGACATCGACAGCATCAAGCTGAATAGCACAAGAAGAGCGCGCATCGTGTAACACCTCATTGGGATGTGAACAAAGGAGGGCGGCGCAGTAAGCCATGCACCGGACCGAACACCACGGACAGCAGATAAAAACCGCCGGCAACCAGCACAATCGCCGGGCCGCTGGGCAGCGAGTGAAAGAACGACAGCAGTAATCCGAGCCACACTGAGAGGCAGCCGAGCATGGCGGCAATGGCAATCAAGACCGGTAAACGACGACTCCAGAAACGCGACGCGGCGGCGGGCAACATCATCAATCCGACCACCATCAGCGCGCCGATGGCCTGGAAACCGATCACTAGATTCAGCACCACGAGGGTCAGAAATACGCCATGGGCCAACGCACCGAGGCGGCTGACGGTTTGCAGGAAGAGCGGGTCGAGAGTGTCCAACAACAGCGGTTTATAGATCAGGGCCATGGCGATCAGGCTGAAACCCGACACCCACAACATGCCGTTCAGCGTCGGGCCATCGACCGCCAGTGCGGAACCAAACAATAGGTGCAGAAGGTCAAGACGTTTGCCGGCGATGCCCAGAATCAGCACTCCGCTGGCGAGGGAAATCGGGTAGATCGCGGCCAGGCTGGCGTCTTCTCGCAAGCCGGTGCGGCGGGTGATCCATGCGGCCAGTCCGGCCATGCTCAGACCTGCGCCCAAGCCGCCGAAGGTCAGTGCCGGCAAGCTCAACCCGGCGAACCAGAAGCCCAGTGCGGCGCCAGGCAAGATACCGTGGGCGACGGCGTCGCCGATCAGACTCATGCGCCGCAATATCAGAAACACCCCCAGCGGTGCCGTGCTGCATGCAAGGACGAGTCCCCCAAGCAACGCCCGGTGCATGAACACAAACTCGTGGAAGGGCTGCCAAAGCTGAGCGGCGGACAGCATCAGGCTACCTGTGTTTGTGGTTGTTGACGGATCAACTCGGCACTCGGTCCGAGTACGCAGCCGCTGCTTTTGATCAGCAGTGCGTGTGGGATGTGTTGGCGAACAGCGGCCAGGTCATGGCATACGACGACCAGCGTTCGGCCTTTGGCGTGCCATGCGTGGATGTGTTTCCAGAGCAACGCTTACCGAGTTCGTCGAGTGCCGCGTGCGGTTCATCGAGCAACAGCAGTGGCGTTTGCGCAAGGCTCATTCGGGCGAGCAGGGCGCGTTGCAGTTCTCCTCCGGACAAGGCCATCAATGGGCGGCGTTCCAGACCGCTGAGACACCAATCTTCCAACGCGGTTTTGAGACGTTGGTTACGTAGATTGGGTGATTGCTTGCTGCCCCAGAAACCGGCGGCTACCAACTCTTGAAGGCTGATGGGAAATTGCCGGTCCAGGTGTTGTTGCTGGGGGAGGAATGAGAGCGAGCCCTTGTGTGGAACATCGTGGAAGATTTTGCCTGTGAGTGGCTTTTGCAGGCCGGCGATGACTTTCAGCAAGCTGCTTTTGCCCGAGCCGTTGGCACCGATTACGGCGGTCAGGCTTCCCGTCGACAGTTCGAAATCTACGGGGGGTGTTAGAGGTTGGCCGGGTGCGCCCCAGCGCAATGCTTGGCATCGGATCATGTGGCCTCCCAATTCCACCGGCTTTCAGCTACGGCATCGTGGGCGTGGAGACTTTCGGCGTGGACCACTCGAAGGTGAAAGGCGTGGATACCGGTTGCGCGTTTCAGAGCAAGGTTCAGGCGGCGTGCAGCGTCTTCGCAAAACATCAGGTTCTGACCATTGGCCAACGCGAAAGCCTGTTCATCGGCGCGCTTGACCGCGGTTTGTACGGCGGTGCCGAGTGCGGCTTCGGCGTCGTTGATGAGGGCAATCAACGGCAGGTCTTCCAGGTAATCATCAAGAAGTAAGCTCAAATGAGCGGTGCTGCGTTGACTGTGGGGTGTCGCAATGATGCCTTTTGTGGAACCGAGCCACGCCAACACATCGGCGTGTTGCAGTGACTGGTTGGCAAAGTCATCGACGAATTGCTGCTGAATCAACTGACGGGATAGTGCGGCTGAACAGGGGCACGTCGAGGAATAAGCAACGTCGATTTTTAGTTCCACGTGGAACATCTCATTTTTCAATCGCGCTTCAATGCTCACCGGATAGGTTTTCCAGCCGGCCAACCGGCTGATTAGGGCGGGCCTTTTGAGCAGTAAATCGGCGTGAATTTTTAAGTAAGCGCTGTGGGACAGTCCTTCATGGCTGTCGAGAAAACTTTGCAGGACTCGTCGCAGCAGCGTCGGTGTCAGGTTTTCCTGCTCAAGAATTTCCAGCGCAAGATACAACCGCGACATATGAATCCCGCGAGCCTCTCCATCATCGAGGCTCACCCCCGCGTCTGCTGTTGCACTGAGCCGTTGGCCATCAAACAGAACAGGGAGAGCAATGCCACACATACCCACCCAGTCGAGTGGCATGGTTTGGCAAGAGGTTTGCGCGGCGATATCGGGCAGAGTCAGCGCATTCATGAGCAGGTCCATGGTGAGGAGGTGGCTTGTTTGCATTGTTATACTATAACATTAAATTGAGCCCGACACTGCGATCGGGCATCCCTATGAGGAATACCTGATGCCCAATCGTCTCCCCGTGACCGTCCTGTCCGGCTTTCTCGGTGCTGGAAAAAGCACGCTGCTCAACTACGTTCTGCGTAACCGCGACAACCTGCGGGTCGCAGTGATCGTCAACGATATGAGCGAGATCAACATTGATGGCAGTGACGTCCAGCGTGATGTCAGCTTGAGCCGCGCAGAAGAAAAGCTCATTGAAATGAGCAACGGCTGCATTTGCTGCACTTTGCGCGAAGATCTGCTCGAAGAAGTCAGCAAACTCGCCAGGGATGGTCGTTTTGATTACTTGCTGATCGAATCCACTGGCATTTCCGAACCACTGCCAGTGGCCGAAACCTTTACCTTTCGTGATGAAGAGGGGCAAAGCCTGACCGACATCGCGCGGCTCGACACCATGGTCACCGTGGTGGATGGCGTGAACTTTCTGCTGGACTATCAGGCTGCCGACAGTCTCGACTCGCGCGGTGAAACGTTGGGTGATGAGGACGAGCGCTCGATCACTGATCTGTTGATCGAGCAGGTTGAATTCGCCGATGTCATCCTGATCAGCAAGATCGACTTAATCAGCAGCAGCGAGCGCCAAGAACTGATCGCGATTCTTCAACGCCTCAACGCGCAGGCAGAAATCATCCCGATGGTCATGGGTGAAGTCCCCCTGGAAAAAATCCTCGATACCGGTCGCTTTGACTTTGAAAAGGCCGCTCAAGCGCCAGGCTGGCTACGGGAAATGCGAGGCGAACACATGCCGGAAACCGATGAATATGGCATCGCCTCGACCGCTTACCGAGCGCGCCGGCCTTTTCATCCGCAGCGCTTTTTCACCTTCATTGATCGCCCTTGGGTGAATGGAAAACTGCTGCGTTCCAAAGGTTTTTTCTGGCTGGCCAGTAAGCTCAAGGACGCTGGTAGCTGGTCCCAGGCGGGTGGTTTGATGCGTCACGGCTTCGCTGGACGTTGGTGGCGTTTTGTGCCGAAAACCCAGTGGCCGCAGGACGAAGAAAGCACTGCCGGGATCATGGAGAACTGGACTGCCGCCACCGGCGATTGTCGTCAGGAATTGGTGTTCATTGGTCAGAATATCGACTTCGCAAAACTCACTGCCGAACTCGATGATTGCCTGCTGACGGAGACCGAAATGGCTTTGGGGGCCGAAGGTTGGCAACTGCTGCCAGACCCGTTTGGCCCTTGGCACGAAGAGGTCGCAGCTTGATGTTGGCGCCGAGTCTGAAGCGGCGCTCGGTCGTTCATCCTGTCCAAGGCGAAACTTTGCAAACGTTGACCCGAATCCTTGATGACGACGTAAACCTCGCCATTTGGCAGCGTCAGCTTCCGGTGCAAATCGTAGATTTCGGCCAATTGTTGCTGTCACTGAACACGCCGTTGGCTGAGTCGCTGGTCTTGGAACTGCCCAGCGATGACGCAGAACCCAGGCTGCAGGGGCTGGCCTCCGGTTTCAGCGATCTACAAGGGTATGAGGGCTTCATTGCTGACGTATCGTGGCTGGTCAGCGCGTTTGCCTGTCTGTTGGGCGCCAAGCGCATCGGCCTGCGTTTGCGAGCCTTGGACAAGGCCATGTGCCCACGTTTTCACGTTGATCATGTGCCGGTGCGGTTAATCACTACGTATTCCGGTATCGGCAGTCAGTGGCTGCGAGAGGGCGTTTTGGATCGTCGCCAATTGGGCAAACCTGAGGCCGAGCCTGTACAGGATTCGATGATCGAGCAAATCGTCAGCGGGGGCGTGGCTCTATTCAAAGGCGAGAAGTGGCACGGCAACGAAGGTTTCGGCCTGATCCACCGCTCGCCGCAACCTCCACCGGGTGAGCGTCGTTTGATCCTGACCCTCGATTGGCTCGGGTAACAGCTCAAGGTTTGAGCCAGTTGCCTTGACTCTGCGTTTCGCAAAACGGCTTCAGGTACACCGCATCAGTGGCCACGCCGTAATAGTGAATGTCCTGCCGGTAAGGCATATTGGCGACTTGAGCGTTGCTGCATACTCCGAACGCACCGGTTGGGCACTGGTCAACGTACTGCACATCGACTGTCTGCCCGGCCAGATTGGGCTGGCAAAAGCCGTCGGCGAAGAGCTTTTCCGGGATGTTGCGGTTTTGCTGGCAGACTTTCACGTCCAATCTGGGGGATGTGGTATGTACCACGCAAGCCTGGGCGAGTATCTCGCCGGAACACAGCGCCAGCATTAACGACAATCCCATCAACCGCATCTTTATCCTCCTATGAAAACGCCGACTATGTTGCAGAACATTCCCACGCACGTCATTGCTGGCCCATTGGGCGCAGGCAAAACCAGTCTGATCAGGCACCTTTTGACGCAGCGGCCGGTCGACGAGCGTTGGGCGGTGCTGATCAACGAATTCGGGCAAATCGGCCTCGACTCTGCGCTGCTGACCTCGGACACCGATGGTATCGCACTGGGCGAAGTGGCCGGCGGCTGTTTGTGTTGCGTCAATGGGGCGCCTTTTCAGATCGGGCTCGGGCGGCTTCTGCGCAAGGCGAAGCCGGACCGGTTGTTCATAGAACCCTCTGGTCTTGGACATCCGGCCAGGTTGCTTGAACAGTTGAGGAAGGATCCGTGGGTAGGTGTACTGGCGGTACAACCTTGCATACTGGTGCTGGATGCCCAAGCGCTCGCTGTCGGCAAACCGCTGCCTGCGGCGCAACAGGAGACGTTGAGCTGCGCCGGATTGTTGGTGTTGAACAAGGCAGAAAATCTCGACGTCGATGATCGCCAGCGAATCGCCGCCCAGTTACCTCCTCGTCCTCTGTATTGGACGCAGCAAGCACTATTGCCGTTGAGCAAATTGCCGGGACTCCAGACCCGGGCTGTAGCGGGTGTGGATAACTTTATCGTGCCCAAGGGCTTGGCGCAGATGCCGGCCATCTGGGCCGATCCTGCGCTGCCGATTTGCTTGAGTCAGAATCAGGAAGGGGGCTGGAGCATCGGTTGGCGTTGGCATCCCAGCCAGACGTTCGATGTAGAGCTCATCGGCCAATGGCTTGAAAGCCTTTCCTGGCGGCGGGCGAAGCTGGTTATCCACAGCGACGACGGTTGGGTGTCGGCCAATGCGGTGGATAACTCGGAGCTGGAATGGAAGCCCAGCGAATGGCGTCAGGATTCACGGATAGAGCTGATTTTCAGCGAGCCGCAGGAGGTTGATTCACTGCAAAGAGTTCTCGCCGACTGCCGGTCGGGTTAAGGACGCCACTTGGTGTGTTCTTGTCGCCACTGGCTCAATTCGATCACTTCGGCACGGGGCTTCACCACATCGCCGACCGCAGGCGTGTCGTCGAACGGCATCGGGTAGGGTGCCAGTACGATCTGTGCACTGTGGGCGCCGAATTGGGTGATGGTGCCGTTGTGGCGGGTTTCGCCAGTCACGGTGAATTCAAAGTTGTATACGCGGGCCAGCCGCCGCCGACCGTTGGCGTCTTTGATGAACCCAATCTTTTTGAGGGCTACATTGCCGTCCAGCAACTCGATGCCGAGCTTGGCACAGTGCTGCTTGACCCGCTCCAGCGCCCGCTCGCGCAAGCCGTGGTTGTGCCACACCCACGCGCCACCGGTGGCGAGCAGCATCAGCACGAAGATATTTCCGAGGGTCAGCATCAACAGGTTGCTCCAACTAGATAGTGTCAGCTTAACTGTGTCGCCGGTCTGTCGTACAGGCTGCGTTTCGTCGCATACTGCGCGGCTGGAATTTCACTCGTTTGACGGAAAACTCACCGCATGAAACGTACGCCCCATCTGCTCGCCATTCAGTCCCACGTGGTGTTCGGCCACGCTGGCAACAGCGCCGCGGTTTTCCCAATGCAGCGGGTCGGGGTGAATGTCTGGCCGCTCAACACTGTGCAGTTCTCCAACCACACGCAATACGGCCAGTGGACGGGTGAAGTGCTGTCACCGCATCAGATCCCTGATTTGGTCGAGGGGATTGCGGCGATTGGCGAACTGGGCAACTGCGATGCGGTGCTATCCGGTTATCTGGGCAGTGCGGCTCAGGGCCGAGCGATCCTGACGGGCGTGGCGCGGATCAAGTCGATGAATCCCAAGGCGCTGTATTTGTGCGACCCGGTGATGGGCCATCCCGAAAAGGGTTGCAGCGTACCGGCCGAAGTCAGCGATTTTCTACTGGATGAGGCGGCGGCGGTAGCGGACTTCATGTGCCCGAACCAGTTGGAACTGGACAGCTTCTCGGGGCGTAAACCACGGTCGCTGTTCGATTGCCTGGCCATGGCACGAGCGTTGTTGGCGCGTGGGCCGAAGGCGGTGCTGGTCAAGCATCTGGACTATCCCGGTAAACCGGCTGAAGGCTTCGAGATGTTGCTGGTAACAGCTGAAGGCAACTGGCATCTGCGTCGTCCGCTGTTGGCGTTTCCGCGTCAGCCGGTGGGCGTGGGCGACCTGACGTCCGGGTTGTTCCTGGCGCGTGTGTTGTTGGGCGACAGTCTGGTCGCTGCGTTCGAGTTTGCAGCGTCGGCAGTGCATGAAGTGCTGCTGGAGACTCAGGCCTGTGCCAGCTATGAGCTGGAACTGGTGCGGGCGCAGGACCGGATTGCGCATCCGCGGGTGCGGTTCGAAGCGACTGCGATCAGCCTTTAATTCGCGGGTTCCCAATCGCGAGCAGGCTCGCTCCCACATTTGATCTTCAGTGGACACTGTATTTGTGTACAACCTGGATCCCCTGTGGGAGCGAGCCTGCTCGCGATGGCTATCTAAAGCTGGCCACAGATCTCAGGCATCACCCTTGATTTCCTGATAACGCTTTTCCAGTTCCTGACGAATCTGCCGACGTTGCTGTGCCTGAATGAAGCGGCGTTTTTCTTCACTGTTATGCGGTTGCAGCGGCGGGACGGCAGCGGGCTTGCGGTTGTCATCCACCGCGACCATGGTGAAAAAACAGCTATTGGTGTGGCGCACCGAGCGCTCGCGGATGTTCTCGGTCACGACCTTGATGCCCACCTCCATGGAGGTATTGCCGGTGTAATTGACCGAAGCCAGAAAGGTCACCAGTTCGCCGACATGAATCGGCTCGCGGAAAATCACCTGGTCCACCGACAGGGTCACCACGTAGCGACCGGCATAACGGCTGGCGCATGCGTACGCCACTTCGTCGAGGTATTTAAGCAAGGTGCCGCCATGGACATTGCCAGAGAAGTTGGCCATGTCAGGGGTCATCAATACCGTCATCGACAGTTGTGCGTTTCCGGGTTCCATAGCGTTCTCACGGTTCAAGGCGCAATTTCAGGGACGCACCTCTGCGGGTGCCTTGTCAGCTTTTTCAAACCAACAGTTATCGGGACGCCGGGCAGGTGGTTGCCGTCACGCCCGTATCGATCTGTTTCCATATATTGCACCGCCTTTGCGGCGCAAGTCGTGGTGTTAACCTCCAAATGTCCCCTTTGAGGAGCCCGCGCCATGCATGCCATCAGTTTTATTCAGGATTTGGCAGTGATCATGTTGATCGCCGGCGTGGTGACGGTGCTGTTCCATCGCTTTAAACAGCCGGTGGTGCTGGGTTACATCGTCGCCGGTTTCATCATCGGCCCGCACACGCCGCCGTTCGCACTGATTCACGACGAAGAAACCATCAAGACCCTCGCGGAACTCGGTGTGATCTTCCTGATGTTCTGCCTTGGTCTGGAATTCAGCCTGCGCAAGTTGTTCAAAGTCGGCGCCACGGCGTTTATCGCGGCGTTCCTGGAAATCGTGCTAATGATCTGGATCGGCTACGAGATCGGTCGCTGGTTCGATTGGAACACCATGGACTCGCTATTCCTCGGTGCGATCCTGGCGATTTCCTCGACCACCATCATCGTCAAGGCGCTCAACGACCTGAAGATGAAAAACGAGCGCTTCGCGCAATTGATCTTTGGTGTACTGATCGTCGAGGACATCCTGGGTATCGGCATCATTGCGTTGCTGTCGAGCATTGCGGTCAGCGGTACGGTCAGCTCCGGCGAAGTGTTTTCCACGGTCGGCAAGCTCTCGCTGTTCATGATTGTCGCGCTGGTCATCGGGATTTTGCTGGTGCCACGGCTCTTGGCTTACGTGGCCAAATTCGAAAGCAACGAGATGCTACTGATCACCGTGCTTGGACTGTGTTTCGGTTTCTGCCTGCTGGTGGTGAAGCTGGAGTACAGCATGGTGCTCGGCGCGTTCCTTATTGGCGCGATCATGGCTGAATCGCGACAACTGTTGAAAATAGAGCGTCTTATTGAGCCGGTTCGCGACTTGTTCAGCGCAATCTTCTTCGTCGCCATCGGCCTGATGCTTGATCCGATGATCCTGTTGCAATACGCCTGGCCGATCGCCGTGATCACTATCGCGGTGGTGCTCGGCAAGATGCTGTCATGCGGTCTTGGCGCCTTTATCGCCGGCAATGATGGACGCACCTCATTGCGTGTGGGGATGGGCCTTTCGCAGATTGGCGAGTTTTCTTTCATCATCGCTGCGTTGGGCATGACACTGCAGGTCACCAGCAACTTCCTCTATCCGGTTGCAGTGGCTGTTTCTGTGATTACCACGCTGCTGACACCGTACCTGATCCGCGCGGCCGATCCACTGTCGATCAAGCTTGCTGGTGTGATGCCGCAAAGGCTGGGCAGGGTGTTGGGGATGTACGGCGAATGGTTGCGCAGCATTCAGCCGCAAGGCGAGGGGGCGCTGCTGGCATCGATGATTCGGCGGATTTTGTTGCAGGTGGGGGTCAATCTGGCGTTGGTGATTGCGATCTTTTTCTCGGGCGCGTATTTCGCCGAGCGCATGTCCGCCTGGCTTCAAGACTGGATCATCGACCCGAGTTGGCAGAAAGCATTGATCTGGGGTGGGGCACTGCTTTTGTCGCTACCATTCCTGATCGCCGCCTATCGCAAGCTCAAGGCGCTGTCGCTGCTGTTGGCAGAGATGGGGGTGAAGCCAGAGATGGCTGGCCGCCACACGCAGCGAGTGCGTCGGGTGATCGCCGAAGTGATCCCGATCCTCTCGCTGCTGGTGATTTTCCTGCTGCTGGCAGCCTTGTCGGCCAGTATTCTGCCGACCAACAAGTTGCTGGTGCTGATCGCCGTGGTCGCAGCCGCAGTGGCAGCATTGCTGTGGCGCTGGTTCATTCGCGTGCACACGCGGATGCAGGTGGCTTTGCTGGACACCCTGGAGAACCACAAGGATTCACCGGGGCACTGACCTCTATGTAGCAGCCGCCCAAGGCTGCGCCAGCTGCTACATGAGTCGTATGGGGTTATCAGCTCTCCAGCCAGACGTCCCGTGCCCAATGCCAAACCGATTCCCAGGTTTCTTCGGCAATCAGTTCTTCTTCGGCCTGCCAAAGCACCACGGTGCCGTCTTCTTCGACGCAGTAGTAATCATCACCGTCCTG
>Ga0065714_10000085_pt1 | contig 12095 bp, 7 predicted proteins | sample MisRhiReplicate2_FD_59101 | JGI IMG/M metagenome (GOLD analysis project Ga0065714, IMG submission 59101) | Miscanthus rhizosphere microbial communities from Kellogg Biological Station, MSU, sample Rhizosphere Soil Replicate 2: eDNA_1 v2... | ecosystem: Host-associated > Plants > Roots >... | reverse complement strand
ACGTTCTTGAATTCGATGACCTTGTCGCCCAGGCGNGGACCGGCCGGGATGTAGATCTCGTTGGTTTCGCTGCGCTTCTGGAATTCCTGCGATTGCATTTCTTCGAAGCGTTGCAGACGAGCCTTGGATTTGGACTGGCGNGCCTTGGCGCCTTTGCGCACCCACTCCAGTTCTTCCTTCATGGCTTTTTCGTGGGCCGACTGCTGCTTGGATTCGGCAGCCAGACGATCGGACTTGGCTTCGAGCCAACCCGAATAGTTGCCCTCGTACGGGATACCGGCGCCGCGGTCGAGCTCGAGGATCCAGCCGGCAACGTTGTCCAGGAAGTAACGGTCGTGCGTGATCGCAACCACGGTGCCCGGGAAATCGTGCAGGAAGTGCTCCAGCCAGGCAACGGAATCGGCGTCCAGGTGGTTGGTCGGTTCGTCGAGCAGCAGCATGTCGGGGGCGGACAGCAGCAGGCGGCACAGGGCCACACGACGCTTCTCACCACCGGACAGGAATTCGACCTTGGCATCCCAGGCCGGCAGACGCAGCGCATCGGCGGCGACTTCCAGNTGGCGATCCAGGTTGTGACCGTCGCTGGCCTGCAGGATGGCTTCGAGCTTGGCCTGTTCGGCGGCCAGTTTGTCGAAGTCGGCATCTTCATCGGCGTAAGCCGCGTAGACCTCGTCCAGGCGAGCCTGGGCGTTCTTGATCACGCTGACCGCTTCCTCGACCACTTCACGCACGGTCTTGGTCGGGTCCAGGATCGGTTCTTGCGGCAGGTAGCCGATGTTCAGCTCTGGCATCGGACGGGCTTCGCCCTCGAACTCGGTGTCGACGCCCGCCATGATTTTCAACAGCGTGGACTTACCCGAACCGTTGAGGCCGAGCACGCCAATCTTGGCGCCCGGGAAGAACGACAGCGAAATGTTTTTCAGGATTTCCCGCTTCGGCGGAACAACTTTACCCAGCCGATGCATGGTGAATACGTATTGAGCCATGGAGAACCTAGGGTCAGTGAACGATGAATGATTGGGGCGCGGGCGATGCCCGTCCAGGTTGTGCGCGTCGACGATTGATAGCTANCAATGNTGCGCGCTGAAAAAACCTGATTCTAGGAGCTGGAACGCTCCCGCGTAACCGGCAAAGCTACCTGATTGACGGAAGGCAGTCCAGCCGAGCGGGACTGGCACTTTGCCACAAGTCAGGGCATGCTAGCCGCCCTCCGGGCGTCCGGCTTATAGTGCACGTCGCGCCAGTCCAGCCAAACCGCAGGATTACAGTTTGTCTAATGTCACCCCACCTTCTTCCGTGAGCGCACTCAATCCTGCGACCGGCTCACCCCTGCGTGGGTCCCTGAAGGGCGCGCTGGCGGCGCTCGCGCTGATGTTGCTCGCGCTGCTGTTTTGGCAATTGCTGGATCAGCTTCGCGAAACCCAGAAAAACCAGCGTCAGTACACCATCGACTACACCGCCGATCTGGCCTCGCAAGTCAGCCTGAACATGGCGCTCAACGCCCAGATCGCCCTCAACCTGCTACCGATCGTCGAACAACCGCAAAGCACCGACGAACAGCAGGCGCTGTTTCGCAAACTGCAGAAATCCTTGCCCGAGCTGCGTAGCCTCGCGTTGCTCAGCCCTTCCGGGAAAGTCCTCACCGACAGCGCCGACAACAGCGATGACGCCGACTACCTGAGCGAACTGGTACGGCGCAGTCGCGCCCAGGCCCACTATTTCAGCAACGCCAATGACGGTTCGGTGGTGCATCTGCTGCTGCATCAAGCCAGCGGCAGCACCCGCGGCTACTGGGCTCTGCGCCTGACGCCGACATTTTTCTCTTCGCTGACCAATCAAAACGAAACTGGCATTCGCCCGCTGTGGGTGGTGGAAAACCGCGTCAATCACCAGATCATCAGCCGCGACGATGGGCAGCCCTCGGCCACGCCGGCGGTGATAACACCGGATGAGCTGGCCAACAGCGTGCTGACCGTGCCCCTGAGCAGCAGCGACTGGCAACTGCGCGGGTTGTTCGACCGGCAACGGGTGATCGAACACCTGCTGCCGGCGTTCATTGGCAAATGCCTTCTGGGCCTGGCCTTCTCGCTCCTGCCGTTCATCGCCCTGCTGAACATGCGCCGTCGCCAACGCCAGGTGCACGAAGGCCGTCGACGCTACCAGGATATTTTCGAAGGCACCGGCGTCGCCTTGTGCGTACTCGACGTGTCCGGGCTCAAAAGCGTCTTCGACAATGCTCAGCTGCACAGCAGCGAGCAACTGAAGGCCTGGCTCGAAACACCGCAACAGCGCCAGCACCTGCTGCAGGAATTGCGCATCACAGAAGTCAACCTGGTCGCCCTGCAACTGCTCAACGTCAACACCTGCGATCAAGCCTGGAAACTGCTGATCGACGGTAACCCGCAGGACGGCACCGCCATCGGCAATCAAGTGCTCGACGCNGTGCTCAACCAGCAGAAACAGCTTGAACTGGAAATCAAACTGCAAGACGCCAATGGCCGCGACCAGCACTTGTGGCTGGTGCTGCGTCTGCCGGAAGACCAGGACGACTATAAAGCGGTGATCCTGAGCATCACCGACATCACCAGTCGCAAGCTCGTCGAGCTGTCGCTGTTGGAGCGTGAAGGATTCTGGTCCGACGTGGTGCGCACCGTGCCGGATCATCTGTACGTGCAGGACGTGGTCAGCCAGCGAATGATTTTCAGCAACCACCACCTGGGCCAGACGCTCGGTTACAACCGTACCGAACTGCACCAGATGGGCGAGTATTTCTGGGAAATTCTGCTGCACCCCGAAGATGCCGACTTCTACCACCGCTCGCGCCAGACCCAGCGCCAGGCCGGTTACCGACAACTGATGCAATGCCAGCTGCGCTTCCGNCACCGGGACGGTAAATGGCGGCGCTTCGACATCCGCGAACAGGCGCTGGCGCGGGACAAGCACGATCAGGTCACGCGAATCATCGGCGTGGCCAAGGACATCACCGATCAGATTGAGGCCAGTGAGTCCCTGCGCGACAGCGAGCAGCGCTACCGGATGCTCGCCGAAAGCATCAGCGACGTGATTTTCTCAACCGACAGCAAGATGGCGCTCAACTACGTCAGCCCGTCGGTGCAAGCCGTGCTGGGCTACGACGCCGACTGGATTTTCCAGAACGGCTGGCAATCGACCATCGCCAACCCACAACAGCTGACCGGCATTTATCAACTGATGGACCGGGTCAGCAAAGCGCTGAATAAACCCGAGCAACTGGCGCTGTTGCGCAGCCAGGTGCAGACCCAACTGTTTTTGTTCGATTGCCTGCGGGCCGACGGGCGCAAGATTCCGATCGAACTGCGGCTGGTGCTGGTCTGGGACGAACACGGTGCATTCGAAGGCGTGCTGGGCGTCGGTCGCGACATCAGCCAGCAACGCCGGGCCGAAAAAGACCTGCGCATGGCCGCGACCGTATTTGAGCACTCGACCTCGGCGATCCTGATCACCGACCCGGCCGGCTACATCGTCCAGGCTAACGAAGCCTTCAGCCGTGTCAGCGGTTATGCGGTGGANCAGGTGCTCGACCAGTTGCCGAACATGCTGACCGTCGACGAGCAGCAGGAAGCCCATCTGCGTTATGTGCTCAAGCAATTGCATCAGCACAGCACGTGGGAAGGCGAAGTCTGGCTCAAACGACGCAATGGCGAGCATTACCCGGCCTGGGTCGGGATCACGGCGGTGCTGGATGACGAAGGCGATCTGGCCAGCTACGTGTGCTTCTTCAGCGACATCAGCGAACGCAAGGCCAGTGAGCAGCGGATTCACCGCCTCGCCTATTACGACGCCCTGACCCACCTGCCCAACCGCACGCTGTTCCAGGATCGCCTGCACTCGGCGCTGCAATCGGCCGAACGGCAGAAGTCCTGGGTGGTGCTGATGTTCCTCGACCTGGACCGCTTCAAACCGATCAACGACTCCCTGGGCCACGCCGCCGGCGATCGCATGCTCAAGGAAATGGCCACGCGCCTGCTCGGCTGTGTCGATGATGACGACACCGTGGCGCGCATGGGCGGCGATGANTTCACCTTGCTGCTGCAACCGCGGGCCAACCGTGAAATTGCCTTGAACCGGGCGATTCATGTGGCCGAACAGATTCTCGCCAGCCTGGTGAAACCGTTTGTGCTTGAAGGCCGCGAGTTCTTCGTCACCGCCAGTATCGGCATCGCCCTGAGCCCTCAGGACGGTAACGAACTCAGCCAGCTGATGAAAAACGCCGACACCGCGATGTATCACGCCAAGGAGCGTGGCAAGAACAACTTCCAGTTCTATCAAGCCGACATGAACGCCAGCGCCCTGGAGCGTCTGGAGCTGGAAAGCGACTTGCGTCACGCCCTGGAGCAGAACGAATTCGTCCTCTACTACCAACCGCAGTTCAGCGGCGATGGCAAACGCCTGACCGGCGCCGAAGCCTTGCTGCGCTGGCGCCATCCGCGACGCGGNCTGGTGCCGCCGGGAGACTTCATTCCGGTGCTCGAAGAGCTCGGCCTGGTGGTGGATGTCGGCGACTGGGTGATCAGCGAGGCCTGCCGTCAGCTCAAGACCTGGCATCAGGCCAAGGTCCGGGTGCCGAAGGTGTCGGTGAACATTTCGGCCCGGCAGTTCTCCGACGGCCAACTCGGGACGCGGATCGCCACCATCCTCAAGGAAACCGGCCTGCCACCGGCGTGCCTGGAGCTGGAACTGACCGAAAGTATCCTGATGCGCGAAGTCAGCGAAGCGATGCAGATTCTCGCCGGGTTGAAAAATCTCGGCCTGAGCATTGCGGTCGACGACTTCGGCACCGGTTACTCATCGCTCAACTACCTCAAGCAGTTCCCGATCGACGTGCTGAAAATCGACCGCACCTTCGTCGACGGCCTGCCGTCGGGTGAGCAGGATGCACAGATTGCCCGCGCGATCATCGCCATGGCCCACAGCCTCAATCTGGCGGTGATCGCCGAGGGCGTGGAAACCCACGAGCAACTCGACTTCCTGCGTGAGCATGGTTGCGACGAGGTTCAGGGGTATCTGTTCGGGCGGCCGATGCCGGCGAACCGGTTTGAAGCGCAGTTCAGCAATGATGCGCTCTTCATGTTCGACTGAGGCCTTGTGGTGTTGCGGGCGGCCCCTTCGCGAGCAAGCCCGCTCCCACATTTTGAAATGCGCTCCCCTGTGGGAGCGGGCTTGCTCGCGAAGAGGCCCTCCGATGCACCGCANATCNNGTCATGAAGCCCACTTGTCTGCGACATGATGTCCTTTCATATGCCATCTAAAACCCATTGGGTTAGAATGCCCCCCTTTTCTGCCCCGATCCCTGAGGACCGCCATGTTCAGCCGTGATTTGACTATTGCCAAGTACGACGCCGATCTCTTTGCCGCCATGGAGCAAGAAGCTCAGCGCCAGGAAGAGCACATTGAGCTGATCGCTTCGGAAAACTACACCAGCCCTGCGGTCATGGAAGCTCAAGGCTCGGTACTGACCAACAAGTACGCCGAAGGCTACCCGGGCAAGCGCTACTACGGTGGTTGCGAGTTCGTCGACGTGGTCGAGCAACTGGCCATCGACCGTGCAAAAGAACTGTTCGGCGCCGATTACGCCAACGTTCAGCCACACGCCGGTTCGCAAGCCAACAGCGCCGTTTACCTGGCTCTGCTGCAAGCGGGCGACACCATCCTGGGCATGAGCCTGGCGCACGGCGGTCACTTGACCCACGGTGCCAGCGTTTCCTCCTCCGGCAAGCTGTACAACGCCGTTCAATACGGTATCGACGGCAACGGCCTGATCGACTACGACGAAGTCGAGCGTCTGGCGGTTGAGCACAAGCCGAAAATGATCGTGGCCGGTTTCTCTGCCTACTCGCAGATTCTGGACTTCCCGCGTTTCCGCGAAATCGCNGACAAGGTTGGCGCCTACCTGTTCGTCGACATGGCCCACGTGGCCGGTCTGGTCGCCGCTGGCGTCTACCCGAACCCGGTGCCTTTCGCTGACGTCGTGACCACCACCACGCACAAGACCCTGCGCGGTCCACGTGGCGGCCTGATCCTGGCTCGCGCCAACGCCGACATCGAGAAGAAGCTGAACTCCGCGGTATTCCCGGGCGCCCAGGGTGGCCCGCTGGAGCACGTGATCGCCGCTAAAGCGATCTGCTTCAAGGAAGCGCTGCANCCTGAGTTCAAGACNTACCAGCAACAAGTGGTGAAAAACGCCCAGGCCATGGCCGGCGTGTTCATCGAGCGCGGTTACGACGTGGTGTCGGGCGGTACTCAGAACCACCTGTTCCTGCTGTCGCTGATCAAGCAGGAAATCTCCGGTAAAGACGCCGACGCCGCTCTGGGCAAAGCGTTCATCACCGTGAACAAGAACTCCGTGCCAAACGATCCACGCTCCCCGTTCGTCACCTCCGGTCTGCGCTTCGGTACTCCGGCTGTGACCACTCGTGGCTTCAAGGAAGCAGAGTGCAAAGAACTGGCCGGCTGGATCTGCGACATCCTGGCGGACCTGAACAACGAAGCGGTGATCGANGCCGTTCGTGAGAAGGTCAAGGCCATCTGCAAGAAGCTGCCGGTATACGGCGCCTAATCAGCCCGCTAAACCGCAGCAATGAAAAAACCGGCCAGTGATGGCCGGTTTTTTTTCGTCCGCAATTTTTTCAAACCGCGAAAAGGCTCAAGGTCGGGGCATTGCGCCCAACTGGTAAGACCGGTCATGCCAATTACTCAAAATTTGCTTGCGAACACCCAAAAACAGCGCCTAGACTGCGCCTGCACTGGACATACCGGTAAGACCACAATAATTAAGTCCTGAATCTGATGCGCGAAGCGCACGGCAGCCAGGACACCGACCAGGATTCCTCCCATGCTCAGATGGTGCTCGCGTTCAATCTTCCTCCAAGTGGTTCTCGGACTGGTGCTCGGCATCGTCTGTGGGCTGACCCTTCCTGAATACTCCGCCCAGCTCAAACCGCTCGGCGATGGCTTCATCAAACTGATCAAGATGCTTATCGGTCTGATCGTGTTCTGCGTGGTGGTCAGCGGCATCAGCGGTGCCGGCGACCTGAAGAAGGTCGGACGCATCGGCCTGAAATCGGTGATCTACTTCGAAGTCCTGACCACCATCGCCCTGGTGATTGGTCTGGTGTTCGCTTTCAGCACCGGCATCGGCAGCGGCGCGAACATTCATCTGGATCAGCTTTCCGCTGCCGACATGGGCGACATCGCCCAGCGCGGTCAGCACATGCACACCACCACNCANTTCCTGATGGACCTGATCCCGACCTCGGTGATCGGCGCCTTCGCGGAGAACAACATTCTGCAAGTCCTGCTGTTTTCAGTGCTGTTCGGCAGCGCNCTGAATCTGGTGGGTGAAGCGGCNTCNGGTATTTCCCGGTTGATCAACGAACTCAGCCACGTGATCTTCCGCATCATGGGCATGATCGTGCGTCTGGCGCCGATCGGCGTGTTCGGCGCCATCGCTTTCACCACCAGCAAATATGGCCTGGATTCGCTGCAACACCTGGGCAGCCTGGTCGGCCTGTTTTACCTGACCTGTTTCGCGTTTGTGTCATTGATTCTCGGCCTGGTGATGCGCCTTTCGGGCCTGAAGATGTGGCCATTGCTCAAGTACCTGCGCGAAGAACTGCTGATCGTCATGGGCACCGCCTCCTCCGACGCCGTGCTGCCACAAATCATGCGCAAGCTTGAGCATCTGGGCATCGGCAGTTCGACGGTCGGGCTGGTGATTCCTACCGGTTACTCGTTCAACCTGGACGGTTTCTCGATCTACCTGACCCTCGCCATCGTGTTCATCGCCAATGCCACCGGTACGCCGCTGGCCATGACCGACCTGCTGACGATTCTGCTGGTGTCGTTGATCACCTCCAAAGGTGCCCACGGGATTCCCGGCTCGGCGCTGGTGATTCTCGCGGCGACACTGACGGCGATCCCGGCGATTCCGGTGGTCGGCCTGGTGCTGGTGTTGGCAGTGGACTGGTTCATGGGCATCGGCCGGGCGCTGACCAACCTGATCGGCAACTGCGTCGCCACCGTGGCCATCGCGCGCTGGGAAAAGGACATCGATATCCAACGGGCGAACAAAGTACTTTCTGGCCAGGTGGGTTATACCTTCCAGCCGAGAAAGCCCGTCGGCCCTGCGCATCAGCAGGAATTCTGAATAATCGCCGTGCCTGCCCACGNGCAGGCACGGTCATCAATCGTTTTGGATGCTCATGGAGCGAACAGTGATCACCTCGTCGACCGTTGTGAATTCAGTAGTAGAAAAACTCCGGGCCGCTTTGGCCCGTGGTCAGTGGCGCTCCGGCGAGATGCTGCCNGGGCAGCGCGAGTTGGCTGAGCAACTGGGCATCAGCCGCCCGAGCCTGCGTGAAGCCGTCATCGTGCTGGAAACCCTTGGGCTGGTGCGTTCCATGCCGGGTAAAGGCGTGGTGGTGCTGGAGGCCAACCTCAGCGACAGNCAAAGCCACGACAGCGCAGTCGCCGGTGCGAGCCTGGAAGACGTGCTGCAACTGCGCTACACCCTCGAGCCGTTCATTGTCGGCCTGGTGGCGCAGTCGATCAGCAGCAAGGAAGTCGGGCAACTGCGCCTGACCCTGATGGACATGCGCGAGGCGCTGGAAGCCAACGACAGCGAAGCCGGGGTGAACGCCTACATCGCGTTCCACGAAGAGCTGTTCACGCTGACCTCGAACCCGATCTTCCAGAGTGTGGTGCAACAGACCAGCAACGCCCTCAAGCAAAGCGCCGACGTGCTGCGCAACTCCCCGGAGCATTTGGCTGAGCGCCTTGAGGAGAACGAAGCCGTGGTGCGCGCTATTCGCAGCAAAAACAGCGCCCAGGCCAGCGCCGAGATGCGTCGGCACATCCTTCGGGAAGGCCAGCGGATGGGCATCGAATTGAATATTCCGGACGACAATCTGGGCAAATAGCCGTACTGAAAAAAACCTATTGGCAACCGGACTGGAGACAGGCCATGAGCGCCTACGCCTTGAAGATTCCCGTTTTCTCGAATTCCACCGCCCTGCCCTTGCGCCACCAGAGCGACAAGAAGCATGGCGTCGACGACATCTATCCGCAAATTTTCGACGCCATTCTCGAACAACGCATTGCCCCGGGGAGCCGTTTGACCGAAGCAAGCCTTGGCCAGGCATTCGGTGTCAGCCGCAGTATCATCCGCCAGGTACTGGCGCGATTGTCGCATCAGAAGGTCATCATTCTGCGGCCCAATCATCGCCCGCAAGTCGCGACCCCCGATGCCGAACAAACTCGTCAAATTCTCCATGCCCGCCGGCTCACCGAAACCACTCTGGTGCGACTGGCCTGCCAGCAACCAGCTCCCCGGCACCTGCCGCAGTTACGCCAATTGATAGAGCGCGAACGCCACTATATCGAGCAAAACCAACGCGGGCCGGCTATTCGTCTGTCGGGCGAGTTCCACCTGCAACTGGCGCAACTCGCAGGCAACGTCCCGTTGGCACAATTTCTCGGCAGCCTCGTGCCGCTGACCTCATTGGCCATCGCCTACTACGAAGAACAAGTGCGCAGTGACTGCTCGTGGCAAGAACATGCGGTGATCGTCGAGGCGGTGGAGTGCGGAGATGCCAAAGTTGCCGAGGGCTTGATGACCCGACTTCTGGAGCATTTAGAGGTGAGGTTGCTGAACCCATAATCGAGTTTTATAACGGCTTGCGTACAACATTTTCTGACCGTCCCGATACCCGGCTCNTTAGCCGTTTTTTAACTTGAAACTATTTAAACCTGATGCCACCCCACAATCTCACGCTTTTAACTGCCAACTATTGCTTTAGACCTCCCACATAAAAACCTCATTTACACCTCCAACTTCCTGAAACAAAGGAACGAGCACAACCAGTAAAAAATAATTTAATCTCTGGTTCGAGCTTTACTGAGACCAAGCAATCAACATAAACATACACCATGACTTCACAATCATTGCACTGCATCGAAACCTTAACAGCCGCTACTCACTTGAGGCGTTTGATGGCGACAATAAAGTTGCGAAGAGCAGGAGTCTCCAGGGCACCACTGTCAGACCAAGTTCTGGACTTATGNATACAAGAAGGCTTCGCCCAGCCGACTGAACAAAAAACAAACCTCAATTTATTATCAAGGAAGATAAAACTATGACCGCTGAACAATCCTTTATTGCAGAACTGACCAGTGATCACGGCCACCTGCATTTCCCTCGCCTGACACACGGCCGCGAAGTCACGATCCCTGTCACGGGCTTCTTCGACTTCTCCCCCACTCATACATTCGTTTCAGATACTTTATTTGCCAATAGAGACCTGCATCGTGCTCCCTTGCAGTTCTACTTCCTGAATATTGGAGGTTTTGTCTATCGCATGTTTGTTATCACGCCTGGCCCGCTCTTTGGCAGACTAGTCGGCATTGACGAAAATGACTGTCTCACCGCGATGGATGGTCCGAATGCAGGCCCAAAGAAATCCGCCATGTTTCATTTTTCAGACAAGAACGGCAACCTTGCTTCTCTCGACGACCCCAAATCAAACACTCTGTCCGTAACAATTCATGCTAACAACTACTCGCTAAAGCGCCGAAAGAATACAAGCGAAGGATTTATTATCTATACAGGCGCGGGAGTCCAGATAAACTTCACACTGAAAATCATCAAGCGCAACGTAGACTCGAGCATTCTGACCGTTTAATCATTTCAGGACCTGCCTTTTCATATAACAAGAAAAGGCAGGACAAACTTACCATCGAGCAAATACCTCGGCAGTTATGCTTCTACGCGAGAAAAGCTTTCACGAATCCTCTCTTCCGGCAAATCATCGGCGATGAACACGATCACGCTTTCGCGCGTTTCATCGTCAGCCCACTCCGTGTCCCAATCGAATCCGTATAACTTCAACACCCCCTGAAACACCATGCGCCGCGGCTCGCCAAGGATGTTCAACACGCCTTTGTAGCGCAGCAATTGCTTGCCATGATCTTCCAGCAGTTCGTTCATGAACTCGCTGAGCTTGTCGATATCCAGCGGCTTGTCGGTGCGCAGCACCAGGCTCGAAATGCGGTCGATGGACGGCGCTTTGCTCACCGGGCGCAGGCTGACACCGCCGCCAAGGTCGGCATTGAGGTTGAAACCGCGCACGTCGAGCAATTCGGCCAGATCGATCTTGCCGTGCTCGACCACACGGATCGGTGCGCGACGGTTGATGCGGGTCAAGCGCTCGCTCAGCGCGGTAAAGGTCGCCTCGTCCACCAGATCGCGCTTGCTCACCAGTAANCGGTCGGCGAAACCGATCTGCGCCTGGGCGATGGTTTGAGTCAGGTGAGTGTCGGCGTGCGCCGCATCGACCAGGGTAATGATGCCGTCGAGGATGTAGCGCTCGCGCAGCTCTTCATCGATGAAAAAGGTNTGGGCCACCGGTGCCGGGTCGGCCAGGCCGGTGCATTCGATCACCAGACGGTCGAAGGCGATTTCGCCGCTGTCCAGGCGTTCGAGCAGCAGGTACAAGGCCTTTGTCAGATCGGTGTGGATGGTGCAGCANACGCAGCCGTTGGACAGCGTCATCACTTGCACCGGTTCGTCGCCCAACAGTTGGGTGTCGATACCGGCGTCGCTGAATTCGTTCTCGATCACAGCGATTTTCAGGCCGTGTTCGGCTTTGAGCAGGTAGCGCAACAGCGTGGTTTTTCCCGCGCCGAGAAAGCCGCTGAGGATCGTGACGGGGATGGGAGAGGACAAACGGGTTCTCCTGTTTCACAAAATTAGAAAACAACACTAAAAAATTGTGGGAGCGGGCTTGCTCGCGAAAGCGGTGTCTCAGTCGACATTAATGTTGAATGACACACCGCTTTCGCGAGCAAGCCCGCTCCCACAGGGACTGCATCAGCCAGGCTGTTGCATCAACAGCACTTCGGCCCACCCTTGCCACCGTAACGAGCCTCTTGGCGTTCCCGGAAGAACATCTCGTAGGTCATCACCGGTTTGTCCGGGTGTTTGGTTTGCATGTGCTCGACGTAATTGTCGTAGTCGGGCATGCCGACCATCAGGCGCGCGGCCTGACCGAGGTATTTAC
>Ga0065714_10002783_pt1 | contig 12098 bp, 11 predicted proteins | sample MisRhiReplicate2_FD_59101 | JGI IMG/M metagenome (GOLD analysis project Ga0065714, IMG submission 59101) | Miscanthus rhizosphere microbial communities from Kellogg Biological Station, MSU, sample Rhizosphere Soil Replicate 2: eDNA_1 v2... | ecosystem: Host-associated > Plants > Roots >... | reverse complement strand
TTCTTCTAACTCTTTTAATGATTGATCAGACCAAACGATTTCATAACCACTTTTCATAAAGCTTTTTCACTTCAGAATGAGCAACTACTCTACCTTCTTCAATATCTTCTAGTCCCAATTCTATTGATTTTTTTTCAGCATCTGAAAGTTTATCATACCAATCTTCATCTGGACTTTCTTCTACAAAATCAATTTCAACCGCCTTTAAAATCGCTTTTATTTTGGCGAGCTCTTTTTTGTTTTTAGGGTTAATGGTAATTGTCATCGTACTATTTTTCTATATTAAATGTACAAAAATTCTGAATTAAATCAAACTTTTTATCTTTGCGATCATATCATCACCCAATTTGTCGGCTTCTTCTTGTGAGAAAGCCTCTGTATAAATTCTGATAATGGGTTCGGTATTCGATTTTCTCAAGTGAACCCAATTGTTTTCAAAATCTATTTTCACTCCGTCAACTGTAGAGACCTCTTCGTTTTGATACTCTTTTTCCATTTTAGTTAAAAGATCATCAACATTTATTTCAGGAGTCAGTTCGATTTTCTTTTTCCCCATGAAATAACTTGGGTAGCCGGCTCTCAATTCAGAAACCGTTTTGTTTTCTTTTGCTAAATGCGTCAAAAACAAAGCAACACCAACCAAAGAATCTCTTCCGTAATGAAGTTCAGGATAGATAATTCCACCGTTTCCTTCACCACCAATCACGGCATTTTTTTCTTTCATTAAATTCACCACATTCACTTCTCCCACTGCGCTTGCAAAGTATTCTGAATTGTGAGTTTTGGCAACATCTCTCAAGGCGCGGCTTGAAGAAAGATTTGAAATGGCAACTCCGTTTTTGTTTTTCAACAGGTAATCGGCAACAGCCACCAACGTATATTCTTCCCCGAACATCTCACCATTTTCATCTACCAAAGCCAATCTGTCAACATCCGGATCTACTACAACCCCAAAATCAGCTTTTTCTTTAACGACCAATTCGCAAATGTCTCCCAAATGTTCTTTCAGAGGTTCAGGATTGTGTGGGAATTGTCCGTTTGGTTCGCAGTATAATTTTACCGTTTCACAACCCAATTTATCTAAAAGCATCGGAATTGCGATTCCGCCTGTAGAATTTACGGCATCTAAAACAATTTTATATTTTTTAGCTTTAATGGCTTCAACATCCACCATCGGCAAATCAAGAATCTGCTGAATATGAATATCAAAAGCATCATCTCTTATTTCGTATTTTCCTAAATCATCAACCTCAGCATAATTGAAATCTTCATTTTCAGCGAGTGCTAAAACCTCCGCACCGTTTTCTCCATTGATGAATTCTCCTTTTTCGTTTAATAACTTCAGTGCATTCCATTGTTTCGGATTGTGAGAAGCCGTTAAAATAATTCCTCCATCCGCATTTAATTCAGGAACCATTATTTCTACAGTTGGCGTTGTAGAAAGCCCAAGATCAACTACATTGATTCCCAACCCCTGCAAAGTTGCAGTTACTAAAGAATTGACCATTGAACCTGAAATTCTTGCATCGCGACCAATAATCAAGGTTAAATCTTTTTTATTTTTATTGTTCTGAAGCCAGGTTCCGAATGCAGAAGCAAATTTTACGACATCAAGAGGTGTCAAGTTATCATTTACTTTTCCACCAATCGTTCCTCTGATTCCGGAGATACTTTTTATTAATGACATACTATTAAAAATGTTTTTGCAAAAATACGAATAAAACAAAGATTGATTGATGAAATATGCTTAACGTTAGTAAGTTGTTATTTCTGTAAAGGCACCATTTTCTTTGTTAAAATTTTCAGTTTGGAAGATATTAAGAACATCCGCAATCCTTATCACAACCCGATCTTTTAGAATCAAATTTCTTTGGTGCAAAATTTTTCCTGATCAGTCTAAATAAAGAATAACAGGCAAAAAGCACTACAAGAGCGATGATGATGTATTGAAAAATTAAGGAAGAATCCATTTTATTTTAAAATTTGATAAGCTATTAATGACACAAAATATGCCAAACCCGTCATCATCACAACCTGAAAGCCAGTCCATTTCCAGCTTTTGGTTTCTCTGTAAACTACTGCAATGGTAGAAACACACTGCATTGCAAACGCATAAAACAATAAAACCGAAATACCGGTTGCAAAACTGAAGACTTTTTCGCCATTTGGTTTTACATCCATTCGCATTTTATCGATTACTTTTCCTTCCGGAGCATCGTCATCCAAACTGTATAAAGTAGACATCGTACCAACGAAAACTTCTCTTGCCACAAAACTTGTTAAAATTCCGACTCCCATTTTCCAGTCGTATCCAAGAGGAGCAATTGCAGGCTCTATTGCTTTTCCCATTTTAGCCAAATACGAATGATCAAGATGTACATCTGTCGCAACAACCTGATCCGGATTTTGTTTCGGTCCGAAATAACTCAGACACCAAATGATGATACTTACAATGAATATAATTTTCCCGGCTCCTGTAATAAAATCCCAAACTTTCCCTAAAACCATTTTCAGATCATATCCGAAAAGAGGTTTTTTGTAGGTTGGCAAATCCATGACCAAGTATGTTTTACCTTTATTTTTAATAAAACCTTTCAAGATCGCTGCTGAAAGAAGCGCCACGAAAAATCCCAACAAATACATTCCTAAAAGTACTAAAGCTCTGTATTGAATTCCGAAAATCGTTTTATCTGAAATAATTAATCCAATAATAATGCTATAAACCGGAAGTCTTGCCGAGCAAGTCATAAATGGTGTCACCAAAATCGTGAGCAATCTTTCTCTGAAATTTTCAATATTTCTTGTTGAAATAACGGCAGGAATTGCACAAGCCGTTCCTGAAACTAACGGAACGATACTTTTCCCGTTTAATCCAAACGGTCGCAAAAACCTGTCCATTAGGAAAATCACTCTTGCCATATATCCTGAATCTTCCAAGAGATAAAGAAAGTATAATAAAATCCCGATTTGCGGTGCGAAAATAATGATACCTCCTAATCCGGGAACAATTCCGTCGGAAATTAGCGAATTGATCGGACCTTCCGGCAAATGTTCTTTGCTAAACGCCGAAAGCCCTGCAAAAAACTCATCGATCCAGTTCATCGGATATTCTGCAAGGAAGAAAACGCTGTTAAAAATGATCAGCAAAATTCCAATAAAAACAATATATCCTAAAATTGGATGAACAAGAACCTTATCTAATTTTTCGGTTAATAATTCTTTAAACTGAGGTTTTTTTGAGATAACATTTGATAAAATTTTATCAATATTTTGGTATCGCCTAACAACTTCCTGCACCTGCAATCTTTTCGGAACCAAACTTTTAGATTCAGGATCGTTAATTAATTCAGTTGCAGAATCTAATTTATTTAAATCTGCACCGATTGAAAGGCTCATCCAAGCTTTATAGTTGTTGTCAAACTTTTTGTGGGCTGAAACTTTATCTAAAAAATCTTTGTGTTCGGCAGGAATTTCAAATGATGGCTTTTCTGTTTTAGCAAAATCATTATTTAAAATGGCTTTCTGAATGGCTTCAATTCCTAATTGTTCCTTCGCATTGGTCTGAATAATTTTGATATTCAAAGCTTCGGAAAACTTTTCTATATCGATATTGATTCCTCTTCTCTCAGCCTGATCCATTTGATTAACAACCAAAATCATCGGAACGCCCAAATCCTGAATCTGCTGAAATAGAAGCAACCCTCTTTTTAAACTTAAAGCCTCTAAAATATAAACAACTCCGGCAAAATTTTTCTGACTTTCCAAAAGAAATTTAGAAAAAATAGCTTCATCTTCCGAACTTGGATAAATGCTGTAAGACCCTGGAAGATCTATAACTTCTACTTCTTCATTTTTGTATGTATAAGATCCGGAATGACTTGCAACGGTAACACCCGCATAGTTTCCTGTCTTTTGCTTTTTGTTGCATAGAGCGTTAAAAAGTGTTGATTTTCCTACGTTTGGGTTGCCTACTAAAAGTATCTGTTTTTTGTTTTGTTGCTGCATCAATTCCAATCTTCTACGATGATAAACTCTCCTTCTTCTTTACGAAGTGCAATCCTGCTTTTTTCTTCGCCAAATTCCACGTAAAGAGGACCACTGAAAGGAGCCTGATACAGTATTCTGAAGACAGTTTCAGGCAAAAGCCCCATTTCTATGATTTTATTGGGCATTCTCAACTGATTATTATCATAGCCCAAAATTTTCCCAAGTTTGTTCTTCGGAAAGCTGCTTAATGTTTGTAAATAGTTATCTTTCAATACCTATATTTTTGTACATGCAAATATACGCTATTTAAATTTAATCTAAATAAGAGCAATTTTAAATATTCACAGAAACTACTATGGAAAACAATAAACCCAAACACATTTCTGCATTTGGGTTTATTTCAATATAGCTGAGTTAAATATGAATGTTATTTTTTATCGTTCTCTTTTCCTACTTTTTCAACTTCACCAACAATTACTTTTCCGTAAGCCGGCTCTATTGAATTATCTGTAGCATTAAAGAAATCTTTGTACTGTTTTTCCTGTTTTTTCATCATATCACCGATAGTTCCATCCATCCCGGGGATTGATTTTGACATCATTTCCTGTGTCATCATAGGTCTGATCGTAGCAAATGGATCTTTTTTGAACTCACCGAATTTTTTCTCGAATTTATCTCTTGGTAATTCATTTACTTTCCCTCCTTTTGCCTGCATCAGATTTTCAATATAAGAAAATTCTGTATAGTCTTTTACTTTTTTATTACCCTGAAGCACCCAAGAATAATTTTTAGCATCATCTTCAATTTTTACAATTAAGCCTGGAAGACCTGAAAACTTGTACGGTCCGTCCTGAAAAGGAATGTCTGAGCTGAACCAAGCAGTCCATTTTCTTCCACCAAATTCCGTAGTTGCCTTTTGCGTGTTGTATTCGCCAATTTTTTGTTTATCGTTTAAGATTTTCCAGTTGAATTTTGCGTCTTCGCTATATCCAATGTTTGCTGGAGTAAATCCGCTTGCTATTTTCTCTACAAACTGAATTTTCATGCTTGGATACGTTTTGTAAACTCTTGCAGAAATTTTCGGTTGCTTAATAGACTTCGAAAGATCCTTCATGATACCCGCTTTCTGCATGGCTTCAATTTCTACTTTCATGATAGAATCCTGTGCAATCACAGTGTAATCCTGATAAACAGATCTGTTTTTATCTGTAATATCCAAAATTGTAATTACTTTTTCTATTTTAGCAGAATCCTGTTTAGGTTTAAAAGTCAATTCATAAAAGAATCTGTTTGCCGTTTCCTGTGCATTAGCAATTGCAAAAGCTGCAATCAATACTATTGAAAATAAATTTTTCATTTTAATAACGTTTAAATAATTAGTTAGCAGTTGTGCAATTTTGTTACAGTTTTTTTATTAAAAATTTTCTTCACTTGTATTTCTCTAAAATTTCTAAATTTAAGTCACCTAAAAAACAAATATTTTATGGACACTTTAAAACAACTCAGAGACGAACTGGAAGCCGAGTATCAAACAACCAAGAAGTTTTTTGAAATTTATCCCGAAGACAAAAATGATTATGCTCCACATCCAAAAAGCATGAAAATGGCCCATTTGGTCACTCATATTGCGGAAATTTTTGGCTGGGCTGGCTTTATGCTCAACAGCTCAGAACTTGATTTTGCAAAAAGTAGCTTGAGACCCAAACTGCTTACCACAAAAGAAGATTTGCTCAAAATATTTGAAGATAATTACAAAGCCAGCAAAGAAGCTTTGGAAAAAGCAACTGAAGAAGAGCTTAATCCAACATGGTCTTTGAAAAACGATGGGCTGGTGCTGTCTTCCTGGACAAAATATGGCGCAATTCGTCACAGTTTGAGCCAAATTACCCATCATCGTGCTCAATTGGGCGTTTATTACAGGCTGAATGATATTCAGCTTCCGGGAAGTTACGGTCCGACTGCAGACTTAGAAAGTTTTTAGTTATAAATAAAAAACCAACCTCATTGAGATTGGTTTTGTTTCTATTTAAAGTTGAATTTTACTGTGAACATGACTTGGCTTGGGCGGAGCAACATTGTTGTTTGACTTATTGAAGCATCACCTACGTCTACTCTTTCAAAGACTTTTCTGTTTGCAATATTCATCCATTTCAATTCAAAATCAACTTTTTTGCTTGCCCAACTGTATTGGTAAGACAAATCAAAGAATCCATTTTTATATGATTCATTTGCCTGACTTGAGTTGATCTGATCCCAATAAAATCCTAATGTGTGGTTTTCTAAAGGATAAAGGAATACATTTAAGTTATGAGTATATCCTTCTGCCTTTCCTAAATCACCTTGTAAAATTCCGTTGGTCCTGTTACTCCAGGTTTTTGATAAATTGAAATCTATACTCATCCAAGAGAAATAAGTATTATTGAATTTGAATCCTAAAGCATTTGACAAATTCTTATTATCTAAAAGATCATTATTTCTTATTGATTGAGATATGGTCGTGGATTGATTAAAAGTAACAGAAGCATTGGTTTTGAATTTTGGAAAGTATTTTCCTATTTCTCCATATAATGTATTGGTTTCTCTTTTATTTTCTCGTTCAATATATTCTACGACACTAAATCCTGAAGCATTTACTGAGCTTGAAGCTAATAAATTGTTTTTAGCATCACTTATTCTGTAACCTGCATTGAAGAATAAATTATTCAAAGGATTTCTGTATTCTAATCTTCCTCCTAAACTTTTTGTGGTCGTTTGAGGAATTGGGTTTTGGGCATTCATTACATTAAATCCTCCCGGGCTTGTAAGAATATATCCTGCATAAGCCGTCTGAATATCTCCAAAATTATTGCTTATATTTCCATTTACACTTGCTTTGAAGAAAGACGCAAAAGAATATTGTGCGAATAAATTGGGTGTAAATGTAGTTCTGTTCAAAGATTTGTTTACGTTTCTTAAAGGGTCTTCTGCCTTAATATTATTAAAATTTACCGGTAAACTTGAAAATAAGCTCCATGCATCAGACTTATAGTTAATTCCAACGGAAGCAAAAGGTTTAAACTCTGTGAATTTTAAACTATTCTCATACAGGGAACTTCCAAAATCAGGCGTTGAGCTTGTGGAAATTCCGTCAAAATTGGTTGTCAGGTTATCCGTTGAAAAATCTACACCTACTTCTGGTGTAAAAGTCCATCCTTTTGTTGTAAAACTGATATTAGCAGAATGTGAAGTGTCTAAGGTCTTCATTCTGTAATTTTGTAAAGCAATGCTTCCTGGAGCAAAAGGTATAGTTGTAAGAGGATCTGTTGGGTTTGCTCTGAAAGGAATCTGCAGATAATTTGCAGGAGTAATCTCTAAAGTTTGGGCATCGTCCTGATAATTAATGTAAGATTTTAGATTAACCATTTTTTCTTTCCACGGAATAATGGTACTCAATGAATTCTGGAATGAAGATGTAGGTGACTGCACTGCTTCACCACCATATCTGTTTCCTGCAATATTATCATATCTGTTTGCATCTGATCGATCGGCATTCCAGAATTGTGAAAATGTAGTTACGTTTTTGAAAAATCCTTTTTTGGCATTTTTAGTAAATATCAACTCACCTTTTAATTTATCTGTATAATAATTATTTAAAAAGTTGTAGCCATATTGTGTATTTTGTTGAAAGTCATTCACATTGGTTGTAGATTCTCTTTCAACCGCATTATTGGTGTAGTTGGCATTAACTTTTAGCTCCCATTCTTTTTTCTTATCAATATTGGTCAAATAATTTGCTGAAAGATAATGTACACTATTAAATAAATATCTTCTTACGGGAAGGTTGGGCACACTTGCATCTTCTACACCCAACCAGTTGTTTTGCGAAGCATTTCCTCTTCTACCTTCCCAACTGCTTCCGAAGCCGATGATATTTCCCTCATTTTCTACCTGTTCTCCTACATTGTTTGTTTTATAATTTACCACCCACTGACTTTTTTGCCCAAAAAACATGGGTGTCAGTTTCACATTCCAAAGCCATGGATCTCCGAAACCGGTTCCTACTTCGCCACGACCTGTCATTGTCACAGCGTTTTTAAGCTTGATATTAATTGCTGCTGCATCAGAAGGTATTTTTCCCTGAAGCATTTTTACGGGCTGATGATTTTCAAGAACCTCAACTTTCTGCACAGCATCTTTTGGAAGCGAATTGTTGATCGTTCCGTAACCGCCTTCCATTAAATCTTTTCCATTGACGTAGAATTTGTTGATCGCATTTCCCTGATAGAGAATAGAGCCATCTGCATTGACTTCAATTCCCGGGATTTTCTTCATTACGTCAGCCAAAGTACGGTCATTTTTGCTATCGAAAGCTTTCAGATCGTAGGCAATGGTGTCACCTCTTGCGGTGATCATTTTGGTTTTCAGCTGTACTTCTTTTATTTCTGTAGCCTCAGACTGCATTTTGAATGTTAAAGTCTGATCACTGTTGCTGATTTGTTTTGTAAGAGGTTTTTGGTTAAAAGCTTTTACTTTCAGATCTACATTTGATTCTGCAGAAGTGAAAGTTACCTTATATTCCCCTTTAGAATTTGTGATTCCGTAGGCAAGAATGGCATCTTTGCCGGGCTCTTCCACCGTTACACTTGCGCTTGGGATCGCAACACCGTCTTCATCTGTAATTTTACCCGAAATTGTTTTTTGAGAAAAAGCAACCACAGAAAAAAACACCATGAGAAATAAGGAGATTTTTCTTTTCATATGTATTGATTTATTTTTTAAAAGGTCATATGGAATCGCAAGACCTGAATTCATGATGGCATTTTGCCAAACATGGCGATTTCATAATTTATTATTTGAATAATTAGTTATTAATTCATGTTTTTTGTTACATATTAGAGAGATATAATTTTGATTGAAAAGTTAAATCTCCATTTTATAACTACAAACATAGTTATAATTTTTTTATTTTTTAGTTTCTTATGAAGTTTTCTTATTTTTATTATGAATTTATCTTTTCTGTTTTACTTAAAAGTATAAATTTGTATAAACAACTTATAGTTATGGGAATAGGAACCAATCTCAAAAGATTAAGAAGCAAGACAAAATATTCCAGTAAGGATATCGCAGATCTGTTGGAAATAGACAGAAACACGTATTCTAATTGGGAAAACGAAGCTACAGATGTAAAATCTCAATATATTCCAAAGTTGGCAGATATTTTTAATGTAAAAATTCAGGATCTTTTTGATGATGGACAAAAGACCAATATTATAAATAACATTTATGATAATAAGGATAGTTCTGTGGGGCAAAAAGATATTCAGCAAGGTATCATCATTAACATAACCGATTCTGAAACAGCAAAACTTCTAAGTTCACAGCTTGAAGAATTGATCAAAAACCTGAAAAAATAAAATTCTCTCGGTAATTTTGTCATTCCGGAGGAATCTAAATTGTTTTTATTCATAGTCTAGATTCCTCCGGAATGACAAAAAAACTTTAAATAATGGCTTTTAATTAGAAGTAGTTATAAAACCATAAGCAGTTCCAATCGTGGTCATTCCATAGAGCCAAAGATTAATAAAAACACAAAAATGATTAAATTTCCAGAGGGTATTTATACTTTCTATGTTTATATTCTGACAAATAAAAATCGAACCGTTTTATACACCGGCGTTACAAATAATCTCCATAAAAGGTTATCTCAGCACCAATCAAAAAACAATCCCAACAGCTTTACAGCAAAATACAATCTAGAGTTTTTAGTTTACTACGAAAAATTTGGATGGATTCATCAAGCTATCGAAAGAGAAAAAGAAATTAAAGACTTCTCTCGGGATAAAAAACTTGAATTAATACGATCTCAAAATCCAAATTTAGAATTTTTTAATCACCTGTTTACTTCGCTTTAGATTGTTGAGATTCGTAGCCTGGATTCCTGCGGAATGACAAACATGCTGTAAAAATTATTCAAACAGCTTTAATTCTAAAGGATTATTAATGACAGTTGTTTGCCGTTGCAACACTACATTTGCCGTTCCAATTCCAACGTCATGCTTGTCGTTTCACAACACTATGTTTGTCATTCCGGAGGAATCTAAGCAGTTTTTTATTCGTTGTTGAGATTCCTGCGGAATGACAAAGATGCTGTAATAATTATTCAAACAGCTTTAATTCTAAAGGGTTATTAATGACAATATGTTCGCCGTTCCAACACTACATTTGCCGTTCCAATTCCAACGTCATGCCTGTCCGTTTCACAACACTCTGTTTGTCATTCCGGAGGAATCTAAGCTGTTTTTTTTCGTTGTTGAGATTCCTGCGGAATGACAAACATGCTGTAACAATTATTCAAACAGCTTTAATTCTAAAGGATTATTAATGACAGTTGTTTGCCGTTGCAACACTACATTTGCCGTTCCAATTCCAACGTCATGCCTGTCCGTTTCACAACACTCTGTTTGTCATTCCGAAGGAATCTAAGCTGTTTTTTTCTTAGTCTAGATTCCTGCGGAATGACAAACATGCTGTAATAATTATTCAAACAGCTTTAATTATAAAGGATTATTAATGACAATATGTTCGCCGTTGCAACACTAAATTTGCCGTTCCAATTCCAACGTCATGCTTGTCGTTTCACAACACTCTGTTTGTCATTCCGAAGGAATCTAAGCTGTTTTTTTTTCGTTGTTGAGATTCCTGCGGAATGACAAAGATGCTGTAACAATTATTCAAATAGCTTTAATTCTAAAGGATTATTAATGACAGTATGTTTGCCGTTCCAATGCTACATTTGCCGTTCCAATTCCAACGTCATGCTTGTCGTTTTCCAACACTCTGTTTGTCATTCCGGAGGAATCTAAGCTGTTTTTTTTTTCGTTGTTGAGATTCCTGCGGAATGACAAACATGCTGTTATAACTATTCAAAAGGTTTTAATTCTAAAGGATTATTATGCATTTTTTTCTTTCTTTCAAAAGCGTTTTCTAACTCTTTTCTTAATTCTTCCTCAGCACCAGGAAAACCCGCCATAGTAAATTCCATGTTATATTTTGCTTTTAGATATTTATCTTTTGAGAAATTTTTATATTCATTAATGTTAAACTCAAAATCCTTTGAAAATTTTTCAATTTTAGTCAATACGAAATGGTAATCATTACGTGTATCATATAATTCAAATATCAAACCCGGTAAGCCCGTAAATTTGTATGGTCCTAAAGATTGTGGATATTCTTTTGAAAAATACGCAATCCATCTTCTTCCATATTTATTAGTTGTTGCCATTTGGCATTTCACGCCATTAATAGTTTTTGTCTCTCCATAAAGAACCCATTTTAAATTTATATTTTCCTCATATCTTATTTTTGCATCTATTGCTATGGTAAAAACCGCTGTTTTATTATTGTTTTTAATTACTCTTTCTTGAAAATAGTCGCTAATAGATTTTGTATCAACTCCTTTTGATTCATACTGTTTCGTATCATTTAAATAATTTTGTGCAGCAGCAAAGTAATAATCTTGAGAGTTACCTACTAATACAAATTTTTGATCATGCCGGTATTTGTCTCCAAGTTGTAATGAAGAGTCATAGAAAACTCTTATAGTAGGCTCAAAATTAATTCTTTGACCAAAAGAATATATAAAGCCCAGTAGCAAAAACAAAAAAATTATTTTTCTCATATTTTAATTTATGTTAAAAAAGGCGGAGTTTCTCCGCCTCCCTTTTAATTAAGATTTAAACTCACACTTGGTTTAACACCACACTCTGCCTCGTTGATAGTTGCTATTGCGTTTGATATTTGATTATAAGTCCAACCATCCGGAAATGTCGTGTAATGTTTCACACCACAACTTGAAGTCCAAATCGCCATTGTTTTGGCAAAAGCCATAACCGAACCGCCCATCATGGCGCAAAAAAATAGTTTTTTCATTTTGAGATTTTTAAAAATTAGTAAATAAATTTTTCCCAGATTGAAAATTTCGTCTAGAATAAATTTCCCATCCGGATGATGCATCATTTATGACTTTTAAAAAGAAGTACATTGATACAGCAGAGTGCTGCAAAATGTTTCGCGATTTTCTAATTTGATGTCATGCAACAAACTTAAAAATAATTTTAAATAAATAATATACA
>Ga0065714_10002962_pt1 | contig 12102 bp, 11 predicted proteins | sample MisRhiReplicate2_FD_59101 | JGI IMG/M metagenome (GOLD analysis project Ga0065714, IMG submission 59101) | Miscanthus rhizosphere microbial communities from Kellogg Biological Station, MSU, sample Rhizosphere Soil Replicate 2: eDNA_1 v2... | ecosystem: Host-associated > Plants > Roots >... | reverse complement strand
TATAATTTTGGAGGTAATTACTCCCTGTCGCTGCCTTTTGGAGAACGAAAGTATAACCTGGCATTTGAAGGAAATCTAGGCTATTCAAATGCAGTGGTATACGCCGATAACGCTAAAAATTATAACCGTGGGATCAATTATAGCCAATCGCTGAGAGCTAGTTTAAATACAAAAAAAGTATCAATGGGAACGAGTGTAAATTATAGCTTTAATGCGAATAATTATTCTTTGGCAACGGCAAACTCAAGAGACATAGAAACCTGGTTTTTTAACTTTAACTCGAGGGTTATAGCTTCGAAATTCTTATCCGGTCAGCTCACCGCTTCCAAAAGGATTAATAATGGTTACGCGATTAATTCAACCAACCCTTTATTGATCGGAGCAACCATTGAAACAACGTTCCTGAAAAACCGGATGGCCCACTTATCCCTGCAGGCAAACGACCTCTTAAATCAGGGGAATACGGTCAATAGGGTAGTAACTAATAATTCAATTATCGACAGCCGTAGTAACCAGGTAACCCGCTATGTAGTGATGAATTTTTCTATGAGATTGCAAAATTTTGGTGGTAAGAAAAAGAGTTGAAAAAAGTGTGTTCAAACTTTCATTTATTAAAAAAGATAATTACATTTGAGCTTACCCTTTCGAGGGTATGTTTTTCATAGGTAGATGTAGGGTCGAAAATTAATTTTCGGCCCTTTTTTGTTTGGCCTGCTTCCGTATCTTTATAGCAGTTATGAGGAAGAAGAAGAAAGTCATTGTGGCCATTACCGGGGCAAGCGGCTCGGTTTACGCTAAGTTGTTGCTGGATAATCTCTTAAAGTTGTCTGATCAGCTGGATAAGGTTGGTGTGGTCATGTCTGATAATGCGAAAGAAGTCTGGCGGTTTGAATTAGGTAACGAGGAATACGATAATTACCCCTTCACATTTTATCCAAAAATGGATTTTAACGCACCCTTTGCCTCGGGTTCTGCAAAATATGACACGATGATTATTATTCCATGTTCGATGGGAACACTTGGTCGTATAGCTCATGGAATTTCAAATGATCTGATTTCAAGAGCCGCAGATGTGATCCTCAAAGAACGTAGAAAATTGATCGCGGTTGTCCGCGATACCCCTTTTAGCCTCATTCACATCAATAATATGAAGCTGGTAACCGAAGCAGGAGGGATCATCTGTCCTGCAAGTCCTTCATTCTATAGTCTTCCTAAAACCATCGAAGAGTTAGCCCAAACGGTAGTGAGCAGGGTGATCGACCTGGCAGGGCTGGAACAGGATAGTTATCGCTGGAATGAGGAATAATATCATCTAAAACCTTACCTTTGCAAAATTCTCAAACTACCAATACGGTTTGAGCAACAATAGATACGGAATGAAAAAAGTTGCATTTTATACATTAGGCTGTAAGTTGAATTTCTCTGAAACTTCAACCATTGGCAGGTTATTTACCGACGCAGGTTATGCTGTTGTAGATTTTACAGACGCTGCGGATGTATATGTGATCAATACCTGTTCTGTGACAGAGCATGCAGATAAGAAATGCCGCAAGGTAGTAAAAGAGGCTTTGAAATACGCNCCTAATGCATACATCACTATTGTTGGTTGCTACGCACAGTTAAAACCTGTAGAAATTGCTGAGATTGAAGGCGTGGATATGGTTTTGGGCGCAGCGGAAAAGTTCAGAATTGTTGAGTTTATTTCCGACCTGACTAAAAAGCCTAAAGCAGTTATTCATCAGCAAAATATAGAAAAGGTAAATCATAACTTTATTGCAGCTTATTCTATTGGCGATCGTACCCGTACTTTTTTAAAAGTGCAGGATGGTTGTGATTATCCTTGTACCTATTGTACCATACCTTTAGCTCGTGGCGGAAGCAGGAGTGATACCATCGAAAATGTAGTGAACCGCGCTCAGCAAATTGCTGAAAGTGGTGTTAAAGAAATCGTATTAACCGGGGTAAACCTTGGTGATTTTGGAATCAGAGATGGTAAGCGTGAAGACAAGTTTTTTGACCTGGTAAAAGCATTAGATGAGGTTGAAGGTATTGAACGGATCAGAATTTCTTCAATAGAGCCTAACTTACTAAGCAATGAAATCATTGAATTTGTAGCTACTTCGAAAAGATTTGTTCCTCATTTTCATATCCCGCTACAATCAGGCTCTAATAAAATATTGGGACTGATGAAACGTCGTTATCAACGTGAATTATATACTGAACGCGTTGCTAAAATTAAAGCTGTAATGCCAAATTGCTGCATTGGAGTTGATGTAATTGTAGGCTTTCCTGGCGAAACTCATGAAGACTTCTTAGATACATACCAGTTTTTAAATGAATTGGATATCTCTTACCTACATGTGTTTACCTATTCTGAGCGTGAGCAGACTGAAGCTGGGGAAATGAAAGGTCGTGTTGCCGGAAGTACTCGTGCTGACCGCAGTAAAATGCTTCATATCCTGTCGGATAAAAAACGCAGAGCTTTTTACGAGTCGCAATTGAATACAATTGGTGAAGTGCTTTTTGAAGACGACCAGAAAAATGGATTTATGCATGGTTTTACCAAAAACTATGTGAAAGTTAAAGCGAAGTATGATCCGGTAATGGTAAACGAAATCAAAACCGTTAAATTAGTTGAATTAACGGCCGATGGTGAGGTAGAAGTTGCAGAAACACAAGAAGTATTAGCGCATTAATCTTATATTCGCATAAAACTATTTTAGCTTTATGTTTCCGACCGTATCTCATTTTATAGAATACCTTTTAGGTATACAGGTTCCGCTTCCTTTCAATACATTTGGTGTTTTCGTAGCTCTGGCATTTATTGCGGGCTATTGGGCTTTCACAAAAGAATTTAAACGCAAGGAGGCCCTCGGGGTCATCCATCCCATAAAAAAAACAATAACAATTGGTAAACCTGCAAGTGTTGTTGAGCTTGTTTCTAACGCTGTTTTCGGCTTTTTAATCGGTTATAAGCTTGTTTATGCACTGCTTAATTATAAACTTTTTGTTAGTGATGCGCAAACGGTATTGTTATCTACGAAAGGAAATATTTTGGGCGGTTTGTTCTTTGCAGGCTTATTCGCATACTGGGACTATCAGGAAAAAAATAAAGTAAAACTCGACAAACCTAAAGTAGTACAGGTGACCCAACATCCTCACGAATTAATGGGGAACCTGATTGTATGGGCAGCGATATGGGGCTTTTTAGGAGCAAAGATATTTGATAATCTGGAGCATTGGGACTCTTTTGTAGCAGACCCGATTAATAGCTTACTTTCCTTTAGCGGTTTAACTTTTTATGGTGGACTGATCTGCGGTGGTGCTGCTGTGCTTTATATTGCCCGTAAGAACGGAATTAAAGTACTGCATATGTTGGATATTGGCGGTCCCGGAATGATGTTGGCTTATAGTGTTGGCCGTATTGGCTGTCACATGTCGGGCGATGGTGACTGGGGTATTCCAAACCTAAATCCCAAGCCTGTTTCATGGCTGCCGGATTGGCTATGGGCATATACTTACCCAAATAACGTTGCTAATGAAGGCGCTCCCATTCCGGGATGTGTAGGAAAATTCTGTAATGAATTGGTTCAACCGGCATATCCAACTCCTCTTTATGAGGTTATTGTTTGTTTCATATTATTCCTTATTTTGTGGAAACTACGTGATCGCATTAAGTTGCCGGGAATGATGTTCGGAATCTACCTGATGATGAATGGTGTGGAACGTTTCTTCATCGAGCTGATCAGGGTGAATACGAAGTATAATGTTGCAGGGATACAGTTTACACAGGCAGAATTGATATCATGCCTGATGTTCTTATCTGGCTTGCTTCTTGTCATTTATTCGGTAAGAAATAAAGAAAAATTGGCTAATTACTAATCCATTTCAGATTGAATTACGAATTATTATGTTCTAAGGTGGTTGCCATTACCCGGCTGACTGGCAATTTCATCAGGAAGGAATCCATGAATTTTGATCCGAATGCGATCGAATACAAAGGATTGAATGACCTGGTTTCTTATGTGGATAAACACGCCGAAATTCAGTTGGTTAGAAATTTAACCAAACTTATTCCCGATGCAGGATTCACTACAGAGGAAGAAACGGAAGATGTTAAAGGCGCGGTATACAATTGGATCATTGATCCGTTAGATGGAACAACTAATTTTATACACGGCATACCAACTTATTCAATTAGTGTGGCTTTATACGAAGAGGATAAGCCCGTAATAGGTGTAGTTTATGAGATCAATAGGGGCGAGATGTTCTATACCTATAAAGGAGGCGAAGCTTATTTAAACAATAAGCCTATCAGGGTTTCTTCGAGATCCGTGTTGTCTGATTGTCTGCTTGCTACCGGCTTCCCTTATTATAAATTTGATAAACATGCCCAGTACATGCAACTCTTTGCCGAAATGATGCGCAGGTGTCATGGATTAAGGAGGATTGGTTCGGCTGCCGTGGACCTGGCTTATGTTGCCTGCGGTAGGTTCGATGCCTTCTTTGAGTATAACCTGAATGCATGGGATGTGGCTGCCGGAGCTTACCTTGTGCAACAGGCTGGGGGGCATATCATCAACTTTGGTGGTGGTGATGAATTTATGGAGAAGAGAGAGATTTTAGCCACAAATAGTTTGCTAGATGACGAAATACTGGAAACCATACATAAGCATTTTAATGCCTAGTTGATATAGCTACAAAATTATTAAAAAAAGAGAAGGGGTTCATTTCACATGAACCCCTTCTCTTTTTAACTTTTATAGTTGATTACAAAGCTTCAGACACTACTTCTTTTACTTCTGGAACCATACGTTGTAATAAGTTCTGAATTCCTGATTTAAGCGTAATAGTAGAAGATGGACAGCCACTGCAAGAACCTCTGAGTTCTACAGTTACCACGCCATCATCAAATGATTTGTAGCTGATTGCTCCACCATCCTGTTCAACTGCAGGGCGAACATAATCATGCAGGATCTGCTGTATTTTAATTTCCAGTTCAGTTCCTTCAAATGCAGGAGCTTCTGCTGAAGTATCTTCTTTAATTTTGTATTCTGACTCAACCGCACCTTTAACAAACTCTTTCAGGATAGGCTCGATATCTGGCCATTCTGCATCCTCAGTTTTTGTAATAGTTACAAAGTTACTTGCGAAAAATACACCATTAACAAAGTTGAATTTAAACAGTTCCTTTGCAAAAGGAGAATGCTCTGCACTTTCTTTAGTCGCAAAATCTTCACTGCCATTGATCAATAATTTATTGACCATGAACTTCATTGTAGCAGGGTTTGGCGTTTGTTCTGTATATACGTTGATTGTCATTATCTTAATTTTTATACAAAAATAAATAATTCATTGCTTCAATTCCCTTAGCAGGTGTCTGTTTTAGGTCATTAAATCTTAAGCAAATTTAAAATACCCCGGTATAGTTAAATGGAGTGATTTTTTTCAATTCTTCTTTTATCTGTTCATTTACATTTAAACCATCAATAAAATCTGCCATAGTAGTCGCTGTGATCTTCTGATTGGTACGTGTAAGGTCTTTTAACGCTTCGTAAGGGTTAGGGTAAGCTTCTCTTCTTAAAACTGTTTGTATGGCCTCGGCAACAACAGCCCAGTTGTTTTCCAGGTCGGCCGCAATCGCATCATTATTTAATAGAATCTTATTCAAGCCTCTTAAAGTTGACGCAATGGCAATCACTGTATGAGCCATTGGTACGCCTACGTTTCTCAATACTGTAGAGTCTGTCAAGTCTCTTTGCAAACGCGAAATAGGTAACTTAGCTGCAAAGAATTCAAATAAAGCATTCGCTATACCAGCATTGCCTTCTGCATTTTCAAAATCAATTGGATTAACCTTATGTGGCATAGCCGATGATCCTACTTCTCCTTCTTTTATTTTTTGCTTGAAGTAGTTTTTAGAGATGTAGGTCCAGATGTCTCTGTCAAGATCGATAATGATGTTGTTGATGCGTTTTAATGCATCACATTGTGCTGCAAACTGATCATAATGTTCAATTTGAGTAGTATGCTGTGCACGGGTTAAGCCTAAAGCTTCATTTACAAAGCGATTAGAAAAATGAACCCAATCAATATTTGGATAGGCAATGTGGTGTGCATTGAAATTTCCTGTTGCTCCACCAAATTTGGCGCTATTCGGAATGTTTTTAAGATTGTTCAGCTGAATTTCCAAACGCTCAGCGAATACCAGGAACTCTTTACCTAGTTTAGTAGGAGAGGCAGGTTGACCGTGGGTATGTGCTAATAACGGCACATCTTTCCATTCGTTCGCCAGTTCTTTTATTTTTCCAATCAGTTGTTGGATGTTCGGATAGTATACTTCATCTAAGGCCAGCTTAAATGTTAAAGGAATCGCAGTGTTGTTGATGTCCTGTGAAGTTAAGCCAAAATGGATAAACTCTTTAAAGCTTTCCAGGCCTAGCAGGTCAAATTGTTTTTTTATAAAATACTCAACAGCTTTTACATCATGGTTGGTTACTTTTTCAGTGTCTTTAACCTCTTGTGCATGTTCATCGTTGAATTGCTCATGAATTAAGCGCAGTTTTGGATAGTTTGCTTTGTCAAACTGATCTAGTCCGGGTAATCCTGCTTCGCATAATGAAATGAAGTATTCAATTTCTACATAGACTCTGTATTTAATTAATGCAGACTCTGAAAAATATTTAGAAAGGTTCTGGGTTGTATTTCTATAACGCCCATCAACTGGTGAAATAGCTTGAAGTGGAGATAAATTCATGAATGTAACTGTTTTTGCAAACGCAAAGGTAACATTATTAGCCGTTTTTATGAATTGTGGCTGGCTGAAATTGAATTTTTGGGCAATAAAAAAAGGCTTTGGAATTACCAAAGCCTTTTTTATAAGATCAACTTAGCTTAGTGAGCTGGAGCTGTAGTCTCAGTAGTAGTTTTAACTGTAGTGTCTTTTACAGCTGAATCAGTAACTGTAGTATCAACAGTAGTTACAGTTGTAGCTGAATCAACAACTGTAGTATCTGTAGATTCGCCAGTTTTTTCTGATGATTGACAAGCAGCTACTGATAAAGAGATTGCTAAAGCTAAAAAGCCAAATTTAAATGCGTTTTTCATTGTAATTCTATTTTAAATAATTAATTAATTTTAGTGATTAATACCTGAAAGTTTAAAAGGTAACCCAGTGATTTCAAAAAAAAGTAAAATTATTTTAATAAAAATGCTTTTTAGTGGTATTGTTCTGGTTTACAGTCGGATAAGTTTTTCAGGTCCTAATTCCGAGCCGCAAATATATCATCATTTATTTATTCTTTTCAAATTTATTTTCTTTTTTATTTAATAATGTTCGATAAGAGGTTATAATGAGGTTGATAGCGCATTTCTATTTTGGGCACATTACTTGTTAAGGGAGAGGGATAGGAGATAATAGCAAAAAAAATATTTTTTTTAGCTAACATTGGGTTACCATTCACGTATAAAGGTATTAATTGGTGAGTAATAAGTTAAGCAGTTCAGTTCCAGAAGATAGAGAGGTTGTTTTAGGTATCTTAAATAACTCAGAAGAAGCGCTAAATAAATTGTATAAGGGGTATTTTCCGATGATTTTGCAGTTTATATTGAATAATAACGGTGATGAGGATGATGCGAAAGATGTGTATCAGGAAGGAATCATAGTTTTATACAATAAAATTAAAAGCGGTAATTTTGAACTAAGCAGTAAACTAAAAACATATATATACTCGGTCTGCAGACGAATTTGGTTGAAGAAGCTTGCACAGCAAAGCAAAAAGTCAAACAACGTTTCAGATTTTGAAGATATAATGGCAGTTGAGGTGGATGTTGAACAGCACGAGGAGAAAGATCAGCAATTTGAAAAAATGCAGTCCGCTCTGCATCATCTGGGGGAACCATGTAAGACTATTATTCAGGATTATTATATAAATAACCTTTCAATGCAGGACATCTGTGAAAAGTTTGGCTATACCAATGCGGATAATGCCAAAACACAGAAGTACAAGTGCCTTCAAAGGTTAAAAAAGTTATTTTTTCAATCTTAAATTGATATGAGGAACGAGATAGAATTAGAAGGTATTATTGAAGATTATCTGAATGGTAAACTTAGTGATGAAGAAGTGAAGAAATTTGAACAATTGCGTTTAAATGACCCTGCTGTTGATCATAAGGTTGTTGCTCACAAAGTTTTCCTGGAATCATTAAACGATTACGCTTTAACTGCTGATCTGAAAAGTAAAATGGATCAGATGCATGCGCAGATCGATGTCGCTGCATTAAGTAAAGAGGTTGGCCCACATCCTTCATTTATTGTCAACTTATGGCGTAAAAATAAAGCTGCTGTGGCTGTTGCCGCCTCATTCATCCTGCTTACTGTTGTTACTTTATATTCTATCCAGCAAACTACCCAGCAAAGCGGAAGCGTTGAACTGGTGAGCAGAGAGCTTGCAAGGATTAAGAATTCTCAAAGCAGTCTGATTAGGAAAATAAACTCTGATAACGTAACTAAAAATTTAAAGCCTGCTAATTTTGGAGGTACCGGTTTTGCTTTAACGGCTAACGGCTATATTTTAACTAATCTACATGTAGTGGATGGTGCAGATTCAGTATATGTTCAGGATAGTAAAGGCAATTCGTTTAAAGCAGTTGTAAAACGTAAAGATTCTCAGTATGATCTTGCCATCCTGAAAATTGTTGATGAATCCTTTTCTCCACTATCCAGTCTGCCATACAGATTAAAACAAAATGTTATTGGCATGAGTGAATCTGTTTATACACTTGGTTTTCCTAAAGACGATGCTGTATATGGTGAGGGGTATGTGAGCTCTAAGACAGGTTATAATGGTGATACTACACAATATCAGGTTTCTATTCCGGTTAATCCAGGAAACAGTGGTGGCCCTTTGTTGGATCAGGACGGTAATATCATAGGGGTAATCAGCGCAAAACAGAGCCAGGTTGATGGTGCTACATTTGCAGTTAAATCTAAATATATTCAGGAAGCCCTAAATTCTATTCCTAATGATTCATTAGGTAAGAAAGTAGCATTCAGCAAAAGAAATTCATTAAAAGGCTTAAGCACGTCTAAGCAAGTCGATAAAATAAAGGATTATGTATTTATGATCAAGGTTTATAAATAGTAGTTCCCGAAAATAGTATTGAAACCCCGAAACTAAATCACTAGTTTCGGGGTTTCTTTTTGTATAAAACTTTCATTATGGATTTTGGAAAGGTACCAGCGAATGAACTCGCATCTGTAGATTTTACATTGCCGGCAGACGGAAAGCAGACTGCGCTAACGCTTGAAGGGCTTAAAGCGGNAAAAGATCCTTCATTTTATATAGGTTGTGCNAAATGGGGCCGGAAGGAATGGTTAAATATGATCTANCCGCCAAAGACCAAAGAAGCTGATTTTCTGGANGAATATGTAAAGCATTTTAACTCAATAGANCTTAATGCTGTTTTTTACAGTATCCCCAATGCTGATCTGATCCGAAAATGGAGNGTGAAGGCAGAAGAAAATGCCAGCAGCAATTTTGTTTTTTGTCCTAAATTNTCAAGAACAATNAGTCATATTAAAAGGTTAAAAGATGCGGAGATCCCTACTGATTTGTACCTGGCAAGCATTCATGAGTTTGGCAAATTTTTAGGCCCTTGTTTTTTGCAGTTGGGAGACAATTTCGGACCAAAAAACCTTGATGTGCTTGAAAACTATCTTAAGCATCTGCCGGTAGACCTGGAGNTGTTTGTNGAAGTGAGACATGAAGATTGGTTTTCAGATGAGGCCGCTCGTGCAAAACTTTTTGGGATGCTGGCTAAACTAAAAAAAGGCGCCGTGATTACTGATGCAAGTGGCAGAAGGGATTGCCTGCATATGGAGTTAACTATACCTGAAATCTTTATTCGCTTTGTAGGTAATGGTCAGGAACATCAGGCATCTGATTTTGCAAGGATAGATGAATGGGTGATAAGAATAAAAACATGGTTGGATCATGGATTGAAAAGTGTTTATTTCTTTCTGCACCAGCATGACGAAAAGGATACACCGATTTTGGCTGATTATACCATCCAGCAATTCAATAAGCATTTCAATGCCGGGGTAGCCCCCATTAAATTTATAAATGACCCTAAAGAAATTACAAAACAGAGAGAATTATTTTAGATAGTATACTTAATTTGTAGACTTTATTATTTACCTTGTAAATCTAATTGTACACCTAAATATTTAAAATTATGAGTTTAAGAATAGGGGACACGGCTCCCAATTTTAAGGCACAAACTTCTATCGGTGATATTGATTTTTATGAGTACCTGGGGGATAGCTGGGGTGTTTTATTTTCCCATCCTGCTGATTACACACCGGTATGTACTACTGAGTTAGGACGTACCTCAGCATTAAAGTCTGAATTTGAAAAGAGAAATGTTAAAGTTTTGGCGCTGAGCGTCGATTCTGCTGAATCTCATAAAGGCTGGATTAAAGATATCAACGAAACCCAAAATACTGAAGTAGATTTTCCAATTATTGCAGATGAAGATAAAAAGATTGCCGATTTGTATGATATGATTCATCCAAATGCATCTGAGACTTTAACTGTACGTTCACTGTTCATTATATCCCCTGATAAGAAGGTGAAGCTGATGCTGACTTATCCAGCCTCTACGGGACGTAATTTTAATGAAGTACTAAGGGTAATCGATTCATTGCAGCTTACTGCTAATTACAGTGTGGCTACACCAGCTGATTGGGAAGACGGAGAAGACGTAGTTGTAATGAACAGCATTAAAACTGAAGATATTCCGGCTAAATTTCCTAAAGGACATAAAGTCATCAAGCCATATTTAAGAATGACTCCTCAACCGAATAAGTAATATTTGTTTATTGGATTTAAAAAAGAAAGGGCTGTACAACAAGTACAGCCCTTTCTTTTTATCTAGCCTAGCGATTTACTGAAAATATCTTCCAGCAGCTGATAGCTGTTTCTGATCCGTTGATTTAGTTCCGTTTCGTTACTTTTTGCTGTTAATTCAGCTAAACCATTTAACACGTACATGCCAATTTGAATATCCCTGATTGACGCTAGTTGTCGTTGTCGGGGCAATGTGGCAATATAATTTAATTCATGATCCAAAAATGAGGCTGTCTGACTGGTCAATAAATTAGCATCCTGATGGTTGTTTAAATTATGGAGCAGTCCAATAGTCTCAAACCTGTTCAGTGTATCATGAATAGAATATAGCTTTATTGGAAGTTCCCTCAGACTCTTTGTTACGATTTGTTGGGCCTGAACCTTTTTTCCTTCTGAAATCAGGTTACGAGCAAGCGTATTTTGAAATGACCAGGTTTCCGTAGCAACCCTTCTACTTTCGGGATCAAGGTATTTGGCTTTGTTGAAACCTGAAAAATCCAGTTTATGCATGGTATTGCTGTACATGACATCGGAATTGGTAAGCTCTGATTTATCACGACTATCTTTTTGATCTCTTTTCAGCGGGAGTAAACGATAAGCATAGCCTTCCAGGTATAGGTATTTGTCTAGGCCAATATAGGTGTCTTCCGAAAGTGAAGTGCCAAAATAGATGGGTCTTTCCCAGTTATTACTCACAAGTATATCAAAAATGGCAAGATCAGCTTTGCCTGCGAAATCCTTTTTAAAGTCCCATTCCATCTGTTGCACAATCTTATCTTTATCTTTTTCCTGGATGGTTTTTGTTTTTACCAGTTGATTCGCATCAACACTTAACTTCAACTTTTTGGTAGGCAGAAAGTTTTCAAATGAGCCGCCTTGCATTTCTACCTTATCATCTTTGGCATCTGAGGTTAGTACGGCCATTAAATCTGTTAATTCTACACTGTCTTTAAAACCGTAATCTATATAAGGAAGATAATCACGAACTCCTTTTTGGTATTTATCGGGACTCATGGATAAAGGGAGTGGAGCTGATTTACTGGCCTGCCTTTTTAATTGATTGATATAATCACCATCTGCTAAAAATTGCATATTCACTACTCTCACGTCTGTTCTGATCCCTTCAACTTCCTGTGCGTACCATAAAGGATAGGTGTCGTTATCCGCATTTGTAAATAAGATGGCATTTGGT
>Ga0065714_10065191_pt1 | contig 12106 bp, 9 predicted proteins | sample MisRhiReplicate2_FD_59101 | JGI IMG/M metagenome (GOLD analysis project Ga0065714, IMG submission 59101) | Miscanthus rhizosphere microbial communities from Kellogg Biological Station, MSU, sample Rhizosphere Soil Replicate 2: eDNA_1 v2... | ecosystem: Host-associated > Plants > Roots >... | reverse complement strand
GCGGCATTCTCTAACAACTTATGGGTGCTGAGTTTTGCAGTGGTGCTGTTTTTCACTGGCTTTAACTATTTAGAAGCCTCACTGCCCAGTTTGATTGCCAAATTCTGCCCCGTCGGTGAAAAAGGCTCGGCCATGGGCGTGTATTCCACTAGTCAGTTTTTAGGGGCCTTTTGTGGTGGTATGCTGGGCGGTGGCGCCTTCCAATTAGTGGGCGCGGTCGGGGTGTTTATCGTTGCTGTGATCTTAATGTCTATTTGGTTATTCCTGACATTGGGCATGGAAAATCCCGTGCTGTTAAAGAGTTACACCTTAGAAGCCGAAGTCAAAGACAAGGCACAAGCGCGGGATATGGCGGCTCAGTTATCACAGCTCATGGGCGTCGTCGAAGCGATCGTCGTGCTTGATGAAAAAGTTGCTTATCTTAAGGTCGACGAGCATTTCGATTTAAGAGAAGCACGAGCTGTGTTAGGCTCTGCTCAATAATATCTGGGTCTGCCGTGTGATATTTGGGGAAGCTGATTTTCCTCTATGGCGACACAGATAAACAACATACTGAATTAATAGATTATTTAAAGAATCGCAGGAGATTTCAATGGCCAGTCGTGGTGTTAACAAGGTAATTTTGGTTGGCAATTTGGGACAAGATCCAGAAGTGCGTTATATGCCAAACGGTAATGCAGTCGCTAACATCACAGTTGCGACCAGCGAATCGTGGAAAGACCAACAAGGTCAACAGCAAGAGCGTACTGAATGGCACCGTGTGGTTCTGTTCGGCAAATTAGCTGAAATTACAGGTGAATACCTGCGTAAAGGTTCACAGGTTTACCTTGAAGGTAAACTGCAAACCCGTAAGTGGAAAGACCAAAGCGGTCAAGACCGTTACAGCACTGAAGTGGTTATCGACCAAAGCGGTAGCATGCAAATGCTAGGTAGCCGTGGTCAAGGTGGCCAAGCACAAGGCGCGCCAATGGGCGGCGGCATGCCACAAAACGCAGGTTACCAATCTGCACCACAACAAGCGGCTCCAGCGCAAAATCAATATGCGCCAGCGCCTCAAGCTGCACCTGCTTACCAAGCGCCAGCTCAGCAACAATATGCTGCGCCAGCACCTGCTCAGCAGCAATATGGACAGCAACAAGCTCAACCACAACAAGGTGGTTATGCGCCTAAGCCACAAGCCGCTCCAGCACCTGCTTACCAAGCGCCAGCAGCACCGGCACAACGTCCAGCACCACAACCACAGCAAAACTTCACTCCAGATTTGGATGATGGCTGGGATGACGATATTCCGTTTTAATTCACAGTAAATCTAATAATGTAGATCTAACTGTAAACAAAAGCCCCTTGAGCTCTTATTCTTACTGACTTTCACGTCTTTAAGGTAAATCTCAAGGGGTTTTTTTTGTATAATAAGAGTTGATAGTTAAAATTAGTATTGCTACTATGTTTTTGTATGGTTAAATGGGGGTCTAATGAAGGTTGTCGATTATATTTTTTCAGAGGGTGAGCGTCGGTCACTATTAGTGAGTGAAGATAGTCGCATTGATTTTTGGTCAACTCTTTATGTCACTGCTGAGCTTAGACAAGACCACAAGCAAACCTCAATAAAGAAAGAGCTATATAGCATCAAGCTGCTGAGAAAGTGGGAACAGTTGCATACTCGAGATTTATTGGCTGAGATTCGACAGCTAAATTTTCCGTCTAGGGAAACAATAAAATCTATCAAACACTTCTGTGGTATATCTTCAAAGGCTGAAAATTCAAAATCTGCTAAGGTGGTGAGTTTCACAAAATTAGCCAAAACGCATTCTGCACTTGATGCTGTCGATAAAAACTATCAGTACCAGCGTATGATTGGCATCAATAAGTTCTTGGGATTTTGTGCTTGGGAATTGTGTAAATTCAAACCAAATGCGGCTGAACTAAGAAGAGAAATCGAGGCAATGTCCGCGCAGTTTAAGGCCCATTACCCTAAGGGATTAAGCAACTTATCTAAAGCAACACACGCAGAAGCAGATGACTTTAAAGCCTTCTTGGAAGTCGCGCATCCCAATCATCCGCAAAACCCCTTCTCAAATTTCGAGATAAAATTGAGAAACTATCTACTAATCCAAATTTTGTACTGGACAGGATGTCGACCATCAGAAGTGTTGTCTCTCACATTAGATGATATTGGGCACGATATAGATCAGCCTACTTTACGGTTTATTAGGCGTCATGATGACATCAATGATCCTCGTAAAGTTCAGCCTACCTTGAAAACACAGGAGCGTGAAATAAACATCCCTCCAGCTCTATACACCGATCTCGAATATTACATCAGAGCGATTAGGCCAATATTTAGCCGTTCCAAATCACACCCATATATTTTTGTCCATCACAAAGGTGGAATGAAAGGCTCGGCGATGACAGACAAAGCTTTTTCTGAAGCAGTAATACCCAAGCTTAAAGCAGTAGATAAGATGTTTATCAACATTCAGCGTAGAGGATTTCGCATTTATTTCAATGAAAGGTTGTCAGCTCAAGTTGATATGCATAATGAGGGTATTAGCGAGCAGATTCTCGTTGCCGAGAAGCAAGGTTTGTATGAAAAGGTAAAAGTGCTCAAGTCAGAGCTGATTAAAGACGGCGATGAAATTAATATGCGGATGATGTTAAATGGTCATAGCAGTCCTGACAGCGCAAGGCCCTATTTAAATAGATTTGCAGAACGTAAAGCTAGAGATATACATAAGCGCATGATGTTGGACATTAGTTCAGCAACAAAGGAAATAAAAAATGGTAGAAGCAGTTAGTATTTCCGTATTTCAAGACACCCAACACCGTAAAAGTAAGATGGGATATGAGTTTTTCGACTCAGATGTTACTTGGCGCCTAGATAACTCTGTCAACTTGAATTGGGGGAGATTACCTAAGAGCTTAAATGAAACCTTTGTAAATGGTTATAAAAAGCAAATGGCTGATTATGCCGAGGAACTATCAGCTAGTACTTGTGGCATCATATTTGAGCATATTTTATCCATATTACGAACACAAGAAGCCAATGAACTTTCTCTTTCTGTGTTACAAAATTATTTGTCGACTCTAGATAACGAGTCTGAGTGGAAGCTAGGTTCAATTAGAGCCTTTTTATTGAATTGGATTGATAAAAAAATAGAGGGCATAAGCCCTAAAATTGAGTCTTGGCTTGAGCAAATTACCCTCAAAGGAATGAATAAAGGAGTACCTGTTGCAAAAGGGTGTCCTCATACTGGCGCATATTCCATGCAAGAGCAGGAAGCTATACTTCGATGGGGGGTCAATGCGTTTATAGACGATAAGTTATCTCTTCATGATTACACATGGTTGATGCTAAATATTTATTTGGGGGCTCGTCCTACACAGTTTTGTCAACTCCAAGCTGGCGATCTTCGGGTGAAATCTCGGGAAGGTCGCACCGAATATACGTTGCTATTACCACATGCAAAAAAACGAGGTGTTAAAAACTTTAGAGATTACTTCAAGGAAGTGGAAATCGATGAGGATTTAGCCCTATTAATCAGTAATCAAGCACAAGCAACAGCAAAACTCATTGAAAAACAGGTGGGGACTTTAACGGATAGGCAAAAAGCTGAGATGCCTGTTTTTGGTTCCATTAAAGGAATAAAAAAGCTAAGCAATATAGATGAGCTGGGTAATTTGATGTTAAAGACTCCAGACGCTATTCATATGCCTAGATCTGTTGGTAAGGATATTCTTCGTAACTTGATGAAGATATGTGATGCAAGGTCAGAACGTTTGAAGGGAGAGTTCATTCATTTAACCGCAAGACGGTTTCGTTATACGCTGGGTACAAATGCCGCAAGACGTGGTTTATCACCATTTGTTATCGCGAAGATTTTAGGTCACTCAGATATACAAAACGTTAAGGTATATACGGAGAACGTTAAGGAGCTTGGCGAAGAAATCAATGATGCACTAGTAGCCGTCCTAGCCCCTCTTGCTCAAGCATTTGCCGGCACCCTAATATTAAGTGAAGCTGATGCCATTAGAGTGAATGATCCACTATCTCGAATCCACAACAGTCATGGTGATAGCTTAGGAAATTGCGGGAAATATGGTTTTTGTTCAACTGGTGGAAGGGTTTGTTATACATGTGCAAAATTTCAACCTTGGGTTCATGGTAGGCACCAAGTAATTTTAAATGACCTACTCGAAGAAAGAAAGCGGTTACGCGATAAGGGTGCTAGCTCTTTTGTATTGCAATCAACCGATAGAGTCATGCTAGCCATACAAGAAGTTATAATACTTTGTGAGAAAGCGAAAAGAGATGAGGGGTTGTTAGATGGGTAAATCAGATAATAACGTCATCAAACTTTGGCAAGCAAAGCACGACAAAGATACCCAAAGAAACTTGGCTGAGTTCATTTTGTTCGCTCAATCCGAGCTAACACTATACAAAGAACAAGGCTGGGACGCTCCAAGTTGGAAGCCAAATAAAGGGCAGGTTTTAGTTTTCGGGTTCAGGCAAACGGAAGGGAACAATTATTCCCCTATAGATATCTTTAAAGGGCCATATTTAGAGTTTGTGAAGGCTTTTATGCGTCAGCAAATGACCCTTAAGGAGATTACGTCTGCCCATTTGTGGATATCAATGTTTCGTAATCTATATCTAGCATTGGTTGCTCAAGAGGATGACAAAGTACCATGCATTCGAGACGTTACCGGGCAAACATTAAAAGATGCTGTTGCGATAATAAAGCAATCTGAAAATAACCTTACACGCCGTTATCAAATCGGAGGTAAGTTAACCAGCCTTGTAAAATGGCTTCTTGATGAGCGTATCGTACTTACGCTACCAACATTTAAAAATCCATTTCCCAAGCAGGTGCATACATCTGAGCAATTAGGTGAAGAAGCTGACAGATTTCGTGAAGAGCGATGCCCCACCATGCACGAAATGTTATCTTTGGCTGAATGTTTTGCAAGAGCAGAGGCTGTTCAAGATAAATATTATACCAGTGCCCTAGTTTTACTTTGCTTTGCACCTGGTCGTATCAATGAACTTGATGGCTTAACGATACACTCTTTACAACAAGGTGATGATGACGGTTGGTATATCGTATGGCATGGGTCAAAAGGTTATCCTGATCATCGAAAATCTATCCCCCCCTTGATGCTAGATGTCGTTAAAGAAGCATTTAATCGACTGATTGAGATCGGAAAACCAGCCCGAGCATGCGCTAAATGGGCATATGAACACCCTAATGAGTTCTACAAACACGAAGGGTGTATTACGCAACCAGATCATAAAGCTAGTCAGCCTTTGTCGCATTTGCAGATTGCTAATGCAATGAGTATTGTGGGTTTTTTAAACAAGAATGGTGTGACCTTTCAACATACCAAAGCATTAACTAATTGGCTAAATGCATTATTAGATGAAAAAACAGTGACTTATTCTCGTTTGAATGAGGTAGTTCATCAAAAATACAAAAATAAAAGTTGGCCTAATAACCCAGACTCAAAGAGACCTGTTTGGGAAAACCTGTTGCTGTATCGGGACCTTGAATTAAAGCCGAAAAGTGCGGCTAAACAGTTTAGTTGGACTATGCCAACGATTAACGCATTTAATGAGCAACTTAACAAAAAACCTAAATCCATGAGCACCCTTTGGGAGCGTTTTAACATGACACAGGAGGATGGCACTCCGATAGCGTTAACGACTCACCAATTTCGAGTGTGGCTCAATACTCACGCCAAAATTGGTGGTGTTGATGATTGGAAAATTGCTCAATGGTCTGGTCGAGCTGATTACCGCCAGAATTCAGCCTATGACCTTCGAACACTAGAACAAAAAAGTAGACTAAGCACTGAGCTGATGGTGGCTAGTTACGATGATATGCCTTCAGCGATTATCTTGAGAAAGTATAACTTACCGGTCACATTGAAATCGGTTGGCATAGACAGAGAAGGTATTGCTGATTTTACAGGTATTGGGTTCTGTACACATAATTTTGCGCAAACACCATGCACAAAAGCGGGCGAGTGCGTGACTTGTAAAGAGCATGTTTGCTTAACGGGAATCCCTGAGACCCTGGAAGAGCTAGAACAACTGGATAAACTAATATCAGAACAATTAGATAAAGCAATACAAGCTAATGGTAAAGATGTGTTCGGTGCAGATAGATGGGTTACGCATCATGGGTGGAAATTGGGGCATATACGCACCCTAATCGCGATAATGAAGGACGAAAGCCTTCCAGAGGGAACTGTTATTCAAATTCCAGTAGAGCATGATCCCTCACCAACAAGACGAGCGCTTGAGGATAAAAAAATGGTCACAGACCTAGAGGATCGTTGCAACACTAAAGCGCAGATTAAGCCTCAATTTAATGCAAACATAAAAAAATTGTTGGGGTTTGGATAATGCCAAAAATAGTCATAACAAGCAGCAGTAAAAAGAAGATTCTCAATATCATTTCAGGTTGGCAAGGCAAGCTTTCATGGTCATTACTGTGTGAGCGAGTAACCAAAGAGCTTGGATTGGAAAGCATTGTTTCTAGACATACTCTATTGGCGTATGAAGATGTAAAAATTGCATTTGAAGAGAAGAAAGCATGGCTTAAAGAACAACCTTTCTCTTCCAGTAAAAAAGATGATATGCAATTGCAAGATGCGTATTCACGCATTGACACATTAGAGGCTAAAGTTCGAAGTCTTGAAGCAGAAAAGACAGCATTGACGGAGCAATTTGTAAGATGGCAATACAATCTTTATTACATGAGCAACAATATGGATGAATTAAATAAAGAGCTGCCAGAGGGGGTAAATATTGAAGAGCTAAGAATAGAACTAGAGCGCAAGCCTGTACCTTCCAATATCAATATGTCGAAGCTAAATCAGCCTTTAACCAAGTTAACAAGAGCTGATGACAATAAACGTAAACGAACGTGAGTGGTTAATTAGGAGCCGCACCAATGCTAAATTTATCAATCTACTAAGCAATTAACTGACACTTTAAGGAACCTAAAAAATGGCTAGCGGTCCGCAAAAAGCATTGCAAAACCTCGATGCTTTTTTGGCGTGGGTGGAGACGCAACAGGATGATGACTTTAAACAAATAGCCTTTAGAGGTCAGTTAAGTCGTGTTGAAGTAGCCAAAGCGGTCGGCTGTGGTAAATCAGCTCTAAATCAAAATCCTGAATTACGAAAGCACTTAAAAAGACTGGAAGACAACCTGCGTGACAAAGGTGTGCTGCCACCTCTGACTGAATCAGCAAAAAATGAGTCTTGTAAGCCAAAACAATATGACAATACAACAAACCGAAAAGTACTTGATTCAAGACGTTTGTCATCACTTGAAGCTGAAAATATTGAATTAAAAGCAAAAGTGAATGAGCTTGAAGGTAAACTTAAGCGTTTCGGTGAATTGTCAGAAACCTTGTCTGAAATGGGGTTCATGCCGCGATGAATGCTGCCTTAAATGAAGAGCTATTTCGCGTCACCAGTATCCCTTACAACTCATCAACGATGGTGATATTCAGCGGCACACCGTTAAGGAAAAACTCTTACAGAGCCAATAGCGGTAAATACTATGTCACGATAAAAGTAGATCCTGACACATTGCCTGTAGAACCTGCAATTGGCCAGTATTGGTTAGTTAAAGGAGACCGTCATATCAAAAACATGGATATAGGGGATTACGTAATGCAACAGCATACTTACCAATCACCTGTCCATGTTGAATGCAGGTTGCCAGAAACTGGTGAGCAGCTAATTCAATTCATTGCGAGAGAAAACGACTTCAAGGGGATTGGTGAAAGTAAAGCCAGAGCACTCTGGGAGCTCCTAGGTAAAGATTTTCATGCAACATTAAACAACGACACTCCTGAATCAAGAATATTGCTTAAAAGCGTTCTGAGCGAGGATTCCATAACCGCATTATTTGAAGGGTATGCTAAATACAAAAATCTTGCCTACTGCAATTGGATGTCCGAACACAAGATACCTGCCAGTGTTCAGCAGCGTTTGCTGAAATATCACAGTGAGCAATCCATTGAAGCAATTAAACAGAATCCTTATGTGTTAATTGGTTTTGGCATGAGTTTTACAGAGGTGGATTCTATTTCTCAAGCGAAGCTTGAGGTCACAACAAATGATGACAGGCGATTAAGTGCGGCGCTTGAAATTGCGATACGTAAAGAGATAGAGAAAGGGCATACTTATACGATACAAGCTAATTTACGCCCTCATTTAACCAAGCTACTAAAAGATAAAGATTTGGTCGCCAAAGCGTTTCATGCAGGACACGATAAAGCTCAGTATTTATTAAATCACACAACAGGAACTTACCATCCCACAGCTCAGTTATTGATGGAAAATGTTGTGACTAAACGACTCAAAGCACTTGCTAGTCAAAACAACTTATATGACGAACATGCAAATTCAGCATATTGCTCTGCTGTTGGGGAGCTACCTTATGAGTTAACAAAGAAGCAAGAAGAAGCGGTCACGACATGCCTAGATAACGCAGTAAGCTGTATCACCGGTGGTGCTGGCACAGGTAAAACGACAGTGCTAAGAACTGCGTTGCGTGCCTATTATGCAATGGGGTTTGAAATACATGCAGTAGCCTTAAGTGGTCGTGCGGCAATGCGCTTACATGAGTCGATTGGTTTTATCACTTCAACAATTGCAAAGTTACTGCGAAATAAACCTATTGATTCAGAAAAACAAAAACATCTGCTCGTCATTGACGAAGCCAGCATGATTGATTTGCCGACCATGTACCGTTTAGTAAATCACATTCACCCCTCAGTGAGAATTATCTTAACTGGCGACCCAAATCAGCTTCCACCAATTGGCTGCGGTAAAGTACTAGCGGATATTGTTGAATCTAAAGTGATTGCAAATACTTTACTGGACATTGTGAAGCGTCAGGAAGGCTATACGGGTATTCCTGAGTATTCGAAATTAATAAATCAAGGGGAAGTACCAGAGCAACTTACCACTGGCGCAATTTATTTTCACGAAACAGATAAAAAAGAGATATCTCAAGTTTGTTGTAATTTGTATCAACAATCTCCTGAGAACAGCCGCGTGATGGCTTCAACCAAAGCACTGGTTGCTGAAATCAATAAGCTAACTCAAGAGGCTGTAAATCATAGTGGCAGCAGACTCGAATTTGAAATGAATGGTGAGCTGTTCTTTCAACATCTACGACTTAATGATTCAATCTTGTTTACGCAAAATCACTATGATAAAGGTATTCAGAACGGTTCGCTTGGTGCCCTAACAAGCGTCGTGGCCTCTGGGGATAGTTATGGTGAAGTGACACTCGATACTGGAGATAAGGTTATAGTGACTCAAGCCGTACTTGATTGCATGGAATTGGGTTATGCAATAACTCTTCATAAGGCTCAAGGTTCTCAGTTCCCACGTATTATCATTGCTTTGCAGAAAGGTAAAATTGTTGACCGAGCATGGCTCTATACCGCTATCACCAGAGCTGAAAGTGAAATTCATATTGTGGGGGCTGAAGCTGACTTAAAAACCATTACTGCAGCTCCTAGTCATTCAAATAAGCGTAATAGTTATCTTGTTGATCTTTTAAAAAGATAAAAATAAAATTTGTTACATTGGCGAGTGACTACAGGTACAAGCGGAGATAAGTTGTGTTCAAACGCGGAGCGTTATCTGCATTTAATTCTGCGATCTTACGTGGCAAGATGTGCCTGTAGTTGAGCGGCCATCAAAATTGTCTCTTGGTGTTTGCGGCATTAACCCATAGAAACTTTAATCCGAAAGTTACAAGTTAGAGTATTTTCGCTAACATAGTTTATGTCCGATTACGTGTCAGTTCTTCTGCTGGCACGTGTATGCCACAAAGTTTGCTAGCACTTGTTTAGTGAATCGAAAACTGATGAACGAGTTGCCCTAAAAAATCTCATCTATAAACACTGCTCTTAGCGCTTTATCTGATTATTTGATTGTTCAAAACTGGATAGGCATACGGTTGCATTAAAACTGAATGGTTTTTGAATGTTTGTAAACTCATTTTTTTCCGCGTTTTTCTTGATGGTGTATTTGATAAAAAGCTGATAAGTTCTTTGCAATACAATTAGTTAAATATGCGCTTTTTTACTGGTCTAATGAAACGCACATGCACACTAATAAGACGTTAAAGCGATTTATGCCCTGCAAACAGCGCTGCGCATAAATACTAAGACGCTAGCTGCCTTTAATAAGAATAGGTGAAATTTGAGAGTTACGATAAACCCAGATTGGAGTTTTATGGAAGTCCTTGAAGCTGCGAGATCAGAATACAGAGGGTGCGGTCGAGAAGGTACTGGATACAGAAATAATGTCATAATAATGTCATAATAATGTGGGGTGGTATTGTTGGTAAATCTCTTGCTCTCAGTGACTTAGAAAGCTTGATCCATGCGGCTGACTCGAGAAAATTGCTCAGTGAAGATATCCAATTAAGCGAATATTCATTAAAGCTGCTTGAGAAACGTTTTAAGGCATTGCCTGACAAATTTGAAAGCACTAACGTTAATGAGAATTATAAGTTTATCGAAGGTGAGAAATGTCAGCTTGAGGAAGACACTACTCATGAATTCAAGGAAGTTAAAGGTCAGGGCCGGAGCATACTTTGTTAAATTGATTTAACATCTGCAAAAATCATCAATTCCCGATATTCATCACTGAGTAAAGAACGATGTAACTTACTCTTCATACTGCGTTTTTGTGTTATTTCGAGTTTTGCCAGATTCAGGGCCATTCGCCTCACTATCGCCAGTGATTCGGCAGTTCTTTGCTCGTGAACCCGACAAGCATCTTCTCGATAAACCACATCCAGGACCCAGTGCAGACTATTCTCAATTCGCCAGTGCCCTCGGACAGCAGTCGCAATATATTCGGGATCGATATCATGGGATGAGAGATAGAAACTGGTCTCTATGCTGGTCTTATTGCCTATTTTTCTGTGTCGCTCAACGGCTATTAATGTCTTAACTGAAGGCCACTTTTCTTGCAATTTAGGACTCAGCTTCGATGGGATTTGAAATGTAATCCGCTGCTCTGTTCTTCCATGCCTTTTTCCGAACAGGCAAATTGGGCTAACTGACTGTCATCTTGGAAGGCCACATCATACTGCGCTTTAACTGCTTGAAATAAAGTCCGTTGATTACTTTTCACCTGCACCACATAATCTCCTTTACGAGCGACTATCGCTTCCAGCGTCGCGCGTTGGGCATGCAAAGCATCCATGGTTATCAATGCTTTATTTATGTTAAGCATGGTAATAAGTGATTGTACCGTTTCAATTTCCTTGCCTTTTCCAGAGGCCATTTCTTGATAAAGCGCCAAGCCATTATTAATGTCGAACGCACCCACGGAATGTAAGGTGTTGCACCCTAACTTAGAGGCACCTCTGAGTGTTTTACCATCGATAGCAATGATGGGTTTAGCTGATGCGGTGCGGATGTCGTTAATCCAACTGAATAGGCACAACTGCAAATTCTCCGGCCCTACGGCTTTTAGGATACGTGCTATGGTATGCCGACGGGGAATGCCATTAGCAAATGGACGAAACTTACGTAGCCACTCAAGTTTTAGCTCGCCGAACTGTTGAATTTCTGCCCAACCATCTTGCCCACTGGCTACTGCCGATAAGATTAAGAACAGTACGTCGACAAGGTTGTGGCGTTGATTAATGTGTGAGCGCGTGTCTTCGACTAAAGATAGGTGATCAAAAAGTGACATGGAGAGTGGCCAAGTAATTAATTTCTCATTCAGATCATGGCATTGCGGAATAGTTCAATTTTTTTAACAAAGTGCGATCTCGCCCTGAGTTAAAGGTCATAGCCCCATAAAAAGCATCCAAAATGTTGTAGACGAGTACATCATAGCTTTTTTAAATAGTTCTGGTGGCAGTATCTTTTGGGGAATCTGTGATGATACAACCGTTAAAAGTATCTCGTTATGTGCAGCGCAGAAAGATGATATAAGGAAGGCGATAAATAGCAAACTAAGAACGCTTGAACCACAAATAGACCCAACGCAAATAGGTGTCATTTTTCATCATGTAGCTAACAGTGATGATGGGTATGTCGTCGAGGTA
>Ga0065714_10003772_pt1 | contig 12106 bp, 11 predicted proteins | sample MisRhiReplicate2_FD_59101 | JGI IMG/M metagenome (GOLD analysis project Ga0065714, IMG submission 59101) | Miscanthus rhizosphere microbial communities from Kellogg Biological Station, MSU, sample Rhizosphere Soil Replicate 2: eDNA_1 v2... | ecosystem: Host-associated > Plants > Roots >... | reverse complement strand
CAGTACAAGCCGCTTTCAGGAACATTGGTTTTCAAAAAAGGCGAAGAAGATGCTAAAATGAAGGAGCTGTCTTTCGAAGATGGTTATATCATCCAGTATAACGAGGGCATTGCGGTAAACGACAATACACCAATGACTTTAAGTTTTGTGGTATCGGCCCGCAAGCTAAAGCTGGGTAACGCAGAACATGAAAACGATTGGCCTAAAGCTTAGTCATCACTAAACATATAGTAATTAAAAGCACCCCGGTTTTTTCCGGGGAGCTTTTAATCCATTGCTATTTTCATCACCCTACATCTACCTATCATCCCAAATTAACATCCTTTTAGCGTTGTGATACATCACATTAAGCTATATCATAAATTATGCTCATCTATGTCTAACCACCTCAAACATATTGCAGTAAAAAACGATTACTATTTTGGTAAAATGTTTGATTCGGCTTCTACACAATATTCATCTGAACAGGNAGTTTACAAAAAGTGGAATCATTTTTAAGATGGCCACATATATTGCCANGCCTCTGGCCCGAGGTAATTTTGTGAACAAGATTAAATCAATATGGAAAAGAAACTCATTGCAGAGATCAATATAGAAGGAAAAGAAATTACACATTTTGCTTCCTTCGTCCTTCAACAGGCTTTTAACGAACATCACTATTTTGAACTGCGCTTTAATCACGACCAGATGGGTGCGCCAGGACTGATCAGCTTAGATGATAGTCGCGATTTTGTGGGTAAAAGCTTAACCGCCTCTTTTGGCCATTCGGCAGAAGGCATGCAGAATTTTGTGGGCCTGGTTTCTAAAGTTGAACTATCACAAAGTCATGGTTACCATGGTGTTTTAATTGTAAGCGGTTATAGCCCAACTATTTTAATTGATCGTGGACCTGATTTGGGTTCATATTTAGATAAAGACCTCAATGAGATCGTGAAATTGGCAACTAAGGATACGCCTGCCAATGATTTAAAGGTGGTGGCCAATGCCGCAAGAAATACATCAATCGATTATATTATCCAATACCGTGAAAGCGATTTTGCTTTTTTGAACCGCCTTTCGGCCGAATACCACGAATGGCTTTTTTATGATGGCAAACAGCTTAATTTTGGAAAACCCAATACACAAAAAGACATATCCCTGTTTTATGGCAGAGATGTTCAGGAAATGCAGTATGCAATGGAAATTGCACCGATAAAAAATAAACGGTTCTCCTATAATCCTAAGCAGAACGAAATGCTGCTGAGCGAGAGTACAGGTAAAGTAGATGGCACACCCGATTTATCCCATGCTGTAAAAGCTTCTAATCTTACTTTCAGCAAAACCTTCAACCAGCCTTCATTAATCAGGGTAGATAATAACAACGACATTAAAAACCTGGTAGAAAATGAAGAGAAAGCCAATACAAGTGAGCTTTTAAAAGTAACAGCCAGGGGCGATAATGCAGGTTTAAGCATAGGCAGTATTGCCGAAATTACGATGAGCCTTCGTAAAGAACTTGCTTTTACATCCGAAAGTCTGGGTAAATTTCTTATTACCAGTATTACGCATCATATCGACGAAAACGGCAAATACCACAATACTTTTGAAGGAAAAGTATCCACAACCGAACGTTTACTGGTAAAGAACTTCGAAAAACCACAACCAGATATGCAACTGGCAGATGTGATTGATAATAACGATCCGCAAGGTCAGGGGCGTATTAAGGTTAAATTTAAGTGGGAGTGTTTAACAAACGACGTTACGGAATGGCTACGTGTAGTTACGCCAAGTGCCGGTGTTGGCGAAAGGGGTAATAACCGCGGATATTTCGCCATACCAGAAATCGATGATCAGGTGATGATTGCGTTCGAAGAGGGGAACATCGCTCGCCCTGTAGTAATGGGAAGTGTTTACCACAGCTCCAGTGTGGATAGTAGCCCTTTAATTAAAAACCACCTTAAAAGCATCATTACCAGAAGCGGGCATCTTGTTGAATTTGACGATGATGCGGGTACACAAGGCATAAAAATTACCGATATACACAATAATATTATCCATATCGATACCAAAGGCAATAATATAACCATTACNGCTTTGGAGAACATGACTTTAAACTGTAAGAATATGCAGATTAATGTNGAGGAAAATATGGATGTAAAGGTGGGTAAAAACATTTCAGAAAGTGCTGGTGAGAACATTACCACAAGTGCCAACGAAGACATTACGCAAACCGCCGGAAAAGATATCAATATCAGCGCCACTGGAGACATGAAAGAATCAGCAAATAATAAGACTGAAATGGTAGAAAAAGCATACATGAGAAGTGCTCAGGAATCTACACAGTATGCTGAAAAGGTAACTATTTTTAGCACTAAAGAAAACATGCTGTTGGAGAGTTCTGAAAAAACTGTAGAGATTAACAGTGCGGAAAAATCAAATCTTTTTTGATATGGCCATTAAGAAAATTGCTAAAAACCTGATCATTACGATTACTGATCAATATGTTTCCACTTCACAAACAGCATTTGAAACTGCTGAAAAGGTAGAGATTGTTGCCTTAGGAGAAAATTTGGTTTTAGCTTCAAACAAAAAAATTAATATCACCGGTAAATAAGCAGGCTATGACAAATGTAGTGTTTAAGAAGCCGAGGTTTGTAGTACCAGAGGCCACAAAAGATAAAACTATCGTTGATTTGGTGATGATGGTTGCAGGTACCACAGACCCTATAAATACTAAAGGATTAAAACACGAGGCAAATACAACTTATTGGGATGGCAAAGATAAAGACGGCAATGCCAGTCTTGTAAATTTTTGGGCAAAAGTAAAGGAATTAAAACCTCAATTCCACAACTTACACATAGAAGGAACATTTTTTAGCTGGTCTGGTGATAATGATACTCAGGAAAGAAACTTAGCTGCAGATCGTTTATTGGATTTGATCAAAAGAGAATACCCAGGTTTTAAAAGAAAGGAAGTACACCTACATTTAATAGGGCATTCGCACGGTGGCAATGTTATTAATCAGTTTACCAATTTAATTACGACAGAAAAGGGTAAAGCATTTCCAGAGTTGTGGAAAATAAAAAGCATCACTTATCTGTCTACCCCCTTTTTTCAAAATAAGCACCAGTTAAACCATACTAAACTACATCCTGCCTGCAAAATTATCAATGTACATAACGGATATGATTTAACACAACAGTTTGTCGCGGATTTTTCATTAATCAATCTCGAAGTTCTGATCCGGAATTTGAATAAAGGTAACTTTGATAAAGCATTAAAAAGGATAAAAGCTGTAGATTTTACAACCTTTGNTGCATTAAGCGATTTATATATTGAGGATGATACTGAAGGNCCTNGTTTGTGGAGAAATATGGCCATTCTTTTAGATGGAATTAAATTGTNGATANGTGCAGTAATAGATTATATTTTAAGTATCAAAACTGAAAGATTTAAAGTTGAAAAAAAACAGTTTTTNGACTTATTGAATAGGATTTTAAATTGGGCTACAACAGCCCAAACTGTATTTTCAACAAATCAAAGCAGAAGAAGAGGCGGTTATGGGAGAGCTGAATTTTTTACCGATTTAAATTTATTGGTAGGGCTGAGACTTTTTAATGAAATTTTAGCGATAAAAACAGGTGAGAGTGACAGCTATTTACTTGGGATTTTAGAAACTTTATTTAAAGAAAATACTGGGATAACAGATAGTATTGAACAAACCGGTTGGAACCCCAAAAAGCAGACCAAAGGCCTTGAAATAATTGATGTTCCTATTACTGATTCTGACAGATACAACAGCAGAAAGAAAAAAGCAAATTTTGATGCTTTTTTAACACCCCTCCAATCAGCATTACAAGCCAGGAAATTAAGAGAAGTTTTGATGCGTTTATTAAGCCAGTTTATAACTGGGGATCAGGTTAAAGATATTCAAGACAAAATTAGTAAGCTAGAATATGTTGTTTCTGGAGAAAGTGATACCCAGTTAAAATTACTAAGAAAAACACATCTTCAAATTTATCGTAATTTGGTAACCAGGTATCATGCAGATCTGGTTGCTACTCAAGATTTAAATACCAACCTAATGGAAAGACCCGGTGGTATACCTTATTTAGCCACCATATCCCATAGTTTAAGTCACAGTCAATTTTGGGATAAAGCAAAAAATGGATTAAAAAGTGCATTTAGCTCAGGAATAAATCCGGGTTATAAAGGGAAATAATATGGAAGTTAAAAAGAAGAGTCTTTGGGTTGGTATTGCACTTAGTCTTATTGCAGTTGGTGTTATTTTTCCTATTGAAAAAACAGACTTTTTAGATGATTTGGTTTATACTTTTTCAACTTTATTAATTGGGCTATTGATAATCATTTACGCAATATCAGGGGCAAATTTTTTAAAAGTTATAGGCTTCTTATTAGGAAGTATTTTAATAAGCATGCTCTTCTGGTTTTTGTTTGAGCGGGGTGGATGGGGAGCATCAATTGCAGTCATTTGGGGAGGGATTCCTTCAGGTCTCATCTCGGGCATTTTATTTTTAATTGGTAACTACTATTTAAAATTGGGTGAAAAGAAAGAATATAAATACCTTAAACAATTGCTACTCTATTTCTTTATACTGTTAATAGTTTCTGTATTATTCAGATACGGAGGTGATTGGTATTATGATGTTTTTCAAAGCTAAATGTATATTAAAGTATGTTCGATAATTCTTTGTAAAATAGATTGATACAGTTTTAAAATGGACATTTCAAATAAAGCAATATATTATCCAGGCTTAAATGCCCTTCGTTTAGATTGGCCCGCAGAACTATCTGTAAAATATGGTGTTTTAATCATTTTTAATGAGGGTGAAGAAGATAGCAACGAAGTGAAATACGAAGTGCGCATTACCAGATTAAAACCAGGTAAAGATGGAGAACCTTTATTTCAAATCGAACGGATCAGTGATGTTTTTGTCAATGAAATCTTACCCGATCTGGTTGCCGATCGCCTTGCTTATGCTGCAGGAAAAGTATTTTATCCTTTGATAATTACTGTCGATCAAAACGGTGGTTTCCAAAGCATTTATAATCACCAGGAGATATTAAAAAGATGGCAATCTGTTAAAAAGAAGGTGTTGGACAATTTTGAAGGTGGCCTTGTAGAAGGCTATATAGAGCGGATGGAAAAACAGCTAACCAACGCTGATAGTATAAAACTGGCATTTTTAAATAACGATTGGTTTATCCACACTTTTTTTAAACCGGTTTATAAAGAATACGGTCAAAACCATGTAGCTGAATCCATATATAAATTTCCGATAGCCAGGGGCTTTAACGTAGAAGGCTATCTAACGCAAGAGAAATTAGGTGCCCGATCCAATAGCTTTGGAGCAATAGAATTGATTCATGATGGTACTATTATGCCTTTGGAAGATGAATTATATATCACAAACAGGGCTACTGGTAGTTACGAAGGGTATTATCTTTTACATCCGAAATTTAAGCGGATCATATCTGTAGTTTCTGATTTCAGTTACGGAGCACAGGAAAAAGCGAAAGTAAAGGTGAAAATTGCATTGATTCCCGAAAATGACCAGGAGTTTGATCACGATTTCGAATTAGAGACCAATGTTAAAGGTTTGCCGGTAACAGAAATGGTGGTACTTGATGGCCCATCAAAAAAAGGATTTTGGGATCGTTTACTAAATAATTAAGGCAATGGCAGAGAAACATATTGTAGTTCAGGGGGCACAGTGTATGTGTAAATTTGGATCGGCGCCCGATAAACTCAAAGTGCTAACGCACACCAAAGAATATGCAAACGATAAAGATGGAAGCCAAAAATCAATAGCAACCACAATGGATATCGGCCCAACTTTTGAAAAGAACATGTTTGGCTCTTGCTCAAAAATGTATAATAAACCCTGTAATGCGGTGGTAACCAAATGGTCGGGGTTTTATGAAGATACCATCCTTACAAACGGAGGTAAAATTTTGCTCGAAGATAGCAAAGCTACCTGCCCTATCGGAGGCACCGATTGCATTGAGATTGTTCAGCATGGTCAAAAAGCAGAAGCCTCAAAACAAAACTTTAATAACGCAAATAAAGACGTACAATCACAGCTCAATCCCATGTCAGAATCTTTAGATGAATCTGCAAATAATTTTAACGGTGTAGAAGCGAGTGTTAAAGCATAACGTATGGCAAAGGGAATAAAGAAAATTATTTGGACCGGCGAAGGTAAAGTATATAATGCTAATAAAGGATCTATACCCGGTCAGTTAGTGGTAGTAGCTCCCGATCAATATGTTTGGTTCAAAATAGGAGAATGGCAGCCTGGCACCACCGAACAAGATAGAAAGAAAGATATAAAATGGGCCGTTTTTAACGAGAAAAGTGTCATAGACCTTCAGAAAACAATACCCAGCAATTTTAGCTATGGTTACCGGATACCCAAAAAATTATGCGGGCCATACCTGTGGTACATCGAGGCAACATGGAGTGGGAATTTTGATAGTAAATCAGGCTTAAAGATCAGGGGTGAATCACCTGCAAAAATAGTAGACAGCAGGTGGACTCAAAATGAAGGAGGAGCAGATGTGCGCAAAACTTACCAGTTTTCATACGGAGAACTCATCTGGCTCAGGCTCTTTACCGAAGGATTAAATGGCTATGATAATGTAGAGGTGAGGGTATTCAGAAAATTGAGATCAGCATTAGGTCTATGGCCAAAAGATGATGAAGAAACCCGCAAAATTTATCGGGTAAGTGTAACTAATGGCGAAATTAACCTAAAAATTCCCAATACGTATTCATGGTACCAATCTATGAATGATAGATCGGATGTGGAGGAGTTTTATGTGCGTGTGGTGCATCCCGTAACGGGTAAATACATTGAAGATACGGGTGGTAAAGGTGATACTGCCCATGCCCGGTTTTTAAGGATAAAAGATAAACTTAAATCGCAGGTAGTAGACATACCCGAAAACAGAACACCTGTTACCATTTACCAGCCTGATAAAAACGAGGCAAGATTTGAGCTGTGCAAGTTTGAACAAATTAATATAACAGAAGAAGGAGGTAAACCCGAACTCGTTTTCGATAATGGAAGTGGAGTTAAAAATGTTATCGATAAACGGGAAAAAACGTTAGAGTCTATTATTTTTAAATTTGATAGTACGGAACTTTTGCCCGAGAGTCTTAAGCAGCTTAATAATATATTGCGGTTCTTGCTCGAACATCGATACAGTACTATTCAACTTGATGGTTTTGCTTGTGTAATCGGTAAACAGAACCATAACAATGTATTATCAGAAAACAGGGCAAAAACAGTAAGAGAGTTTTTTATCAAAGGAAAATTAGATCCCAATCGGATCAAAACAGCCGGACATGGAGAGGTAAACCCCACAGACGATAAAAAAGGGCGTGATAATATTAAATATAGAAATGAGGCAGACTATCAGAATAACCGGAGGGTAGATATTGCTTTTGAATATTACGGGCATAATGCACAAACCATTATTTATGAAACTATAGTTGGAAATAAACCAAAAAATATTACCGTAGAACCCGTAAAATTCGACACCAAAGCTTGTTTTGACCGTAAAAAGCATAATAAAACCATCAAATTAATTAACATTGATGTAAAAGCTGAGAATGAGGGCAAAATTACGGTTCCGGCGGTATCTACCATGAGTAAGTTTAATGTTATTCCATTAAATTACATTTGGCCCAGGCGTAATGGCATAATGAATAATTACTTGGTCCACATTCATACCTGTAGATACTTTTCAGTTCCAAATAATCCTACCCTTGCCATCCATGTTTATTCCGATATCAAATGGACGGTAGAATTTAAATGGTCGCACACGCAGTCTTTCGCGTATTCTTATGGCAATAAATTATACGGTTACGAATTAAAAAATGCCCAAAATAAAGCTATTGGTGCGGTAATAGATGCAGAATGGTCTAAAAAGTACGGTGAAATGGCACAAAAGTTCGAGCTTTCATTAACCGGAGAGTGGACCGCGGCAAATGGCAGTAAACAAAAAGTAGAGTTTGGTAAGGAATGGGAAGAACGTATTGCTAAAACCCTACGTATTTTTAATAAAATCAAACAGCTGGCCGATGATGTGGTTCAATCGCCAGTGGCAAAAGGGAAATGGAGCTTTGAGGTAAAACCACCTGTTATTGCTTTTTCGGCACAATGGTACCTCCAAAAAACAAATGGTAGGGTTGGTGAAATTGTAGAGATCGGTGCTGATACCAAACCGCTTGTTGAAGCCAATACTTTTATCGATCTGTTCAAGATTTTTGTGGAGTATGGTGGAAATGCCATTTGTCCCGGTGCCGGAACAGTAATTAACTGGGTACTCGAAAAACTTGAAAAAAATGTCCAGATTACATTTTTAGTAACTTTTGGTGGAGCAATCAATATTAATGGCCAAACCAAAATAAATGTTCTCTTTCCTAAAGAAACCACTGGCAATGTTAAAGTTACAGGTGAGATAAAGGTTTCTGTAGAGTTTAAGGCATTGGCTAAAGCCGGCACGGCGAATATGGGTGTTGAAGGTGTGTTAACAGCCGATGTTAAAACAAGCGTAACCGGTGGTATTGAGGTGGGTGCCGATAAAACCGGGATCTATGCCAGTCCAATCGCGTCATTTGCCGGTATTAAAGCTAAATTTGTTGCGGCTACAACAGTAAAATTCGGTTTTATTAAAAGAACATTCAGCTACGAAGGCGAGTCTGTTATAGTAAAACCAGATGAGATAAAATTCGAAAAAAATTATATTTAATACTATGAAAATAAAATTATTGTCATTCACTTTATTACTAGTGATTTTAACATCTGCCTGTAAAAAAGAGGTTATAGATATTGCGCAGTTAACCTTCAATAAACCATTGGATATTGATTTAAACAGTTATGCTTCTCGGGTGGAAAACCAGAATGGACATATCGAAGTTTCGGATGGTGGTTTTAAAACAGTTGATAAGGGCGAAAAAGTTGTTAAATATTCTTTCGATGAAAAGGAAAGCACCAATCTTAAATTCGACGGTGCAGCAATTAGCCCTTCATTTGGGGCAGTTATTACCACCTATAACAACCTATTATCGTTTGCAACATTTACCGTTAATGCAGAGCAGACTGCTGGCAGTATACAATATCTCAAGAAAAAATTCGGGAAACCTGATAGTGCCTCGGTAAACAATATCATGGCCGAAGCGCTAAGTGCCAAAACCAAGGCAATGCTTAAAGAAAGCTTTCCCGAATATTATAAAGAGTATAAAAATGATTTCAATAGTATGGTTGTTGATTATCCACAGGTAACTTCATGGGTGAAAAATGATGTCCTATATCGGNTAACACTAGATCCGGTAAATAATAGTTTAAACTTTAAACTCGATATTATTACTAAAAAAGCATTTGAAGACNCNGTAATTATGGGGTATCATAAAAATATTGACAATCCTTTTAAATAACCGAGCAAGGCATGATAAAAGAACCCTATTATTTAGTTGACTTCAATGTCTCTCTTGCAAATTTCGATATATTGATCAATGATGTGCTGGCCTTTTCATATGATAGCGGGGGGAGCATTTACTCAAATTACCCCATAAATCATTTTATACTGAACAGTGGGGCCCAGCAGGTTAAAGTGAGGTTTAAGCCTTTGGCAGATTCGCAAACGATACATCAGGATGCCGAAGCTATTATTAAAATACAATACCTTGATGCTTCAACAATGGATAAGGAGCAGCTTAAAACGGTGTACGAATATAAAATGCAGCAGGCTAAAGACGGTAAATTGCCCCTTTTAGAGTCTATTGGAGAATTTAAGGCAGAGGTACCTTATCAATTAATAGGCTGGACCAATGCTGGTATTATCGATGTTGAAAATGAAGCTGCCACCGAGAAGGTACACAACTATTACCGTCGGATTTATACACTTTTTAAAGATCAGGATGTGAATGTGCTTGCATCACTCTTAAAAAAAAGGTATGAAGAAACAGATACATGTATGTACCTGGAAGAAGATAATATTGCCGGACTGAACAGCATTTTCAAAATGCTTGATGCTGAGGGTTATGTGATGCAGGATTTTCCGGAAGTGCCAAGGGTAGAGTTTTACGCAAAAAATAGGGTGGTAAACTTAATCAGGGAGGATAAATCTCCGATTATTTCTTATTTAAAAAGGGAAGAGAACGAAGAATTTGGTTTTCCATTTTACATACACCTGCCAAAAGGCAATAATGGGTTCGAAATTATCCGCTAGATGTAACATTGCCAGAAATAAAAATTATGAGAGGAAGACTATTATTTAGTCAATTAAACAGCATCTAAGCACAAGAGCTGTTTTAAATTTTAGCCGCCAAAAGTTAGTGCTCCCAAAAACGGATAAATGTTGAAGCAGGCACCCCTTTATCATTGATAAAAGAGCTGTGCATGCATGAAATTGAGTATTTATGACATATGTTAAGTTTGGAGATTATAGTTCATCGCAAGAGCCTAAAGAAACGGTAAAATATGTTTATTACACACGTGAAGGTGAATACCTGGGTGGGGTAGCGGGTAGTGCTAAAATTTTTATTGCCACTAAGAAAAAGCATGATCAGGCGGTGGCTGCAAAAAATTGGGATGCTCTGAATGATGAAGCTAACTTGGTTAAATACGATAGTAAAGCGTTAGGTCATGCAGACTTCAGATACATTGCTTACATTATAAGTCACGAATCAGGTAATGCTGATATAAAAGAGCTCAGATGCGTGGCCTTTACCAGTCATAACAGGGCTGTTTCTACCAAAAAAAACTGGCGTTCGTTGTTGGCCTCCGGTTATTCCGCTGTACCAAATAAGAAAGAACTTCCTGATAATAATGATAACAAATCAAAATTGGCACGATACGCAGTATTGGATGTTTGCTTTGGCGTGAAAGATATTACTGATGGCGCTGAGTTTTGGGATGGAACCGATTTTCTAGCATGGGGTAATTCTGAAACAAATCCTTACAATAAACTGGGACAGAACAAATTTGACGAATATAAATTCATTGAAATTCCAAAAGCGATTTATGATGATTTTGTAGCTGCGAACGGTACATCTGCCAGGTACAAAGATAAGGGTAACCATAATGAAAGTACAGACCAAGGCACGCATGAACATCTAAAAAAGAAAGTTAAAAAGCCAGTACTTGGACCAGATGGCAAGCAGTTAAAAGGCGCTGACGGTAAACTACAGTTTAAAGAAGTTGAAGTGCCTGACAGCATTAAATATGCCATTCCATCAGCCGACTTTGAAGATCAAAAATACTGGGTAAGTGGCAATTTTTATTATGATACCAACGTAAAAACCTCAAATGGTATTTCTGCTACCATCACTGCAGGCAAAAGTATTTTCTGGAAAACAACTCCAAACCGCTTAACAGCAGCAACAACAAAATGAAATATGACCAGACTGATATCTGCCTGTATTCTTAACTTGTTGGTTGTTTTTAGTGTAGTAGCACAACAGCCACGAAAACCAGCAGTAGTTTGTAGTGGCATTTTACTAACCCGATTTACGGAAGTCAAATCTGAAGGGAGCAAAGAAAAGGATACGAGTAAAATCTTATATGTACAGAATAGTTTAAAGGATAGCTTGTTCGTATATAAAATAGCAGGTGGCATACGCTCTGAAGCTACGGCCTATAGTTTATCGAGCGATAGTAAAGGTCTTTACCTGCGCGCTAAATCCATATTAAATGGTGCGGGCAGTATTGAGCCGTTAAAGATTACCTTTTCCGATGCAAAACATACCGTACTTATTAATCAAGATGAATATAAATTATTCCCCGAATTTTATGCTAAGGTTAAACAGCAGGTAGGTAAACGGCATTCCGTTATTGGTTTGTTCAATCTTCTGGAAGATTATTTAGAAGATTATTCAATCAGTGATATCTATCTGGTCTTATTGTCCGATAGCCACGAAAGATGGGGGAAAGGTATCCGGCAATCCAAAATTACCACACAAAGAAATCAATCTGACCTAAAGGATACCTGGAATTATAAGTACCAGTATAACTGTTCAGGTAAATTGGAATTAGTTAAGGGCACATCGGCAGAAGAAACACATTTTAGTAAAAGAATGAATTACCTCAATCCAGG
>Ga0065714_10065189_pt1 | contig 12111 bp, 12 predicted proteins | sample MisRhiReplicate2_FD_59101 | JGI IMG/M metagenome (GOLD analysis project Ga0065714, IMG submission 59101) | Miscanthus rhizosphere microbial communities from Kellogg Biological Station, MSU, sample Rhizosphere Soil Replicate 2: eDNA_1 v2... | ecosystem: Host-associated > Plants > Roots >... | reverse complement strand
ATTATCGCTATTTAATTTCTATATTTGATAGAAGTCCAAACTAAATAAGTTTAGAAATGAATGATAATAAGTTTTTATTGAATACTCCTGAATTAAAGAAGGAAAGTCAGCTTCTAAACTTAGTTGAAAATCAGACTAAATTTAATCTTAACAACTGCGAATTCAGCATCTACGAAACTCATAAAGCAGCCTTTGACGTTAAGCTTCATTTCGACAATATTGCTTTTACCGCAATGCTTCAAGGCAGAAAATACATGAAGCTAGAAAACAAGACCAACTATTTCGATTACCTTCCGGGTGAAAGTATCTTGGTTGCACCCGGTGAAACGATGATCATCGACTTTCCGGAAGCTGATGAAACTCCATCGCAATGCATTTCTTTAAGTTTAAGTCAGGAATTTATTGAAGACTCTCTCAATCACCTTAATTATAATTTCGCAAAAGTAGACGAAACCTCAACATGGAATCTGCAACTTGACGAATATTTCCTTTTTAACAACCAATCACTGGCTTCGGCTACGAACAATATTATGAGAATCGCCATGGATGATAATTCTCAAAAAGATATCATGGCTGATTTCGCTTTAAAAGAACTTTTAATAAGACTCATGCAAACACAGGCAAGAAGTATGGTAGAGAAAAATTTAGCTAAAAATAAATCAAGAATCGGTTTTGTAGTAGATTACATTAAAAAGAATCTTCATCAAAAACTTTCTATTGACAGTATTGCGAAACTGGCTTATGTAAGCAAATCTAATTTCTTTAAAATGTTTAAAGATGAATTGGGAACTTCACCCAACGATTTTATACTTCAGGAACGCATCAACAGAGCCAAAGAACTTTTAGCATTAAACAACAGCATCAAGGAAACTGCTTTCCAGACGGGATTTTCTGATACGAATTATTTTACGAGGGTTTTTAAACAATTGGTTGGCGTGACACCAAAGAGTTATCAGAATAAGATTATTACTTATTAATCTATTACACAATGGTTCCTCCAGAAAAAATAATTGAGTTTTTGTTCGGAATTAAAATGACTAAAAAAGGAAATTTGATTTTGAATTTGTGTATTTTGCTTGTAATTATTACAGTATTCCTATTAATTTTAAGTAGCAGAAATTAATTAGAAAACAAAAGCATCCAAAAAATGAGATGCTTTCTAATTTTTTAATCTTTATAACCGTAATATCTTGCCCCCACTAGAACTGGATTTTCCAATTCCACAGATTGTAATCCAAAGCCAGAGTAATCTGATTTTACAGGATATTCCAATTGTTTTCTGTGTAGTTTTTCGTAGGTATCAAAGTCGATGGCTAAACGATCATTTAGTTTTTCAAATAAATTCCATTTTTTAACAACCGACTTCCAGTTTTCAGAAATTTTCCCTGCAAAAACTTTTGATTTTGAACCACTTCCATAGCCTAAAAACCCGATTTCTTTTCCGCCTAACTCTTCATTTTCATTAAATGAAACCTGTAATGCAGAAAGTAATGCCATAAAAATTGAAGCTGTATACATATTTCCTATTTCCGAAGACGCACGTTGTGTTTTCTCAATTTTCTCAGTGATAAATTTCAGATAATCTTCAGATTTTGCAACTGCTTTTTGTTCTTCTGGGGTTGAATAATTTAAACCATTTTCTAAGCTGTAAATTTCAGTAAAAACTCTTTTCCCATGAAAAGCATACGGAAGATGAAAAATAAGATATTTCCAGTTTTCATAAGGCTTTTCTTTTCCGGAAACTTCTTTGTAATGGTTGTATGCTTCTCTGATTCTGTCCTGATAACACTGATTAGAATACTGTCCGTCAAAAACCGGCTCATCGGTAAAAATTTCAATCTTATCAGGGAAATTTTCAGGAGCATTCGTTAAATCTTCTTTTTTGAAATGACGTCTTGGTTTAAAGAAATCAAAAACACTTTCAGTTGCAACTCCCCAATTATTTTCAATTTCCAAAAGATCAGGTTTTGCAGAGATCAACAAAGAAACAGCTCCTCCACCTTGAGTATATTCACCAGAAGAAGCCAATTCGTATTTTGCATAATCACTTGCAATGACTACAGCTTTTTTCCCGGGATTTACTCTTACAAAATCTAAAGAATTGTGAAGTGCATCAACTGCACCAATGCAGGCAAAAGTCATGTCAACTACATCACAGTTTTTGAAACATCTTTCACCAAACTCGGCTTCCAAAATTTTTTCTACCATTTGCATTGCGTAGGAAGCAGTAGGTTTTGCGGCATCGATTGCGCTTTCTGTTCCTAAATATATTCTTGAAATTTCTTTTGGATTGATATTGTAATCTTTGATTAATTTTAATAGAGCTTCTGCTGCAAAAGTAGCAGCATCTTCATGAACATCCGGAAATCCCATTTTATGTAGTCCTAAACCTTTCTCTAATTTTGCGGGTTCTATTCCTCTTTTTTCTGCTAAGTCTTTAATTTCCAAATACAAAGATGGCACATAGTAACTTGCTGCTTCAATTCCAAAACTCATAATTGTTTAATTTTAAAACGAATTTATAAAAGATAATGCAAAAAAAACTTCATTATCGTCTAAATTTTTGAGGATTTATTAAATAAAAAAAGCATCTCTAAAAAAGAGATGCTAAAATCTGTGATGTTAAAATATTCAATAATTATTTTTTAATCATTTTAAATGTATTAGTTCCCGAGTCGGTTTTAGCACGAACCAGATATGTTCCTCGCAATAAGGCAGAAACATTGATCTGTCCTTTGTCTGAATCAACCTTATAATCCATCATTTTTTGTCCTACATTATTGTAAACAGAAATTTCAGAAATCTTTTCTTTACTCTCAAAGTTTAATACATTATCAGCAGGATTCGGATAATATTTAATTGATACTTTCGATGATTTTTCAGCATCATTGACACTTAAATTACTCCCTGTAACAACCACGGCATCTACTAATGTGGAGTATCCATAATCTGTCTCGCATTCTATTGCAATCTGATAAGTGTTTGAAGGGATACCCATGTTTCCGGTAGATGTCCAAGCTGTTATATTTGAATGGAATTCAGCAATCTGCACCCAAGGATCTGTAGCAGAAATTCTAAAAAAAACTCTTAACCAGTTTTGATCAGGGCTCCAAAAAGGATTGATATAGTAAAAACTAACCGTTGGACTTGTCACTCCAGATAGATTCAAAACCGGACTTACGAGTTTTGTTTTATCAAAGTTATGTGAAGTTCCGGGATAATTTGCAAATTTTGTCCCGTCATAAGCTGTCACGCCAGAACTTCCTGTTGAAGCAGAAGTAGCAAATGTCCATGACATATTGTTCACTTCATAAATTTGAGTCCAGCTTGCTCTTGTTGGCGAACTGTCTTCAAAATTTTCCGTCCATGGAAATGTGGTTATTTGAGCATTGGCAACTGTTACTAACAACAGTGTTGCAAAAAAAGAAAAGTATAATTTCTCTTTTAACAAGAATAGTTTTGTTTTCATATTTAATTGGTTTTTAATAATATTTAATATCAAATATACAATTTTATTTGAAAATAAATCAAAATACAACAAAAAAGTTACCACAAGTGAATAATTAATCAATATACCAAAAAAACAAAACCACTGTAGATACAGCGGTTTTTATCATTAAAATTTTATTTGTATAGATATTTTTTTCAGTCTATTCTTATTTAAAATTTTCAATTGCTTTGTTAATCGCATCAATTTGCGGATTGATGCTTGAAGCTTTCTGTGGATTTTGTTTCAGAAGTTCCATCTTTTTAGTCAAACCGTCTTTTAACATTTGCGAGATCATCATTTTCACTTGAGGATTATCTCCCATCTGACCTTTTGCTTGTCCCAAAATTTTGGTGATGCTTTCGGTAGCTTTTAAATTATCAGAAGTCATAATCCAATTGTACCCTTCTTCTGCAGATTTTCCTAACTCAGGATTCTGGAATTTAAGGAAGGGATAAAAAGCAACCAACGGAACAATATTCGACATTTGAGATGTCACTTTATTTTTAACAATGATTGGCAACATTTGGCTCAATAACTCATCAGAAGCACCTTCCAAATCGATTTTATCTGCCAAAGTATTTGCTTTTGAAGGATCTGCAGCCAAAACTGCCGCCACAGAGTTTGCTTTTACAGAATTTGAAACTGCATTAACACCTTTTTCAAAAACCGGAAGATATTTTTTATCTTTTGTTTTTGCTAAAGCTGCAATTGCTGCACCCTGAACCAAAGTTTTAGGATCGTTTGATGCTAATTTTTCAACATCTGTTCCTAAAGCTTTCAGTTGTTCTGTATTTGATAAATCCATTAATTCCAAGGCTTTCTGTCTTACTCTGAAATAGGGATCTTTTAATGCTGCAGATAATAATTTAGTCGCCGCAGGATTTTTTCCTACCTGATCTTTTATTGCAGTTAAAGCATTGTATCTGCTTTTGAATTCTTTTGACCCCGTAAACTGCATCAGATTTTGCTCAGGAGTTTTGGTTTCCGTAACATCTGCAACCAATATTCCATCTGCATTGATATTGACTAAATCGGGATTTTTTGAAACGTCAAAACTGAATGTATTTTTTGCAGTTGCATTCACCCAAACCTGCTGTCTTTTTGGTTTTCCGTTATCATACACATCAATGGTCAAAGGAAATTCGAAAGGCAATTCTTGCGATTGATTAATAACAACAGTCACCTGTTTTTTAACTGGTTCGAAAGTATAAGAATAATTTAATTTCGGATGTCCGCTTCCGAAATACCATTGGTTGAAAAACCAGTTGAGATCTTTTCCGGAAACTTTTTCAAAAGATAATCTTAATTGATGAGCTTCAGCATTTTTGTATTCATAGGTCTTCAAATAATCGTTCATTCCGGCAAAAAATGCTTCATCACCTAAGTAATTTCTCAGCATATGAAGAATTCCGCCTCCTTTCTGATATGTTACCAAATCGAAAACATCTTCACGGGAAGCATAATCAAATCTCACCAAATCTTTTTTGAAATCAGCAGGATTGTGAATATAATGATTCACATCTTCCATCTGATGATAGTCTGCCTGATCTTTTCCGTATTTGTATTCGTTCCAAAGGTATTCTGAGTAGTTGGCAAAAGATTCGTTTACCGTCAGATTGCTCCAGCTTTCCGCCGTTACCAAATCTCCAAACCAATGGTGGAATAATTCGTGAGCAATGGTGTCTTCCCACTTATTTTCGTCGATTAATTGTCCCGGTTTTTGTAAAATATCGCTTCCGTGAAGTGTGGCAGTCGTATTTTCCATTGCTCCACTTACATAATCTCTTCCCGAAATCTGCGCATATTTTGCCCACGGATAATCGTAACCTAATTTTTTAGAGAAAAACTCGATCATTTCAGGAGTATTTCCATAGATCTGTTTTGCATAAGGCTCGTATTCTTTTTCAATATAATAATCGACAGCAATGTTTTTCCATTTATCTTTTACAATGGCATATTCACCAACTCCCATGAAGAAAAGATAGGTGGAATGTCTTTTATCCATTACCCAATGATCGGTTCTCATTCCGTCGGTTTCTTTTTGAGAATCTTTAAGAAGACCATTTGAAAGCGTAACATATTTATCAGGAACAGTCATAAATATTTCCTGAGTTGTTTTCTGGATCGATTTATCAATTGTAGGAAACCACGCCGAAGAAGATTCTGTTTCACCTTGCGTCCAGATTTGTGTGGGCTTATCCGGATCTTTCCCTTGAGCATTAATAAAATAAAGACCTTTTGCATCACTGATTGCCATGCTGCCTTCCTGTTTTACTTCGTTTGGACGGGCTGTATATTTAATGTAAACTGTATAATCCTGATTTTTCTGATATGTTTTGTCTAAAGAAATCTTTAATACATCATTTTTATAATCATATTTTAAAGGAGATTTTTTGCCATTATTGTCTAAAGCAACTTCATGAATCAGCATTCCTTTTGCATCCAAAATCAATTCGTTTGTTGCGTAGAAATAAGGTGAAGCAGTCAACCATTCTTCTCCGTTCATCTGCTCTTTCTGATAATCGAAACTGACTTTAAGTTTAGTATGTTTCAGCTCCGTAATTTTTGAAGGTGTAGCCCGGTACACTTTTTCCCTGCCCGAAGTTTCGGTTTGTGCAGATATATTTCCGGAAAACAAAGCTCCCAATATTGCAATAGATAAAATGACTTTCTTCATTTCTTTCCTTTATTATTTTTTAGAATTATTTTTTGTAATGATGTCGAAAATATCGTTGACCAAAGTTTCATAATCACCTTTCTTGAGCTGTTCTTTGGTTTTGGCAAAAGCTTTTTTCAGCTCGCTTTCAGGATTTTCATCGTCGATAATTTCAACAGACTTTACACCTTTCAACTGTAAAATTGCATTCTGAAGCAATCCAAGATCGACATTTTCTTCGGTGTTTATTTTTAGATATTTCATAAGATTATTCTTTTGTGAAAACAGTTTCTATTCCGGATTGAATTATTGTAAACTGTTTTTTAGAAGGATCAAAGTTAACAACAATTCCTGCTGTATCAAATTTAAAGCTATTTTTTGATGTAGCTTCTAATGGAAATGCACTTTGTCCTGTTGCCTGAGCCATTAACTTTTTATCTTTAATAAAAATATCAAATTTAACAGGAATTTTCGGTGAAGAATATATTCCTGTAAACTGCTGCAATTCGGCTTCGGAGACAGAAAACGATCTGAAATCCGGAATTTGAAAATCTTTTCCTGTTGCAGCCTGCATCATTTTAATTAAAATATCCTGACTTTCATAATCAGACTGATTCGTAATAAAACTCACTCCAATTTTAGACTCAGGAAAATAATAGAGCGTAGAATTGAAACCGTCAATTGCTCCTTCATGACCGTATCCTGAAATTTCATCAACATCAGTTTTCACCAATCCAAAACCATATTCGTCATTAAAGTTTTTCATTTGCTTTAGACTTTCTTTTGTGATTAGTTTTCCGTTTTCAAGAGCAATGATGAATTTTAACAATTCTGTGGGTGTAGAAATGATGTTGCCTGCTCCAACAGGTATACTCATATCTGTTTCCGGCAGCGGTTGATAAATTCCAAGAAATTGGTAAGATTGCGCTTCATTGTTAGAAGGATTTATTTTTCCTCCAACTTTGGTCAATGATAATTTTAACGGTTTTGAGATTTTGGCTTCAACTAAATCTGCATAAGACTTTTTATAAATTTTTTCAAGAATAAACCCTAATAGAATATAGTTCGAATTGCTGTAATTATACTTTGTTCCGGGTAAAAAATCACTCGGATATTTTTTAATAAAAGAAATTAACTGGTTCTGTGTTTGTGGTTTTGTATAATAATCAAAAAATTCAGCCTCGTCTGTTAAATTATGAATTCCGCTTCTGTGCTGTAAAAGATTTTCTATGGTAATCTTGTCTGCGTTTTCTATTTCAGGATAAAACTGAGATAATTTTGTACTTAGTGAAACTTTTTTATCTTCAGCTGCTTTCATCACCAAAACCGCAGTAAAAGTCTTTGAAATCGAACCAATACGGTATTGCGTATTCACATTGGCTTTTTGCTTATTTTCTACGTCCGCAAACCCTACAACTTTTATAAAAGAAGTCTGATTGTTATCTGCAAAGGCAAAGCTTCCCATGATTTTGTGATGAACATTCAAGGAATCAAGATAATTACTTAGTTTTTCTCTGGTATTATTTTGAGAAAATGCAATTGATGAAATACTTAGAGCAACAAAAAAGCAAAACTTTCTAATCATATCAATTTTTTTGTGATAAGTTGCCAAAAGTGAGTATTAGTTACAAAAAAAGTGAAGTTTTCATGCTTCACTTTATACTTATGTTAAGTTTTATTTTAATTAAAATAATTTCAAAGTGTGTCATTCCGTAGGAAATTAATCTTTGAATATTACTGTCGAGATTCATACGGAATGACAAACTAGATGTATAAAAACGGTGACTTTAATTATTAAAATTCTAAACAGCAACCGGAGCTTTGATTCCAGGATGCGGATCGTAGTTTTCTAAAGTAAAATCTTCAAAATTAAAACTGAAAATATCTTTTATTTCGGGATTTAATTTCATTGTAGGAAGCTGTTTTGGTTCTCTTGAAAGCTGTCTTTCTACCTGCTCAAAATGATTGTTGTAAATATGAACATCGCCAAAACTATGTACATAATCTCCCACCTCAAGATCACAAACCTGAGCAACCATCATCAATAGCAAGGCATAACTTGCAATATTAAACGGAACCCCCAAAAAAACATCTGCGCTTCGCTGATACAACTGCAACGATAATTTTCCGTCTGCAACATAAAACTGAAACAGTGCATGACAAGGCGCCAAAGCCATATTCGGAATTTCTGCAACATTCCAGGCAGAAACAATTAATCTTCGGGAATCAGGATTTTTTTTGATCTGATCGATCACCTCTGAAATCTGGTCAACCACTTTGTTATCTGCTCCGTTCCAGCTTCTCCATTGCGCTCCGTAAACAGGACCCAGATCACCATTTTCATCCGCCCATTCATCCCAAATGCTTACTCCGTTATCATTCAGGTATTTTACGTTGGTATCACCTTTCAAAAACCAAAGCAATTCATAAATAATTGATTTTAAATGCACTTTTTTGGTTGTTACCAAAGGAAAGCCTCTTGACAGGTCGTACCTCAACTGATACCCGAAAACGCTTCTCGTTCCGGTTCCTGTGCGGTCGGTTTTATCTGTTCCGTTATTTTTTATATGTGCTAAAAGGTCTAAGTAATTTTGCATAATTATTTTTTTAATGCATTTTTCAATGTATCATTTTCCTTCTTCAAAAATTCGATCATCATATCTTTTTGATTGAGAAGTTCAGAGTATAAACTTTTTACTTCTGTTAAGGTTTCTTTATTTTCATTATATACATTTTCTACATAACCGTTTCCACTACCATTAGATGCGTAATCTCCGTTTATATTGAAAATGTTTCCTTTCTCTATTTCTAAAAGCTCTAATATTTCTTCGGCTTTTATACCCAACGTTTCCGGTAAAAGTTTCAGTTTATCTATTTCGAGATTTCTCTTTCCCGCTTCTACCCTGCCATAAGTAGTTACATCCATGCCCAACATATCTGCGACCTCTTGTTTAGAAAGTTTTCTTGAAGTACGAGTGGTAAATAGTTTATCTGAAAGTTTCATTGTAATTTTTAATACAAATATAGTTTTTTTAGTTTCTTTAAGAAATTTCTATTCGGAAATGTTATTGAAAAGTAATGTTTGTCAATTCCTTTTTTTGAATAATAATTCAAAACTTACTCTTAATTTGTCATTCAGGAGGAGCCTAAATTTTTACATTAAATGCTCTGTTGAGATTCCTCCGGAATGACAAACAACCGTTAAAAACTAAGTTCTTACTAATTACGGACATCCATTTCGTTGATTACCCTTTTTTAAATACGAAAACAAAATTTACTCACAATTTGTCATTCCGGAAGAGCCAAAATTTTCTTATTAAATGCTCTGTTGAGATTCCTCCGGAATGACAAACAAACCGTTAAGAACTAAGTTATTAGTAATTACGGACATCCATTTCGTTGATTACCCATTTTTAAATGCGAAAACAAAATTTACTCATAATTTGTCATTCAGAGGAATCTAAATTTTTACATTAATGCTCTGTTGAGATTCCTCCAGAATGACAAACAACCGTTAAAAACTAGCTTATTACTAATTACGGACATTCATTTTGTTGATTATCCTTTTTTCAATACTAAAACAAGATTTACTCACAATTTGTCATTCCGGAGGAATCTAAACGTTTACATTAAATTTTCTATTGAGATTTCTTCGGAATGACAAACAAACCGTTAAAAACTAAATTATTACTAATTACCGACATTCATTTTGTTGATTACCCTTTTTTAAATACGAAAACAAAATTTACTCACAATTTGTCATTCCGGAAGAGCCAAAATTTCCACATTAAATGCTCTGTTGAGATTCCTCCGGAATGACAAACTAAAGATTATTAATATCATAATTATTACAAAAAATTAAAATTTAACTTACTTATTCAGTTTTGAATGAAATTTATTCAAAACTGAATTTTATCTTAATCTCTAACGGTATATATTTGCATTACTAACAAATTAAAATTTACACAATGAAAAAATTAGTTATTTTAGCAGCCTTGGGAGTTGCTGGATTGGTGAGTGCAAAAGGTAACGAACATGCTACCAAAAAACTTGAAAAAGAAAAGCAGAATTTAAAAGCACCTTTGCAAACATGTGGAGTAAGAATTGCATATTATTCGGGTGGTCAACTTGTGGGTTTTAAAACTATAACTTCTGAGCAACCCACTCTACAAGCTTGTCAAAACTGGCAAACTGGAGTAAAAGTAGCTTTATGGGCACAAGGATTTACTTTATCTTAGTATAATTTACTAAATTTATCAACCCTTTCACTTCAAAAGGGTTGATTTAATAAACACATTTTATGAATAAAAATATTTTATTGATACTTTTGTTTTTCTCTGAATTTCTTTTTTCTCAGCAAATTCATGTCAGATACATTCGTGTCTTATCTCCTTTTGCTACGACTCATGAAGATTTATATATTAAAAACAATCAAGTTATTTCTGTACAAGATTCTATTATCACACATAATAAATTAAACAGTCAATGGGAAATGGGGATTGATATAAGTCATGGCAGAAAACCATCTAAAAATTATTTTGTTTCTGATATAAATAAAGAAAGAGAAAGACATTTTTTCTTCACATCAAACGTAGATAATCGAGACTTTTTTATTTTTGACAATGTCCCTAAACCTGATTGGAAAATAGAAGAAAACCAAACTAAAACGATTTTAGGTTATAAATGTACTAAAGCTACAGGAATCTTTAGAGGATCAAAAGTTATCGCCTATTTTGCAAATGATCTTCATTACTCTGCCGGACCTTTTAAATTTTATGGTTTGCCAGGATTAATTCTTGATGTAAGAGCCGAAAATTTAGATAATCAAATTTGGAAAGCAGAATCTGTAATTGTTGACGATAAAGAAGACATCATTTACAAACCAAAATTTTTAAGTAAAGAAAAAATTAGCTTAAAAGATTATGTTGACATCAAGGAAACTTATATGAATAAAATCTTTGATAAACTCGATGATGTGATTTTAAAATCTTCACCTAATGCTAAGATTGAAAACAATCAGAGATTAACTGTTGAGCAAAAGTACGAATGGGAAGAACAAAAATAATATGCATAAAAAAGTATTAAACAGATACTTTCATTTAAAAACAAAAAAAACGGGCTAAAGCCCGTTTTCTGTTGAAATAAATTTATCATAAATTTAAACTGCAGTATAACCACCATCAACAAGATAATAACCTCCCGTCATAAAGGATGCTTTGTCAGAGCTTAAAAACAAGACCAACTCGGCAACTTCCTGTGCTGTTCCAAGTCTTCCCATCGGATGTTTTGCAATCAGAGCTTCTTTCATATCTCCACTTATGCTTTCCAGCAAAGGAGTTTCAATGTAAGCCGGACCTACAGAATTACAACGGATATTTTTTTGTCCGTATTCTGCCCCGATATTTTTAGTTAAACCAACAACAGCATGTTTCGCCGCTGTGTAAGCTGATGAAAGAGGGGCTGCAACTGTTCCGTGGATTGAAGCGATATTAACGATTACTCCGCCACCATTTTTTTCCATTTGTTCCAATTGATATTTGCAACCGTAGAAAACACCGTCTAAATTTATACTTAAAACTTTTCTCCAGCTGTCAAGATCGTATTCTCCGGTCAGTTTCTGGTCACCTCCGATTCCGGCATTGTTACAAGCCACATCCAATCTTCCGTAGATTTCAACGGTCGATTTGATCAAAGCTTCCACTTCTTCAGCTTTTGAAGTATCTGCTTTTACGAAAGATGCTTCACCACCCTCAGATTTTATTTTTTCTACAGCCTGGTTGCCGTGTTCTTCATTAATATCTGATACGATTACTTTTGCGCCTTCTTTTGCGTAAGATTGAGCAATTGCCAATCCGATTCCTGAACCTGCTCCTGTAACAAGAGCCACTTTATTGTCTAAAATTCCCATATTGATAAAAATTTTTTGTGCATTTTAATTATATAATAAATTTACGACAATCAATTT
>Ga0065714_10065185_pt1 | contig 12113 bp, 8 predicted proteins | sample MisRhiReplicate2_FD_59101 | JGI IMG/M metagenome (GOLD analysis project Ga0065714, IMG submission 59101) | Miscanthus rhizosphere microbial communities from Kellogg Biological Station, MSU, sample Rhizosphere Soil Replicate 2: eDNA_1 v2... | ecosystem: Host-associated > Plants > Roots >... | reverse complement strand
GCCCACAAGCGCTGAAAGATATGTTTGCCGGCGGCCACTTCGCTACGGTCAAAGCACACAGTGATCGCTGGCAGGCGTTTGTGAAGTGGTGTCGGTCAACAGATGGCCCCGGTTACAACGACGCCCGCCAGATAGATCGCAGTACCTTGCACAGCTACACCGCGCACCTGCGCAAGCAGATCCAACAAGGTGAAATCTGCATCGCCACCGCGCAGAACCGCCTGAGTAGCGTCAACCGCACCCTCGCAGCGCTACGCGGTGATCAGTACGTGAAAATCGCCAGCCCGAGCAAGGCACTCGGGATGCAGCGATCAAGCGTACGCACAAGAACACCGGATGGCCAAGATCGCCAGCAGGTAACACGGGTGATTGAAGCGCTTCGCGAACAGCAACACCACCGCGTAGCCGCGATTGTCTGTTTGGCCCGAGCCACCGGTATGCGGTTGCGCGAAGCGATCCTGGCTGATCTCCCACGTTTGCAACGTGAAGCCGAACGCTTTGGTCGCATCAACATCCAGGACGGCACCAAAGGTGGCCGTTCTGGGGCATTAGCACCGCGCTGGATCGTGGCCAATGAAGCGGTGAAGGTTGCACTGCAGATAGCTCGTCATGCCTCACCAGTCGGCAGCCGCAACTTGCTGGCCCAAGACGAAAGCTACGCTGCGTTCCTGCAACAGACCGTGCACCCCGCCCGTGAATTGCTTCAGGAACAAGGGTTGAAGGGATTTCATGAATTGCGAGCGGCCTACGCCTGCGAACGTTACACACAGCTAACGGGCCACGCCGCCCCTCTCAATGGCGGACAGTGCTACCGCATCGATCGCGGCCTTGATCAACAGGCACGTAGACAGATCAGCCTTGAACTCGGGCATAACCGAATTGATGTAATTTCGGCTTACATAGGAGGAAGAGCGTGACCAAGCCTTTCGATATGGCGCTGTTCCTGAGTGGAGTGCTAACAGGCTCGAAAGCCACCCAACAACGTCACCTAAGCCAGGCTCTAATCATGCAAGCGGCCATTCAGTACCGATGGCAACGCGATAATCCCTGGACTTGGCAGCTCAAGCATGTGCGCTGGTTTCTCACTCAGCATCTGAAAGACCATTCCGATGCTACTCGGCATTACTACCGACTCACCGTACGCTTAATATCGAAGCGATTGGAGAGGAGCTGGCTTTTGTCTTGATATAGAAGCCGATTGAATGTGCTAGCCTCAAAGGCAAGTCTAAATTTCCACCCTATCCGAGTACTTGCACCATGATCAGCGGCCACCAGCATTCAAAGGACCTTAGCTTTGCAGAAATGATGAGCCTTAAAAGCGGATCACGTGACCGCCATGTTGATGCTGTATATGCAGCAGACTCTCAGATGCTTGAAATGGCCGCTGACCGTGCCAAAGCCGTGCTTCGTGGCAACGCTGGCCCAATCGCTCGCCCACAACGATTTTCTACACTCAGTAACTGATGCACTAAGTGGTGAACGAAGGTTGGATTCGACAGCCGCAGTCTTGTTTCAAATAGATCAGTGATCCCACTCTTCATGCCGGACCGGCAAACGGTTCAATTCGTCTTTGATTTGCCGCCAGTGGGGCATGAGTTTATCCATCAGAGCTAGAAACCGCGCGTTGTGAGTAGGTTCGATCAGGTGCACCAGCTCATGTACCAGAATGTATTCCAAACACTCCGGCGGCTTTTTCGCCAGCTCAGTGTTCAGCCGAATATTACCGGTGCTCGGGTTGCATCCCCCCCAGCGGGTTTTCATGCGTTGTACCAAGATACGTCGAACGTTAACCCCCATCAAAGGCTGCCACTTGCCCAGTAGCACGGGCAGCTTCGCCCGCAACTGCTCGCGATACCAGCGTTCCAGCAACGCCTCACGCCAAGCTTCGTCACTACCAGGACGTATCTGCAACACCAGCGTGGAATGCTTTAGCTCGACAACTGGCGCTGCATTTACCTCAAGAACCTCCAACAAATACCGCCTCCCCCACACCTGATGGCTTTCGCGATTCAGGTATTCACGTTGCGTCTCGCGGGGTTGGGCACGCATTTGCCGCTGTTGCGCCTTAATCCAGCTCAGCCGAGAAATAGCGAACGCTCGCAGAGCGTCCAGGCCCATGTGCAGAGGGGCAGATATATGCACGCGCCCCTCGGGCGGATAGACATAGAGGTGTGCGTGCTTATTGTTCTTTCTCTGAACCTCGACACGGATATCACCAAGGTCAATATGCTCGGACATCAGTATTCCTGCTGAGCAACTATGATTGGAAATAGACGATCGACCTCTTCCTCATCGTCCAAAACCTTGTACATAGCCTGCTTGATCATCATCTCCTTCGCTTGTATGCCGCGCCAGCCATCAGGTCGTGCCTGTTTAACGGCTTTGTCTATCTTCAACGCTAGATCCAAATAGGCGTCCCCGCTCGACTGACCATAGGGCATTGCCGGCTCGCACACCGAGTTCTTTGGCGTCAGGTTGTTGTAGAGCGCCAGCTTGCCAGGAGTGTTCAGCACTTGCGGTGTGCCCTGTACCTTGCCTGCTTGCACTTTGATCGCTAGCTCACCAATACGCTTGAGGTACTCTTCGTACTCGATGGCCTTTTCCTTACGCAGCTTGATGATTTCATCGAGCAGCGCCGACATTTTTGCGAAGTAAGCCGGGTCAGTCAGGTTTTCCTTGATGATCTTGCTGCGAACGTTGTTCTCAATCGCTTCGGCTACCGCTCCCTGATTGCCTTTCATCTCACCCAATTTCTCGGCAATGGCCTGGCCAATACCCGTCTTCACGATCAAGTCCAGCAACCCCATATTGTCAAAGGGGGAAATTTTGCGCGATTCGCTGGCCTCAATATAGGTGTCGATCAAATGCCGCATATCCGCTTCAAACGGCTTGATGTCGAGCGTCTCTCCGCTGGCCATACGGATGATTTCGCGCAGCATCAGGTATCGATCCCGCTTGCGCTTGATCTCTTCAATCTGCGCCAAGCTGTAACCTGCCGCTTCCATCTCATCAGCCAGATTCGCATACGCGCGCAACAGCATAACTATGGCCTTGTAGAGGGCTACTCGCTGTGGTTCGCGGTTTTGCAGATCATCTGCTATCTCGGTATTGCCGCAGAAATAGTGAATATGTGCCAACTCATCCTTGGGTGGAGCTACCGGCTCACACAACAGCGCCAACGCTTCCAATGCATCGTCCAGACGTTCCTTGCCCTGCGTCAGACGATCGTGCAACAGCACTTCTGGATCTACTCCGCCAGCGCTGTGATCAAGCTCTGAGGTGTAGACCGCAATGGCATTCTCAACACTCTTGAACAGGTCCTTATAGTCGACAATATAGCCAAACTCCTTGTCCTCGCCGTCCAGACGATTGGTCCGGCAGATGGCTTGAAACAGGCCATGGTCATGCATCGACTTGTCGATATACAGATAACTGCACGGCGGTGCGTCAAATCCAGTGAGCAGCTTGTCCACCACCACCAACAGCCTCATGTTGGCCGGTTCCTTGATAAACAGCGCCTTGGCCCGTTCTTCATACGTTTCAGTTTTGGACAAGCCAGGCTTTGCCTGTACACCTTCCAGCAGGTCCATGTAGGTGCTGTAGATAAATTGCTTGTCGGTTTCAGTATTGGCGCCGGTTTCCTCCAGCGTCACATCCTTGGCTAACGGGTTGTAGGACGTGATGATTGCGCACTTGCTCTTGAACAATGACTTCTGGAACAGAGTGAAGTATTTGCAAGCCTCATAGATGCTGGAAGCGACAAAAATAGCGTTGCCGCGCAAGCTGGACAGGCGCGGTTTGGTACTGAAGTCGAAGATGATATCCGCCACCACGCGGTCCATACGCGACTTGGAGCTGAGCACATTCTGCATGGTGCCCCACTTCTGCTTCAGTTCATCCTTCTGCCACTTGTTCAATGCCTTGGTGCTGTTCTCAAACCACTGATCAATTTTTTCTGAAGACCCCAGCCTGGTGTCAATGTCACGGGCTTCGTAGAGCAGGTCCAGCACCACACCATCTTCCACCGCTTCACTGAACTTGTATGTATGAATGTAACCACCAAACACTTCTAGACTGGTGGCCTTGTCCTGCTTGAGCAGCGGCGTGCCGGTGAAGCCTATGAACACCGCATTGGGCATTAGTGCCTTCATCACTCGATTGAGCCGACCGCCCTGAGTCCGGTGGCACTCATCGACAAACACGAACAGCTCACCTATGGTCTGGCTGGGTTGGGCCTGCAGTTCCTTGATAAATGCCTCGAAGGCCTTGTCATCTTTACCTTTAGTAGAGCCGCCAAACTTATGCACCAGTGAGCACAGCAGGCGTGGACTTGGCTGACTGAGCTGGCGCATAAGCTCCTGGCCACTGCCCGTGCGGCAAATAGTTTCGCCTGCATCGCGGAACACCCTTTCAATCTGCTTATCCAGCTCGTCACGGTCAGTGATGATGGCTACTCGGGCATGCGGGTTATTCTCCAAAATCCACTTGGCCAACAGCACCATCAAAATGCTTTTGCCCGCGCCCTGAGTGTGCCAAATAATGCCGCCTTGGCGCTGTTTCACATGCGCCTGAGCAGCCTTAATGCCGAAGTACTGGTGCACTCGTGGCAACTTTTTCACACCACCGTCAAACAGCACAAAGTCGTGCATCAGCTCAATCAGTCGGGCCTTGTCGCACATTTTCAGCAGGTACTTATCCAACTTGTAGCCGCTGTTGTCGGACTCTTCTTCCTTCCAGGTCAGGAAGTACTTTTCCTGAGTGCCAGTTGTGCCGTAGCGCAGACCTTCTGAGTCATTGCCGGCAAAGACAAACTGCACAGTGCTGAAGAACCACTCATTGAATTCCGGCTGCTGATTGGACAAGCTCTGCCGCACACCGTCACCGATGCTAATGCGGCTGTTTTTCAGCTCCAGTACGCCAATAGCAATACCGTTCACATAAAGCACGATATCCGGCCGACGCTCCAGCTTGCCCTTGAGCGTGACCTCCTCGGCAATAGCGAAATCATTTTTCAGCGGCTCGGCCCAGTTGATCAGGTGCACCGTCTCGGTCACTTTGCCGACCTCGGTCTTCACCGGCACGCCGTACCGCAGTAGCTGGTAAACAGCCTGATTGGTGCCATACAGCGAGCGGTCGGATTTGTCGGCCTCAGTGTTGAGCTTGTGCAGGACGGCATTGATCTGCGCCTGGCTGTAGCCCGCATTGTTCAGGTAGGCACTTAGCAAACCCTCTTCGATATTGCTGTTGTTGGCGCGCTCTGCCCAGTCGCCGAGATGCCTGTAACCCAACGCATCAACAAACAACTTAGCCACACGGTTTTGTGTCACGCGTTCTGGTTTGCCGATATCGGTCATTTGACTATTTCCCAGCGTCCATTCTTGGTTGGGCCAACATGCCGGATCACCCCGGCCGCTCGCAGCTTGTTTAGATGATATTTGATGCCATCAGCACTCAGGCCGAGTTGCGTTACCGCGTTGAGCAGTGCTTCGCGCAATGCCTGCAAGGGGAACAGATAGCGCTCCACGCGCTGAATACCTTCGTAGCGGATATACGCCTTGAGGTATTTGCTATGCAGCATCTCCAGGGTCTTTTCGACTTGGGAGAGCAGGTCGCCGTAAATTTGGTCCTGATAACGCAGGTCGTCATCAGTAACGAAAAAGCCGATCTGAATGGAGGCTCCAGGTATAAAACGCTCGGGCTGAGTGCCAAACAGCAGCGCTGTGGCGCGTTTCAGGTAGTAGCTTTCCTCCAGTTGCAGGCTAGCCAACAGGGCCGCGTCGCTGTCATCCAGCACTGCGTCGTCCACCCGCCCGTTTCTTGCTGCCCGGGGGCGGAAACCTTGCAACGCAGCTGGCTGACAATAGTTGAGGGTGAGACCCGGCAGCGACACGCCATCCGAGTGCAGGCCCTGCTTGCGCAGCAGAAAGCGCGACAGTGCCGCACCCTTCAATTCCTGTTTGGTGCTGCCGCTGCGGTAATGGTATTCGCCCTTGTAGCTGACCGGGCCGGGGAATGCCGGCACCACAATCTCCAACAGTGCCTTATCCGCTTCCTCACGCAAGCTCACATCCACCATGATCCCTAGTACGTCGCGCACCTTGTTTGGGATCTGCTCCAACAGACGTGCAGCATAAGCCACGCCCACCGGTTCGCCGGCATAGCTGTGGCCAATTTCCAGCACGCCGTCCTCAGCATTGGCGAAACCGCATATCCATTTCAGATACTCGTCGCGCCACGCGGCCTTCCATTCCCGCCGCTGGTGTTCACTCATACCAATCGAATCCTTCCAGTGAGGAGTTCTTGCATCATGCCTTGTTTGAGGTGGCGGGCTTTTTTGAGTTGGGTTTCTAGGATGACAATATCATCATCCATTTCAGAGAGAATGGACGCAATAGCAACTTGTTCCTCTATCTCACATGGAATTTCAACATTGAAAGCATGCACATCATTACGATTTAGGGTCGGTACACCAGAGCCCGTAGCGAATCGTTCCAATCCAATATACGCATATAAATAAAAAATAAATCTTGGGTCATTACCCTGGAAAGAAGTGACCCAAAGTGCCGTATTGTGCGGCCAAAAATCCTGTTCAACGAAAGTAACAGACCCAATTGTTCCGGATCGCCCGGTTACAATACCTGGTCCTTTCACCCGAAACATAGTGTGATAATTCAGGATCCCGTTCGAATAAACAACCGGATAAGAACCGTCCTGAAGTTCGGAGCTAGGTAAATCAAAACCCCGCTGCAGCGGTGCAACCGAACCGAGAGACTTCACCTCCCAGCCCCCGTTAAACCAAGGCAATCGGCGCTGACCGCTGAGCAACTCCTGCATAATGCCTTTTTTGATCTGCTGCTTTTTGGCAAGTAGTTGCTCTATTGAATCGACCAAACAATCTACGTCTTTCAGCGTTTCGGCTATTATTATTTGTTCAGCGCGTGGGGGAAAGGCAACCATAACATCCGAAATAGGCCCTAGATTAATTTTTCTAGGAATAGCTGACTGTAAAGAACGAGCTTCTACCTCTACTTTAAAAGCATTAGACTTCGAATATTGCTCTATATATGCAGGCCAAGCGCCATAAACTTTCAAGAGCGCAAGACTGACATAAAAACTGGCAGCAACATCCCAATCGACTAATTTACACTCTCCAATTGAGCCGATTCGGGTCATTAAAATATCGTTCCTCTCGATTTTAAACGCACGAGTAAGAAATCGATGCTCCCTTACAGATATATATTTTGTGTTTGAGAAGTCATCTTTTGTAACATGTTCAACACTGTAAAACGGGATGCCATCAGGCACATATTTTGGGGTTTGGTGAGTTCCATCTTTAATTATGGCAACTTCTCCAAGGCGCTTGACAACCCAATCGGTCGGTATCACCCCGACCTCAGAGTGTTTGTAACCAGGCCTCAACTCCATACAAACCCCATCTTCTGCAGATGCCCGGAAACCTTCGCATCAAGTTCCCGAACGCGGCTAGTTAATTGTGGTAATGGGGTTTCATAGCGCTCGACCAATTCTTTCACACGCAGAGTCAAAGTCTGGCTGACACGATCCATCTCGTCTCTAACAGTGCCCTGAACGGTACCCACCCATTTGTCATCCACGACCAATTGCTTGATTTCAGCTTCAGTCAGATTCGGGTACTTGGCATGCGCCTTTTCGTCCAGATCAACCTCCAGCTCCTTAAGCTGCCTTTTCAGCGCAGCTTCTTGGGCGGCCAGAGCTTGCCATTGCTTGAAAACAGCCAATTCCTCGGTAGCTTCCTTACCGACGTCCTTGACGCGCTCTTTTACGGTGGCGGCGTTGATCTTCTCGATATCGGCGAATACGCCCTCCTCGCCACTGTGTTCCTCCTCCAACTCGGCCAGGGCAGCGCTAATTGCTTCCAGGTCAGCGCTGACCTGGTCAATCTTCGCCTGCTCGGAGCCAAAGTAGCGGATTACAATCAGGGCTTTGGGCAGCAGGTCGCAGGTCCAGCCTTTGTCCTTTTCTTTGCCCTTCTTGTCCTTCTCGATGACACGGTAAGTCTCGGCCTTCCAGCCGTCGGCAGCGATCAGGTAGGCGTCGTCCTGCATCACGTTAGCCCAGTAATCCAGCAGGTGCTGATAAACGTCATAGGCATCGATCAGCGGCTGGTTCTGGTAGTGCTGCAGCAGGCGCTCAGCAATCTCGTGAATCAGTTGCTTAGGATGGAAGCCCGGCTGCAATGCCTTGAGGGTTTTCGTCGCCGGCACACGCCAATCGTCAAAATGCGTGGCCATACCGGCGATAAAATCGACGAATTGCGGGTGTCCATAGATGCAGGTTTTAATCTCGGCCTTGCCCACGGCCAAATCGAAGTAGCCGGGACGATTGGCGCTGAACAGCACAGCCTTTAGCTGCGGACACACCGCCCAATAACCGGCTAGCGCCTCGATATCAGCGGCCGGAATCCCACCCTTGAGATGGCCTTCGATGTCTTGCTTATCTTCGACTTGGGTACTGTCGATATAGCGCGGTAGGTTGAGATTGAAGTCGTTCTTTTCGATTTCTTCGAAGCTCACCATGCGGGCGTAACGCGGCTCGCTGTCGTCCTGACGGGTGAAGGCATCGACGATTTTGTGAACATCTTGCTCACGCAGACGGTTCTTGGGACCGTCCTTGATGAAGCCAGCGCTGGCATCGAGCATGAAGATACCCTTGCGGCCCGTCGCATGTTCCTTGTCGATAACAATAATGCAGGCCGGAATACCGGTGCCGTAAAACAAGTTGGCCGGCAGGCCGATGATGCCTTTGATATAGCCGTGACGAATCAGATTACGGCGAATCTCGGCCTCGGCATTGCCGCGAAACAGCACACCGTGCGGCAAAATGCAGGCTGCTTTACCGTTACTTTTCAGCGATCGGATGATGTGCAGCAAGTAGGCGTAGTCACCCTGTTTGGCCGGCGGCGCGCCAAAGGTTTCGAAGCGGTTGTAAGGATCATTCAGCGGATCCAGCCCAGTGCTCCAACGTTTATCTGAAAACGGTGGATTCGCCACGACATAGTCGAAGTTCTTGAGCAGGTCATAATTGCCCGCTTTAATCGTGAAAGCCGGGCTGGTCAGGGTGTTGCCCTGGGCGATAAGCGCCGAGGGGTTGTCGTGCAGAATCATGTTCATGCGCGCCAAACCACTGGTGGCCGAGTCTTTTTCCTGACCGTAAAGGGTCACTGGCGTTCCGGCTTCGTCGGCAACCTTGAGCAGCAGTGAACCCGAGCCGCACGTCGGGTCATAGACGCTGGTGTCGCTGCTAGTTTTCGCCTGCCCTATACCGATGATTTTGGCGATGACCTTGCTCACTTCGGCCGGGGTATAGAATTGCCCCTTGCTCTTGCCTGAATCCTTGGCGAAGTGCTGCATAAGGAATTCGTACGCATCACCCAGAATGTCATCATGAGCGGCCCGATTCTTCGAGAAGTCGAGAGCTGGATTCTCAAAGATAGTAATCAGGTTAGTAAGACGCTCGACCTTTTCTTTATCGGTGCCGAGCTTGTTGCTATCGTCGAAATCCGGCAAATCGGACAGTTTGTTGGCACTGGCTAGAGGCGCCATGATCTTCTTGTTGATTTGATCGCCGATATCCGGCTTGCCTTTAAGCTCAACCATATCGGTAAAACTGGCACCCTTCGGGATGGTAATCGGGGCGAAGGGTTGGCCTGCATACTTGTCACTGACGTACTTGATGAACAACAACACAAGGACATAGTCCTTGTATTGGCTCGGGTCCATGCTGCCGCGCAATTCGTCGCAGGAAGACCACAAGGACGAGTAGAGCTCTGATTTTTTGATGGCCATGAGTGATAAGGTTTCCGTAGCTTTCTGAACCACCAGGCATGGCCTGATGACATAACAATTCGTCATTTTTTCTGAAGTAATTGCAGCCACTCTCTCAAGAGTGTCGCTACAAAGCGGGTGAGCTTTTCCCGAAGTGATTGGACTCAAACTGCCAGCTCAGAATGGGCACCATTCTATACATTTTTCATACCGCAGGGATCGGGAACGCCGTTCCTATCGAGGTCGAGAGCTGGCAGGAAGACAACGCATGAACCGGCGTTGCATTTTGCCATTACGACCCTCAGAATCTGGCAACCCGCTAGATATCGGCATTGACGCCTCAGTAGAGATCCAAGATGGCACGGAACGCTGTTAACTCGATCACTGTCAGGCTACTCAAGCCTAAAAAAACACCAGCCGATGCAATCAGCGCCACTTATGGGCCAGGTGGCACGCGAGAGCTAAAAGGTCAGGACTGGGATGGTGACGGTGAAGGCATCGTCTACTATGGCCAAGTCTACGACACCGTACCTGAATGGCTGAGCCTCCTTCAGAGCTTTGTCAGCGATCCATTTGACGCACTGCATTCAAGTGGTTCAGCGGCGATTTTGTTCTTGAGCGTTGAGCAGAGGTGGATGGCGCTGTGCTTTGGATACGCGCACATCACGTTGAACGACGATGCTTTCGTGCATCAATTTGGGCTGAAGGTTGCCTTAAATACTGTAAGAAGAGGAAGCCTTCTGAGTCTCGACCTAGCGACTCCGGATGCGGTCACGTTTCAGCGGCGGGTTCAGGCCAGTAAGCTTTCCGATTTTAGCCAATTCGGGGTAGACACCCTGCGAGACCTCGCAAGGGTTGCAGGAGGCAAGCCCGAAGACGACGCCTTCGCCAAATTCGTCGCAGGAAAAGATGCTCTCAGCCTGGACATACCGCTCACGCCGTCGCAATTCCACAGCAAGTGCGTCGAGATCTTGAGTGCCTTCAAGTCAAAGACGTATAAGAAAGACTATGCGTGGTTTGACAACGTCAAAGTTGAGGCTAACCCATCTCGCCTTAGGCGCTTGGACAGACTCCTCTTCCAGGAAATCCAAGCAATCCGGAGCGGATCAAAGAGCCTGCTGCATATGTCCCCTCCGGAGATCCAAAACTACGTTGAGGGTGCAGCCCTTCAATATTCTGGCTTCAACAGCCGCAAGCCTGAATTCACCAAGCTTTCGATTGAGGATTACGCCGCCGAGCTTAACCGACTGGGTTGCACGCACACGATCCAGGAGATAAAAACCACTCACAAAATCCGCACTGAAAACTTGAAGACCGGCGCTATTGAGCCCGGCTGGAAGGTTTATGATTGCCTCAATTGGGAGGCGACCCTGTCGACACCAACGCCTACAAACTACGTATTGTTCGCAGGCAAATGGTACAAGATTTCAAAAAAATTCAAGGACAGGGTCGATGAGCACTTTGACAGTATTGAAGACATCGTAGTCATCGGGCCGACCCACTGTCTGAACGAAGAAGAGCTAATCGAAGATCTGTTAAAAAACCGGCCTGATCTGATCAAGCTTGACCGTACAAAAATCAATCCGGAAGGCGTTGTCGCCGCTAACCTGGAACCCTGTGATTTTTATTCAAACGATAAATACTTCATTCATCTTAAAGATGGGGAGTCGTCTGGGCCGATCAGTCACTTGTGGATGCAGGGTGTTGTCAGCGCCGAGGCTTTTGTTGCCGACAGCGAATTTCGCCGAAAGCTAAAGGATACGGTCATGGCAACGAAAGGCGGATCTGCCTTCATCGGAACCCTTCCGGACGGGCGCAAGCGTGAAGTGGATCGGGGCGAATACACCGTTGTTTATGGAATCATGCGTCACAGGTATGTTGACGGCACTATCGGCATACCATTTTTCAGTAAAGTCAGCTTAATGGCCGCCAGCGATAGGCTGAAACGCACCGGTATGAATATCCGTAAGGAAATCATCGAGAAATTGACTCCCAAGCCTCCGGCGAAAAGTGCCAAACCAAAAAAGCCTGCAATCAACGCCAAAAAGCCGATCTCTAGCCCCCATAAGCACCCTGCTAAACCTTAACCCCCTTAACTATTGGTCCTGCTCTCGCCAAAACGGGCGGTAAAGTGAAACGCAATTCTTTGGCACGGTATTCCAATTGGTATTCCAAGCAAAAACAAAAAATAGATTAGGCATATAAATCATCATCTTACTCAACCAGTTCAAATTACCCCGGCCACCAAATACGAAGCAAAACAAAACCCGCCAAGTGCGGGTTTTGTTGCATCTGGGGTTTGGTCATTTT
>Ga0065714_10065187_pt1 | contig 12118 bp, 14 predicted proteins | sample MisRhiReplicate2_FD_59101 | JGI IMG/M metagenome (GOLD analysis project Ga0065714, IMG submission 59101) | Miscanthus rhizosphere microbial communities from Kellogg Biological Station, MSU, sample Rhizosphere Soil Replicate 2: eDNA_1 v2... | ecosystem: Host-associated > Plants > Roots >... | reverse complement strand
ATCAACGGGGCGATCAATCTGATTAACGATGAAGCCAGCATTGTTGTCCGCCGGCCCTTCAACGAGGCCGAAATTGGCAGCACGGTTGCCAATGCGCCGCTGTTTACCCAACTGTTGTCCGAAGGCGACTCCGGTACGGCCACTGTCAGTTCCTTTGTCGACGGTGTGGTGCGGGTGGTGGGGTTTCGGCGGGTCAGCGGGTATCCGCTGATCATATTCGCCGCGCTGGACAAGGAGGAAGTCCTGGCCGACTGGCGCAAAGAGACGGCGCTGCGCGCGGGTATCGTGTTATCGCTGCTGCTGTTTCTGGGCGGGCTCGGTTACCGCCTCATTCATGTCATGAAGCAGCAACATCACGTCCAGCGTCTGTTGCTCGACGGCCAGGAACAACTCATTGAGGTCAATCGCAGCCTCGAATTACTGGCCCTTGAGGATGCATTGACCGGTCTGTCCAACCGGCGTCAGTTCGATGTGTTTATCCTCGCGGAAATGGGCCGGGCACGGCGCACCCAGACCCAGCTCGCCTTGCTGATGATCGATGTCGATCACTTCAAGCGCTTCAATGATCGCTATGGTCATGTGGCCGGCGATGAGTGTCTGCGCCGGGTCAGCGCGATCATCAAGGACAACATCAAGCGCCCGGGTGATCTCGCGGCCCGTTATGGCGGTGAAGAGTTCGCGGTTGTGCTGCCTGGCACCGACTATGCGGGTGCTTTTCTGGTGGCGGAAAACATCCGTCACGCGGTCCTGCGGGCGGATATTGCGCACTGCGAAAGCCCTGAGGGCAGGGTGACGGTGAGTATCGGTGTTTGCGCCTATGACCTGGCTTTGCAGGACCAACCCGATGATCTGGTCAGCGCGGCGGACAAGGCGCTGTATGTGGCCAAGGCCAGCGGGCGCAACATGAGTGTCACTGCCAACTGAGTTCAGACAAATCGGTCGCTGCCCTGAACCAGCTGGGTGGACAGGTAGGACTGCTTGAGTTTTTCCAGCCACCAGCCCAGCGCTCGACCGTCATGATCGCCGCGCCAGCCGGCATACAGAATGTTCGGTTCGCGTGGGTCGGCCATCTGTTTTTCCACCAGAGTGCCGTTGTTCAGTAACGAGCCTACCCGGTGCCGGGGCAGCCAGCCGACGCCCAGGCCAGCGCATTGCGCCAGGACTTTTGCACGCATGGTCGGCACCGCGAGTACGGGTTGGCCGCCAGAGACGCCGTAGGTGCTGCCCTCAGTAACCCGCGATGAGTCGGCCACGACAATCGCCCGGTGCTGCGCCACCATCGCCCGTGATATCGGCTCTTTGGCCTTGGCCAACGGGTGTTTGGGCGACACCGCGAACACCCATTCCATTTGCCCCAACTGCATCCAGCGCAGGGTCGGAATCGCCGGAGGCTCGTTGGTGGCGCCGATGATCAAGTCCGCGCGGCCTTCACGCAGGGCTTCCCACACGCCTTTGAGTACCTCCTGGGTGATGCGCAGTGGTACGCCGGATTCCAGCGCGTCGAACTCGTGGATCACCGGAATCAAGGCTTCGAATTCGAGCAGTTCGTCGGTGACAATCCATAACCTGCTTTCCCAGCCGTTGGCCACCTGCTGCACCCGCTGTGTCAGCCGAGACACGTCCTGCATCAACCGCGCCGCCTCGTTCACCAGCAACTCGCCGGCCGGGGTGAGCTGCAAGCGGTAACGGCGGCGGTCGAAAAGCAACGCATCGAAGCGTTCCTCCAGTTGCCGCGCGGCGTAGGACACGGTCGACGGCGCTTTGCCCAAGTGAGCGGCAGCCCGGGACAGGCTGCCGGTCTCGCGGATCGCCTGGAGCAGCCTCAGGTCTTCAATCGACAGCATGGACTCAATCCTCGGCGCTTGTTTCAGGTGGCTCGGCGCAATTTCCACAGCCTGATCAGCCGAAGATAGACCAATACGTTGATTGCCAGCACCACGCTGCCCAGCGCCAATTGAATCTCGGGTGTCAGGCCGGCCGGGTAAATGACAGGCCATATGTAGTGTTCGATAAAGCCGCCACCATAACCGGTTTGCCCGGCCGCCTGGCGCATCAGGTTTTCCCACTCGGTCAGCGGGCAACTGAGGTGCAAGACCTCAACCGTCACGCCCCACGCGACCGCAGGCAGATGCGCCCAGATCAGCGCCGGCCATTTGAGCGCCAGCAACCCGCCGAACAGCACGAACAGTATGAACAACAGATGAAACAGCAGCAGCCCGTCGGCGGCGATTCGGTAAAGCATGTCGCCCCCCTGATCTGTTATGCGAATGACTCCATGCTACTCGCGCGTCGAAGGTGGCTCTATGGTTTCAGGTGTCCAGCAAAACGGCAAATTCGTTTTTGTTGGGCTCGATAATCCCCGCAACAGCTGGCACAGTCTCGGGTCTTTCACGGGTTGTAGGGTGTTATGTCGAACTTACTCATGCCGCGCAGTGCCTTTCTGCGTGGCGCCGCCGCGATCATGCCGCTGTCCCTGGCCACCGCGCCATGGGGTTTGCTGGCCGGGTCCATGGCCATTGAGGCCAACCTCACGCCACTGCAAGGGCAGGGCTTGTCGAGCATCGTGTTTGCCGGTGCCGCACAACTGGTCGCCATCGGCATGCTCAAGGGAGGTGCCGGGATCTTTTCGATTTTGCTGACCACCGTGTTGCTGACGTCCCAGCACTTGCTTTACGGCATGAGCATGCGTTCGGTGATTTCACCGTTGCCGGGGCGTTGGCGAGTAGGGTTGGGCTTTTTGCTCACCGACGAGCTGTTTGCCTTGACCAGTCAGCACGACAAACAGCAATTCAATCGCTGGTACGCGCTGGGTGTCGGGTTGACGTTTTACATCGCCTGGAACCTGTTCACCCTGGCGGGAATCATACTGGGTAGCAGCATTCCGGGGCTGGAACATCTGGGGCTGGACTTCTCCATTGCCGCCACCTTCATCGCCTTGATCACGCCGGTGGTGCGCAGTGTGCCCACCGTGGTGTGCGTCGCGGTGTCGCTGTTCTGTTCGGTGTTGTTCAGTTACTGGCAATGGGGCTCGGCGCTGGTGTTGTCCGGGTTGGCCGGTATGACCGCAGGCTTTATCTGCAACAAACTTTACCTGGGGCGCACGGCATGATGGTGTGGGCAGTAATCATCGGAATGGGCGTGCTGGTGTTTCTCAACCGCTACGTGTTTCTCGAACCCCGGCTGCCGGTGCGCCTGAGCAGCAATGCCCGGCAGTTCCTCGGTTTTGCCGTACCGGGCATGTTGACCGCGATCTGCGGGCCGATTGTGTTCATGCCCGACAAACAACTGAACTTGCAGTGGGACAACCCCTACCTGATCAGTTCGCTGGTGGCGGTGGGGCTGGTGCTTTACACCCGCAACACTTTGCTCAGCATGCTGTTGAGCATGGGGTTTTTCTTCTTGTTGCGCTGGTGGCTCTGAATCGTGCGCTGGAATTTGTTCTACGCTTAAAAAGTCCCTTCACAGGAAGAGAGGTGCGCATGGCCAAAGATCCCAAACGTCCGGATTTTGAAGATGAGGATGAACCCACGGAGGAAGAGATCAGGCGTCAGGAACGTTCGCGGCAAGACTGGAAACATGACGACAGCCGAGAGCTGTCTGACCGCGATGAAGAGCGTCCGTTGAAGCCCTGACCAACTCTCGTATGAGAAGAGCCCCGCTATCAAGCGGGGCTTTTCTTCGGGTGCTTCGGTGCCGGGGGGCAGAATCGGCAAGGCGCGCAAGGCGTTCCTTGGTAGCAGCTGGCGAAGCCTGCGTTCGGCCGCGCAGCGGTCGCAAAATCCTGCAAACGTTTGCCGTCCCTACCAGGTGTTCGTTAATCAAGCTTGTTTATCAATGCGCTACTCTGGTTCCTGACATTGCCAACGGCTTTGTCGACCCTGTACCACTCGAATATTTCGCTGTTTTCCCCCTGTAAAAGCACCATTTGTTCGGCGCGTTCTTTCGGGGTGGCCGGATCAAGCCATTCGCGCGCCAGTTCCGCTGACAACACCACCGGCCGCCGGTCATGAATATCGAGCATGCCGCCAGCGCTGTCTGCCGTGATGATGACGAAACCGTCGTCGCCGCGCGGCTCGTTGCCAAGACCGGGAAACTGGCCAATGGCTGCGCAGTAACTCGGTGCGCCATCCCGTCGCCGAATCAGCCAAGGCAGACGAGTCGAATCACCGGCATCGACCCATTCGAACCAGTTGTCGATCGGCACAATTGCGCGGTGTGGCCAAATCGCCCGGAAGAACGGGCCATGAGCGACCTTTTCAACCCGTGCATTGATTGGAGCCGCGCGATCTTTCGCCCAGTGCGGGCGCCAGCCCCAACGCACCGAATCGGCGTGCAAGCCGTCGGGCTCAAGGTGCAACAGCGCGAGTTGGGTGGTGGGCGCCGCGTTATAGCGGGCCAGAGGCTCATCCCCGCCGTGATTGATCATTGCGTCGGGAATGCTCAGCACGGCGACAAAGTCGTGAATGCCCCGGTACTGCGACAGTCGTCCACACATCGGCTGACCCTGCGGTTGAAAGCTGTGACGGGAATGTTCAGCTTAGCTTTCAGATCACATGGGCACGCTGCAGTTCGGTCAATGACAACGCTTTCAAACTCGCCAGCAGCGGATCGCGCCGATCCCGGGGATGGGGCAAATCCACGGTCAGTTCCTGGCGGATGCTGCTGGGCCGATTGTCCATGACCAGCACCCGGTCGCTGAGGTACAGCGCTTCGTCGACATCGTGGGTCACCAGCAGCAGGGCGATGGCGTGACGCTGGGCGAGTTGCAGCAACAGGTCCTGCAGCTTCATCCGTGTAAAGGCGTCCACCGCACTGAAGGGCTCGTCCAACAGTAATACCTGCGGTCGTGAATAAAGTCCTCGCGCTATCGCGACGCGCTGAGCCATGCCGCCCGACAGGGCTTTGGGCAGTGCCTGGGCGAAACCGCCAAGGCCGACCTCCTCAATGAGCTGCGCGACCCACGCTTTGTCGTAATGATTGTCAGCGCTGAAACCGATGTTTTGCTCGACCGTCAGCCAGGGCATCAATCGTGGCTCCTGAAACACGAAGGCCACTTCGCCCGCACTGTTGCGCAGTTCGCCCTGGAAGTCCTTTTCCAGCCCGGCGACGATACGCAGCAAGGTGCTTTTACCGCAGCCGCTGGGGCCGAGCAGGCTGACGGTTTCCCTTGGCTGCAATTGCAGGTGAATGTTTTTCAGGACGGTGGTGGCGGCAAAGGTTTTGCGCTCGACCCGAATGTCCAGCAGGTGTGCGGTCATGGCTCAGTCCTCGGCACTTTGGCCATTGAAGGTGTCGCGCCAGGCCAGGAAACGTTTCTCCAGACTGGCGAGCAGGCCGTCGCTGAGCTTGCCCAGCAGCGCCAACACGATGATGGCGGCCAGCACGATGTCCGGGCGTGAAGTCTCGCGACCGTCACTCAGCAGGTAGCCCAGGCCTTTGGTCGCGGCGATCAGTTCGGCGGCCACCAGAAACATCCACGCCAGGCTCATGCCGCTGCGCAACCCGGTGAACAGGCCGGGCAGGGCGGCGGGCAGGAGAATCCGCCGGACCAACCGACCCCGACTGAAGCCATACATTTGCCCGACTTCGACCAGTTTGCGATCAATGTCGCGGATGGCCGCGACGCCGTTGAGGTACACCGGAAAAAACGCGCCGATCGCGATCAAAACGATTTTCGAGGTCTCGTCGATGCCCAGCCACAGCAACAACAGCGGCACCCAGGCCAGGCTCGGGATCGAGCGCAACCCGGCGAACATCGGTTCCAGATACGCCTCGGCTTCACGGCTCAAACCTACCCACGCGGCGAACAACAGCGCCAGGCTGGCGCCGATGGCGAAACCGAGTAACACCCGCAGCAGGCTGACGCTGATGTGTTTCCACAATGCACCGTCGGCCAGGTCCCTGAGGGTCAGTGCGACTTCGCTCGGCGCCGGCATTTGGTAGGAAGGCAACCACCCGATCCGCACGACGAACTCCAGCAGCAGAACGATCAACACCGGCAACACCAGGCCCTTGAGTCGCAGGCGCCAGGCGTTGTGCAGGGAAAACCTGGCGCGACGCGACGTGGGCAGTTCCATTGGCAGGTTTTTGCTTTTGCTGGTCATGAGTCCCCCGTTATTGACGGGCCACGGTTTGTTTAACGCCGGTATCGATCAGTTGATCAATGACCTGATCGACATTCACCCCACGGCGAACCAGTTCCTCGGACACAAGAATCGGGGCCGCAGCTTTCGAGGCGATCACATCCTTGGCGGTCAATTGCGGGCTGCTCAGGTCAGTACGCGACAGTTGCAGCGTGGCCACTTCCAGCGGCAGGCCGGATTCGCTGGCGAGCAACTTCGCCAATTCCTCAGGGTTTTTTATCGCCCATTCACGGGCCTGTTCATACGCGTTCAACACGGTTTCGATGGTTTGTGGATGCTCTTTGGCGTAAGTCTCAGTGACGCTGACCACGCCATAACTGTTGAACTGGGTGTTGCGATACAGCAGGCGCGAACCGGCCTGAACCTGACTGGCTGCCATGTGCGGATCCAGCCCGGCCCACGCGTCGACGTCACCTTTTTCCAAGGCGATGCGACCGTCCGGGTGCTGTAAATGCACCAGCTCGACTTCGTCTTTGCTCAAGCCAGCCTGTTGCAGGCTGCGCAAGGTGAACAGATACGGATCAGTACCTTTGGTGGCGGCGATTTTCTTGCCTTTGAGGTCCGCCACGGTTTTGTATGGCGAGTCCTTGCGCACCAGCAACGCTGTCCATTCGGCGCGGCTGTACACGTAAACCGACTTGATCGGGCTGCCGTTGGCGCGGCTGAGCACGGCGGCCAGGCTGGCGGACGAAGCGAAATCGACGCCGCCGCTATTGAGGTATTCCAGTGAACGGTTGCTGCCTTGGCTCAGGACCCAGCTGACCTGGGTTTGTGGCAGGGCCTTCTCAAGGAAACCAAAGTGCTTGAGCACCAGGCTCACCGGTGAGTAATAGGCGTAATCCAGATGCACCTCGGCGGGTGGCGTTTCAGCTGCCTGGGCCAGCGGTTGCAGGCTCAGGGCCAGTGCGCACACACTCAGCAGGTACTTGACGCTGGAAAAACGGAAGGTGGATTTCATGGGGGTGCTCCGGGCAAGGCGACGAGTTTTTATATCCAGAAAATTATTTTGTCTGAGTGCTTCCTGCGTAAATGGAATATTGCAGGCTCTGTGCCATGTCCGGATTTACCGGTTTATCGGGCCATTTTTAGTGATATGAGTCGTGAGCGGTGTACCGGGGCAGGCAGCGTGTTGAATGGGTGTTGCTGGGGCAACACCACGGGATTCAGGTCATTAGCATATGCAAAAATAGAATTTATAAAGGTGTTTATAAGAGCGTTAGGGTCTATATAAATAACGCCCCTGGAGCCTCCGATGAACCTGTCCCGATTCGTGCGCGGTCTGTTGACCAGCGCACTGTTTGCAGCCCCGATTGCCTACGCCTCCGACCCTGTGGTCCTGCATGTCGGCGACCAGAACTACTACAACGTGCGCGCCTCAGTGGAGGCGTCGGGTGCATTGGAGGGCGCGCCCTATACCGTCGACTGGAAGCATTTCCAGGCCGCTGCACCACTGGCCGAAGCGTTGAACACCGGCGCACTGGACGTGGGGTTTCTCGGGGATTCCGGCTTTCTGTTCCTGGCAGCCAAACAGGCGCCGGTGAAGCTGATCGGTGTGTCGCGGCAGAATCCGGACACCATTGCCTTGCTCGTGCCCAAGGATTCACCGGTCCATAGCATCGCCGACCTCAAGGGCAAGAAAGTCGCTTACTGGCCCGGCGCCTGGAGCCAGCAATTGACCCTGCGGGCACTGGAGAAAGCCGACCTGCCGGAAGACTACGTCGACTTCATCAAACTGATGCCGATTGATGCCGCAGCGGCATTTCCTCAAGGCAGCATCGACGCGTTCCCGGTGTGGGAACCGTACATTTCCCAGCAGATTCTGTTCTCCGGCGCGCGCCCGATTCTCACTGCTAAAAACCTGATGCCCGGCCTCAGCGCCATCGCCGCCTCGACACCGGCCATCGATAGCAAGCGCGAAGCCATCGCCGATTTCCTCGTGCGCTTGAAAAAAGCCCGGGCCTGGGTCGACAACCATACCGACGAATACGCCGACCTGTGGGCGAAGAAAGCCAATCTCGATCAGGACGTGTCGCGCCATTGGTTACGTCAGGCCCACATGACCGTCGGCCCGGTGGATCAGCAAGCGGCGACGGATTTGCAGAGCACGGCGGACTTCCTGTTCAAGGTCAAGGCACTGCCGACGGCGCTGGCGACCGCGCCGATCATCGACCACTCGTTCCAGCAGGCCTTGGCGCAGTAAGCGAGGAGGGTGGGCAGCGGAACCAAACACTGTGTACCCTGATCCAACCTCGGCCCGCGACACTGGCGGGCCGGAGAAGGATTTACGGGCGAAGGACTTTTGCCATTTGATGAGTTGACCGTCAGGGTCTGATCCAAGGCAAAACATGACACAGCTGTTCAAACTATTCGGCACATTTGCCATAGCCGTCGGGCTCGCAGGCTGCATCGCTGCACCCATCGAACTCACGCCGCAGACGGAGCAACGTCTACAGGCGCAGGCACCGATTCGATTTCTGTTGACCTACGACGATGGCCCCAGCGCTTCCAGTTTCTGGAACCCCACCGCGACCGTGCTCGACAGCCTGAAGGACAACCCGCTGCAGCCGAACATCAAGGCGGTGTTTTTCGTGCAGACCGGCGCGCCACGGGCCGGTGACAGTGACATCGGGCGCGAGCTCATGCATCGCGAACACGCAGAAGGGCAGGTGCTGGGATTTCACACGGCCACCCACTGGCACACCAATCACCGCTCGCTGAGCCCGCAAGAACTGGAACAGGCTTTGAGCAAAGGCAGCGCGGACATCGCGGCCATCACCGGTGCGCCACCGACCCTGGTGCGTCCGCCATTCTGGAACTACGACAAACGCGTCTTCGCCGCCTATCAGCAGCACGGCATGCATGTACTGCTGACCGATTTGAGCGCCAATGACGGCAAAATCTGGGGCTTCAACGCCAGCCCCCGGCGTCGGTCGCATATGCTGCGCTCGATGTCCGAAGTGCGTGAGCGTATCGCGTTGGGTGAATTGCCGACCGTGGATGGGGTGATACCGGTGGTGGTGACCTTCCACGACCTGAATCGCTACACCGCCCGGCACACCCGGGAATACCTGCAAATCCTGGTCGACAGTGCCAAGACCACCGGCGTGCCGCTGGCGCAAAAACCGTTTTATGACGATCACGACGCCGTGTTGCGCGCGGCGATGGCGCGCACCGTCAAGGACAGTTCACAGCCAGTGGAACTTCCGGGTTTCTGGAATTGGTTCTGGGACAGGAATTCCCATTAAAACCTCGCCTGCGGTTGCAGCTCCTCGATCACCTTCAAACAATGATTCAACCCCGGTGATACATCGCCCGCCCGCCGACTGAGAATGATCGGCGAGGTGGCGTTGTCTTCAAGCAACGGGGTAAAGCCAATGTCGTCGCGGTGCAGCAGTTGCACCGAGGCTGGCACCAGCGTCACGCCAATCCCGGCCCCCACCAGACCGATTGCCGTTTGCAATTCGTTGGTCCATTGCGCCACGTGAATGCTCACGCCATAGGACTCGAACAGTGCGATCACATGGTCGGCATAGCTCGGGCGCGGATTGCCGGGATACAGCACAAAGGGCTCTTTGGACAGTTGGCGAAGACTGACCGGTCCGGCCAGTAAAGGATGGCCAGCGGGCAGGGCGGCGACTAAGCGGTCTTCGGTGAGCACCGTTTGAATGATCGCCGGGTCGTCGATGCGAATTCGCCCGAAGCCGATATCGATCCGCCCGGCCTTGAGTGCCTGCACTTGTTGCAGCGTGGTCATTTCCGACAGCCCCAGTTCCAGCTCCAAAGGCTCGCCGCTGCGCAGACGGCGGATCAGTTCCGGCAGCACACCGTAGAGGGTCGAAGGCGCGAAGCCGATGCCCAGCCAGGTCTTTTCCCCCAGGCCGATCCGCCGCGTGTTGTCGCAGACCTTGTTCAGTTGTTCGAGCAGGGCGGTGGAGTGTTCATGGAAAAACCGTCCGGCCTCCGTCAGCTTCAGCGGCCGGCCACGCTCCAGCAGCAACACGCCCAGCTCGTCCTCCAGTTGCTGGATCTGCCGACTCAGGGGCGGTTGGGCGATGTGCAGCAGCTCGGCGGCGCGGGTGAAATTCAGGGTTTGAGCCAACACCTGAAAATACCGCAGGTGACGCAGTTCCATGGGGCCTCCGGACGTCAGTCGTATGCATACCTTAAAGGTATCAAGTCAGACCAATTCTATATTGGCATCGCGAAAAAAGCCGTACCAGAATCGGTTCCAGAACTTTAAGAACCTGACGGGTATCGACATGCGTGCAACAGCCATTGAATCGATCGAGACGATCATCGTCGATCTGCCGACCATCCGCCCGCACAAGCTGGCAATGCACACCATGCAGAACCAGACCCTGGTGATCATTCGTGTGCGCTGCTCCGATGGCATTGAAGGGATCGGTGAATCCACCACCATCGGTGGCCTGGCCTATGGCAACGAAAGCCCGGACAGCATCAAGACCAACATCGACACACACTTCGCGCCGCTGCTGATCGGCCAGGACAGCGGCAATGTGAATGCCGCCATGTTGCGTCTGGAACGCAGCATTCGCGGCAATACCTTTGCCAAATCGGGGATCGAAACCGCGTTGCTCGACGCTCAGGGCAAACGCCTCGGCCTGCCGGTCAGCGAGTTGCTGGGCGGGCGCGTGCGTGATGCCTTGCCGGTGGCCTGGACCCTGGCCAGCGGCGATACCGACAAAGACATCGCCGAAGCGGAAAAAATGCTCGACCTGCGCCGCCATCGGATCTTCAAGCTGAAAATCGGTGCCGGTGAAGTCAACCGCGACCTGGCCCACGTCATTGCGATCAAAAAAGCCCTGGGCGACCGCGCCAGTGTGCGGGTCGATGTCAATCAGGCCTGGGACGAAGCAGTCGCATTGCGCGCTTGCCGGATCCTTGGCACCAACGGCATCGACCTGATCGAGCAGCCGATCTCGCGTAACAACCGTGCTGGCATGGCACGTCTGAATGCGATGAGCCCGGCGCCAATCATGGCCGACGAATCCATCGAATGCGTGGAAGATGCCTTCAATCTGGCGCGCGAAGGCGCTGCGTCGGTGTTTGCCTTGAAGATCGCCAAGAACGGCGGCCCACGCGCCGTGCTGCGTACAGCCGCGATTGCCGAAGCAGCCGGCATCGCCCTGTACGGCGGCACCATGCTGGAGGGCGGCCTTGGCACCATGGCCTCGGCGCATGCCTTTATCACCCTGAATAAACTGGCCTGGGACACCGAACTGTTCGGCCCCTTGCTCCTGACTGAAGACATTCTCAGCGAGCCGCTGGTGTATCGCGATTTCGAACTGCATGTCCCGCAAACACCGGGCCTGGGCCTGACCCTGGACGAAGAACGCCTGGCGTTTTTCCGTCGCGACAAAACATCCACTTCCGTTCATCAAGCCTGAGGAGGGATCATGCTATTCCACGTAAAAATGACCGTGAATCTACCGGTCGATATGAATCCGGAAGCCGCCGCCAAGTTGAAGGCTGACGAGAAAGCCCTGGCCCAGCGCCTGCAAGAGCAGGGCAAGTGGCGCCACCTGTGGCGCATCGCCGGGCACTATGCCAACTACAGCGTATTCGATGTCGACAGCGTTCAAGAACTGCATGACCTGCTGATGCAATTGCCACTGTTTCCCTACATGGCGATCGAGATCGACCCGATGTGCCGGCATCCGTCTTCCATCCGCGAGGATGATCGCTGAACCCAGCCTGTTCAGTTCGCTACGCAAATAATTACAAGATGAGGAACCCAATAAAATGAACGTCAAGATTTCCCACACTGCCGAAGTCCAGAAGTTTCTCGAAGAGGCCAGCGGCCTGCATAACGATGCCGGCAATCCGCGCACCAAGGCCCTGATCTACCGCATCCTGCGTGATTCGGTAAACATCATCGAAGACCTCGCCGTGACCCCGGAAGAGTTCTGGAAAGCCGTTAACTACCTTAACGTGCTGGGCGCGCGTCAGGAGGC
>Ga0065714_10065186_pt1 | contig 12125 bp, 16 predicted proteins | sample MisRhiReplicate2_FD_59101 | JGI IMG/M metagenome (GOLD analysis project Ga0065714, IMG submission 59101) | Miscanthus rhizosphere microbial communities from Kellogg Biological Station, MSU, sample Rhizosphere Soil Replicate 2: eDNA_1 v2... | ecosystem: Host-associated > Plants > Roots >... | reverse complement strand
GTAACCATCGTTTCAGGAAACAGTGAAGAGATCAAAAAAGCTTTGGTTTTAACGATGAACAGAGGAATCACGGTTTACAAAGGAGAAAGAGGTTTTATGAAAGAATCTTTTGAACACAGCTCTGATGCAGATATTATTTTTACGATTGTTACAAGACTTGAAGTCAGAAAATTACAGAATATTGTACGTGCAATCGATCCGAAAGCATTTATCTTTACCCAAACCGTCAGAGAACCGCAAGGCGGAATTGTAAAGGAAATTATAAAACATTAAAGTTTAAATCAATATTGAATTGCCTTGTAGAAATTGTTTTTGCAAGGTTTTTTTTAATTTGTAAATTAATTTTAAAACTGTTTCAAATCATTAAAATTATTTTTAATTAAAGTTACCTTTACATAATGAAACGTTCCGGAACCGCCACATTACCTCTTCACTACGGAAAAGTCCCTCCCTGGCTTTACGAACGGATGTCTGTACTCGGACTTTCCATTGTAGAAGTTATGTTGGCTGATTATGGAAAGAATGAAGTGCTGAAAAGATTGGCAGATCCATTCTGGTTTCAGAGTTTCGGCGCTGTCATGGGAATGGATTGGCATTCTTCAGGAATTACCACTTCAGTAATGGGATCATTGAAACAAAGCATCAACCCGAGATCCAAAGAACTTGGAATTTATATCTGCGGTGGAAAAGGCAGATTTTCCAAAGAAACACCCAACGAACTTCTTATCATCGCCGATAAAACAGGTTTAAATGGAACTGAACTGGTTCGTGCAAGTAAACTGTCTGCAAAGGTTGATAATACGGCAATTCAGGATGGGTATCAGTTATATCTTCATAATTTCATCGTTTCAGACGAAGGAAATTGGGCAGTCGTACAGCAGGGAATGAACGATTCAGACGGAACGGCGAGACGTTATCATTGGCATTCTGAAAATATGGAATCATTTGTAGACGAACCCCACAAAGGAATTCAAGGAATCAATCAGGGTCAGATTCTGAATTTGACAGCCAGTGAAGCTAAAGAAAGCCGAAAAGGAATTCTTGAAATTTCTCATACCAATTCAGAAAAAATAATGCAGGATTTTGCCAATCTGATTTTACCAGCACATCACGATGTTCGTGCTTCTGATGTTGATTTAAAAAAACTGGGAACACTTCTGTACATGACCAGAGAAAACCAACCTCAAAATTTTGAAGAACTATTATTACTAAAAGGAGTTGGACCGCGTACTTTACAAAGTCTTGCTTTGGTAAGTGAGGTTATTCACGGTGCGCCGTCAAGATTCCGGGATCCTGCGAGATTTTCTTTTGCTCATGGTGGAAAAGACGGGCATCCGTTTCCTGTTCCGTTGAATGTTTACGATGAAACCATCGGAATTCTGCAAAAAGGAATCGAAAAATCAAAATTGGGGAATTCTGACAAATTGAAATCCATCAATAAACTTCATACGATTATTTCAGAAGCAGAGAAAAATTTTACTCCGGATTTTAATATTAATGATGTGATTGAAGAAGAACGTCAAAATTCATGGCGATTTGGTGGAAAAACAGTTTTCGGAGATGCTGAAAAACCTTCAAAACCCAAACCGATTCAGCTTTCTTTATTTTAAAATTAAATTTTAAATTATAGTTGATTATCCACTTTGTCATTCCGTAGGAATCTCAACGGTTTAAACCAAACTCTTCGCCGAGATTCCTACGGAATGACAAAGCGGATCTTAAATTATATTAAAAATAAAAGGTTTTCAAAAAATCACGTTTTTTATTTATAGGATAAAGGTCATTTTCAAGAAAATTTTATGGTTAAAATACTTTTTCCGTTAAGGAAAAAAATATGTTTAATTATTCCAATAAAAATTTTAATTTTAAAAAACTTAAAAACATAGATTGAATGACGAACAAAGCCTTAGAAATCTGTTATGATTTTCCGTTTTTTCTGGATGAAGAACTTGTTGAAATTTTTCATGCTCACGAAAAAGTATATTTCCAAAAAGGAGACTGCATTCTCGAAGAAGGAAAAACCGCCAACGAATATTATATTTTAGAAAAAGGTCTGGCCCGATCATTCGTCAATGATTTTAACGGAAATGAAGTAACGACACATTTTTTCGTGGAAAACGAAATTATTATTGAGGTTTCTTCTTTATTTCAGAGAATTCCAACCCAGGAAAATATCGTTTGTATTACAGATTGCGAATGCTGGAAGTTCAGCTTTGATACTTTTCAGGAATTATTTCACAAAATCCCGAACCTTAGAGAATGGGGAAGAGCATGGATGTCTCATCAGCTTTTTATTTGCAAACAGCGTTCTGTAGAAATGTTTACCCTGTCTGCAACAAAACGTTATCTCAATCTTTTAGAGCAAAAACATCAGGTGATACAGTTTGCCCCGCTTAAACAAATAGCTTCATATCTTGGAGTTACCGATACTTCATTAAGCCGAATCCGAAAAGAATTGGTCTCTCATCCGAAGAAAAATTAAATCTTGTCTTATGGCAAGTTGATTTTCATGGCAACTTGGTAATTTTGGTTAAAAGTTTTAACATTAAAAATTACAAAATGAAAATTAATCAGATTTATGTCAACCTTCCTGTAAAAGATATTCAGAAAACAAAAGAATTCTGGAGTAATGTAGGATTTACAATTAACGAACAGTTTTCAGATGAGAAAGCGGTCTGTGTGGTTTTAAATGATAATACATTTGTCATGTTTTTAACTGAAGAATATTTTCAGACTTTTTCTGAAAGACCTGTTCCAAAAGGAGACACTACACAGGTTTTGGTTGCCATTGGTTTAAACAGTCGTCAAGAAGTTGACGAGATTGTAAATGCAGCAGTTGCAAACGGTGCCACTCAACATGAGGAACCTCAGGATCACGGATGGATGTATCAAAATTCATTTTGGGACATCAACGGTCACGGCTGGAATGTAATGTTTGCAGATATATCTCAAATGCCTACTGAATAATATTTAAAAACAAAAGCCACAAAATTTCATCCAATTTTCACAAATAAAATCTGCGTAATCTGCAAGATAAAAAGAATCTGTATAAATCTGCGGAAATAAAAATCAAACAATATGGACACACCAAAATCAAAAAAATTAGAGATTATCATTCCTGCATTTCGGGGGCACAGCCAGAATTTTATGATGGTTCTTGACGGAATTTCAGAAGAAGATGCTTTGAAAAGAATTGAAGGAAGGACGAATCACATTATCTGGATGGTAGGGAACTTTCTTGATATGCGTTATGCAATGGGAAATATACTCGGACTTGAAGAAGAATTTGAATTTAAACAATATTTCTCTCAGGGAAAAGCATTGGATGAAAGTTTTAAATATCCTACTTTACAACAGTTGAGAGATAGTTTTCATAAAATTTCACCCTTAGTGTATCAAAAGTTATTGGAAGTTTCAGATGAAGACCTGGAAAAAGCTTTCCCGATGGGTATGAACATTGATTTTTTTCCGGAAAATGTGCTCAATTTTGTTGGGATGTGCATCGGTCGTGAAGATTATCTTTCCGGGCAAATCGGATTAATGCGCAGAATTCTTGGCTATGAAGGAATGAAGTATGACTTTGACGAGAATATGAAATATTGATTAAAGATTAAAGATTAAAGATTAAAGATTAAAGATTAATTTCAACTAACTAACTAACTAACTAACTAACTAACACAAAATCATGGCAAAATTAAACCCATACCTCAATTTTGATGGTAAAGCAGAAGAAGCTTTTACGTTTTACAAATCTATTTTCGGTGGAGAATTCGTTGGCGGAATCCACAAAATGGGAAATGCTCCCGGAACTGAAAATTTATCTGACGAAGAAAAAAATCGCGTAATGCACATTGCACTTCCGGTGGGTGGTGATCTTTTAATGGCTTCAGACATCGTTCCGTCATTCGGACAGACATTAACGGTTGGAAATAACAATTACGTTTCTATTTTCCCGGACTCTAGAGAAGATGCAGACAGGATTTTCAAAGCACTTTCAGAAGACGGAAATATCGAAATGCCTATTGAAGACCAGTTTTGGGGCGACTATTTTGGAAGCTTTCAGGATAAATTCGGAGTTTACTGGATGGTCAATTATAATGAAGAGTACACAAAATAATCTTATATTTAAGCAATAAAAGGGTGACTGAATTTTGGTTGCCCTTACTTTTAAAACAAATAAACGATGGATCCGATAAAAATAGACATTACGATTTTAGCACCTGCAGAAAAAGTCTGGGACTATTTCAATACTCCAAAGCATATTATGAAATGGAATTTTGCTCACGAAAGCTGGGAATGTCCAAGATCTGAAAATGACTTGAGAGTCGGTGGAAAATTCAACAACAGAATGGAAGCCAAAGACGGAAGTTTCGGTTTTGATTTTATTGGAATTTATGATGAGGTTATTCCGAATGAGAGAATTAAATATCACATTGAGGATGGTAGAAATGTAGAAGTCATATTTGAAAAGATAGACGGAAATACGACAAAGGTTATTGAGATTTTCGATCCTGAAAAACAAAACTCAGTCGAAATGCAGCGTGATGGGTGGTATGCAATTTTGAACAACTTCCACAAGTACGTGGAAAATCACTGAAATAAGAGTTGAATAATGATCAATCTGGTCATAATGGCAAGATGTTTAAAATCTTTTGGTAATGATCATCATGCTGAAAAAAATAATTTTCTGCAGGGAGTGGTTGCAGTCCCCGCAAGAAGAGCGTTGGAAAATAAAAAAATTGACTCATTAGAAAAACTTTCCTATTTTTCTGAAAATGAGATCATGCAACTTCATGGTTTTGGGAAAAATACAATGAAGAAGCTGAAAAATTATATGCAGGAACAGAAAGTTTCTTTTAAAAAAAATTAAAACAATGAATAACGATATTTTTCCATGCCTCTGGTACGATGGAGACGGCAAAGAATCAGCAGAATTTTACTGCAACGTTTTTAACGGAACAATCACGGCAGACACGCCCGTTGTATTAAATATTGATCTTTTTGGTCAGAAACTAATGCTTTTAAACGGCGGTCCGCAATTTGAAAAAAACGCTTCTGTTTCTTTTATGGTCATGTGTGAAACGGAAGATGAAGTTCAGAAATATTGGGATCAATTAGAGCAAGGAGGAATTGTTTTGATGCCTCTCGATTCTTATCCGTGGAGTAAAAAGTACGGTTGGGTTCGCGATAAATTCGGAGTGACATGGCAATTGTATTTGGGTGAAAAAGAAAATGAACAGAAAATTATTCCGACGCTCATGTTCATTCATCAAAACAATGGAAAAGCAATGGAAGCGATGGAATTGTATACTCGGGTTTTTCCGAATTCCAAAATTGGCAGAGTTTTAAAATATGGAGACGGGGTAGGAGATGAAAGCCATGAAGTTCCGGAAAATGTACAGCATGCTCATTTTGAAATTGACAGTTATTCTCTTTTCTGCATGGATAATTCTTACGATCACAAATTTGACTTCAACGAAGGAATTTCTATGGTTGTAATGACCGACGATCAAGAACAGACAGATCATCTTTGGAATTCACTTACCAGCGATGGAGGAAGAGAAAGTATGTGCGGTTGGCTGAAAGATAAATTCGGATTCAGCTGGCAAATTGTGCCGAAAAAATTGATTCAATTGATGAATGATCCCGATCCCGAAAAAGCTCAACACGTTGTTCAGGCAATGATGAAAATGCAGAAAATCATCATCAAAGATTTGGAGGAAGCTTATCATTCATAAATCTTTCGGCTTGCTGTTTGATGTGATTTGTGTAAAAAGATTTGTCTATGAGAACACAGAACAAGTCAAAATCTCTGTCAAAAGTACCTAAAGATGGATTGTATCCTGAAATTATCAGAGAAAATTACTTAGGAAGCAAAAAATTGCATAACAAGACAGCCGTAATTTCCGGTGGAGACAGCGGAATCGGGCAGTCTGTAGCCGTTCATTTTGCGAGAGAAGGTGCAGATGTTGTTATCATTTATAAAGAAAATGATAAAGATGCAAAAGAAACCCTCAAACTTGTAGAAAAAGAAGGTCAGAAATGTATCTTAATGAAAGGGGACATTTCTAAAAAAGCCTTCAGGAATAAATGTCTGGAAAGAATAAAAAAAGAATGGAAAGAAATTGATGTTCTGGTCAATAATGCAGGAATTCAGTTTCCGAAAAGTGATGTTGAAAAGATTTCCGACGATCAGATTTCCGAAACTTTTAATGTCAATATTATTTCTATGATTTCTTTTACGAGAGATCTTTTAAAATTGATGAAAAAAGGCGGAAGAATAATCTGCACAACCTCTGTCACAGCATACCGTGGAAGTGAGCATTTGGTAGACTACTCAGCAACAAAAGGTGCAATTGCCACTTTTATCAGATCATTATCTGTAAATCTTGCCGAAAAGAAAATTTTGGTAAACGGAGTTGCTCCTGGTCCAATTTGGACTCCTTTAGTGAAAGAAACTTTTGAAGATATTGCATCTTTCGGGAAAGATACGCCACTAAAAAGAGCAGGTCAACCTTCGGAAGTTGCTCCGGCTTATGTGTTTTTAGCTTCAGAAGATTCAAGCTTTATTACCGGAGAAATTATCCACATCAATGGCGGCGATTTTGTCGGAGGATAAATAATTTTACCTAAAACCTAAAAATTATATGGAAACTTTAGAATATAATATTGAAATAGATGCTACTCCGGAAAGAGTATGGACTGTACTTTGGGACGATTTGAGCTATAGACAATGGACTTCTGCATTCACCGAAGGTTCATTTTATATTGGAACTTGGGAAAAAGATAGTCTAATGAAATTTTTTGATCCCAATAACAACGGAATGTACAGCCGTGTTTTAAAAAATGATCCGAATAAAGAAATGACTTTTCTGCACTTAGGTGAAATCTACGACGGAGTAGAAGTTCCTCAGGATTGGGGAGATGCTATAGAATCCTATATTTTGGAAGAAACTGAAACAGGAACAAACTTGACCGCAAAAATCAACACTTCGGAGGAATTTAAAGGCTTTTTTGAAGATAAATTTCCGGCGGCACTTCAGAATGTTAAAAACTTATCTGAAAATCAATTATAATTTACAAAATTTTAAATTATGGAAACATTATCATACGAAATCATCATCGATGCTCCAAAACAGAAAATATGGGATGTTCTTTGGGGAGAAAACACTTACAGTGAATGGACGAAATTTTTCAGTCCGGGTTCTCAAATGAGATCCGACTGGAAAGTCGGCGGAAAAACCTATTTTGTAAACCAAGAAGGCGCAGGAATGGTTTCTACCATCGACAGTCTGGAAGAACCTGATCAGATTATTTTTAAACATTTAGGAATGGTCGACAAAAATGGAGTGGAAGACACCGAAAGCATGGAAATCAAGCAATGGAGCGGTTGTTTTGAAAAATATATTCTTATAGACTATGATGGCAAAACCAAACTTCATACAGAAGTTCAGATCGAAAAAAACTGGGAAGAGCATATGAACAACGGTTTTGAAAAAGGCCTTCAAGTAGTTAAAAATCTTGCAGAAGCAAATTAATGCTAACCCAAATATCTGTTTAGGGTATTTGTAAGATTATGGTTTTTGATTTAGCTTTGCGGTCATTAAAAATAATGCGATAAATATGAAATTACTGAGCATTCTCTTCGTTACATTTATTTTAGCTTTAATTGGAAGCAAACTAATTCAGGGAAGCTGGGATTTTTTATTTGCCGGAAACTTAGGAATGGCAGTTTTCATTATTTTCACCGGGTTTTCTCACTTTAAATTTCAAAAAGGAATGGCATTAATGATTCCTGATTTTATTCCGGCTAAATTATTTTGGGTGTATTTCACAGGAATTATTGAGATAGCTGCAGGAATCGGTTTAATGATTCCTTCAATTCGTGAGATTACCGCTATTTTGCTAATTATATTTTATGTTTTGGTTTTTATTGCCAATATCAATTCATCTAAAAAAAAAGTAAATATTTTCAAAGGAGATTACAGCGGTCCCGGAATGGCTTATTTGTATAAAGAAAGAATTCCGATGCAGATTATTTTAATTGCATGGACTTGGTATTTTGGAATTTATTTAAATTAAATCAGAGAAATTTTTACATCATTATAAAACCGGATAGTATTTACTTTCCGGTTTTTTGTAAGTAACTTCATGATTTAGAGAAAAGGATGTAACAATTTTGTGCTTTTAGTTGTCTAATTTAAGATATAATTAATTGAAATAACTGATCGTTTTTTTAACTAAATCCATACATATTATGAATATTAATACTAAAATTTTAACTACCGCTCAGGTTGTTATATCAGCACTAATGATGAATGCACAGACTTCCGCAACAAAATTACCAGGAGACCCAACATTGGTTTCCTCAAAGGCTACTTTGGAAAAATTAAGCACTTATGATAAAGGAAACTTTAAATACAAAGTTGAAGATTATTTTGCAAGACCCAAAGCCTCACAGTTTAAAATCTCGCCAGACGGGAAATATTTGTCTTATAAAGAAAAGGATAAAGACAGCAAAAATCATGTTTTCGTAAAAGACCTGGCAACAGGAAAAGCTACCAAAGCACTTGTTGAAAAAGAAGATCTGATCAGAAGTTACGGTTGGTTAAATAAAAAACGTCTTTTTTATACTCAGGACAAGAGCGGAAATGAAAATCTCCATTTGTATGCGGCAGATATTGATGGTAAAAATCTCAAAGACCTCACTCCTTTTGATGGCGTAACCATTGGTTTGGTTCAGATCATAAAAGATACAGACTATGTGGTGGTCACTATGAATAAAAATAATAAGCAAATTTTCGAGCCTTTCAAAATAAACTTTGTTACTGGTGAAATGACTCAGCTTTTTGAAAATAAAGATCCTAAAAATCCTATTGACGGTTACCTTTTTGATAAAGAAGGAAACTTGAGAGGTTATACGATTTTAGAAAACGGATTAACAACGAAAACGTATTATAAGAATCTGCAATCCGGAAAGTTTGATCTTCTTAAATCAACAGATTGGAAAGATACATTCAGTATCATGAGATTCAATGACCATTCAAAAAATAAAGATGAGGCATATGTTGTTACGAATCTAGATAGTGACAAATCAAGAATTGTTCTGTATGATTTAAAGAAAAATGCTGTCATTAAAGAAGTTTACTCTAATCCTACCTTTGATGTGAACTCTGTAAGTATGGCTGGTAAAAACAGAAATTATGAATTAGATTATATCAGTTATAACGGAATCAAAAATGAAATCATTCCTGTAAGTCAATTTTATAAGGAAGTTGATACTCAGTTAAAATCTGAATTTGGCGACAAACAGTTTTATGTAGTTTCTTCTGATGATAGCGATTCTAAGCTTTTAGTAATTGTTGACAGTGATAAATTGTATGGGAAATATTATGAGTACGACACCAAATCTAAAAAATTAAAACTTCTTGTAGACCTTATGCCTCAGTTGAAAGAAGAGGATATGGCAGAAATGAGACCTATCGAATTTAAAAGCAGAGATGGTTTGACTATCCACGGATATATTACTTTGCCAAAAGCAGCTGTAGATGGTCAGAAAGTTCCTTTGATTGTAAATCCTCACGGCGGTCCGCAGGGAATTAGAGATGATTGGGGATTCAATCCTGAGACCCAATTATTTGCAAGTCGTGGTTATGCAACTTTACAGGTTAATTTCAGAATTTCTGGTGGTTATGGTAAAGAATTTCAGAATTCGGGCTACAAACAAATCGGAAGAAAAGCAATGGATGATGTGGAAGACGGAGTAAAATATGCAATCTCGCAAGGTTGGGTAGATAAAGATAAAATTGCCATCTATGGTGGAAGTCATGGTGGTTATGCTACTTTGATGGGATTGATCAAAACACCAGATTTATATTCTTGTGGTGTTGATTATGTTGGCGTTTCAAATATCTTCACATTCTTCGATTCTTTCCCTGAATATTGGAAACCGTACAAAGAAATGGTTAAACAGATATGGTATGATTTAGACAATCCTGAAGAAGCAAAAATTGCTAAAGAGGTTTCACCTGTTTTCCAGATTGATAAAATTAAAAAGCCGTTGTTTGTGGTTCAGGGAGCAAATGATCCGAGAGTTAACATTAACGAATCAGATCAAATCGTAAAAGCTTTGAGAAATAAAGGCTTTGAAGTTCCGTACATGGTAAAATACGATGAAGGACACGGATTCGGAAAAGAACCCAACAGACTCGAATTGTATAAATATATGCTGGGTTTCTTCGCAGAAAATTTTAATAAATAATTTTATGAATGTTCGTTTTTAATCATAACGCTAAAATCATCAGTCATTTTGTCATTCCGTAGGAATCTAAATTGCTTTATTTTCAGTGTGTTGAGATTCCTACGGAATGACAAGCAAACCATTAAAACTAAGTTATTACTAATTACGGACATTCATTAATAATTTAAATAAAAGTTTATGAAAACAACGGAAAGTATTTTGCTTTCCGTTTTTTTTAAATAACAACACAATTTTCTCACAATATTTCAGCGCACAGAATTCCCCTCCTTTGGAGGGGTGGATCAATTTTCAAAGAAAATTGAGACGGGGTGGTTCTATAGCCCGGATAGAAACGGCATCCTTTTTTTGCAGTGGACGCAGCGAAGTGGAGACCACTGCAAAAAAGATATAGTGGATAGCCGGATAAGCTTTAAAAAAATATTGCAACAAAAACACGATTAACAAACGAAAAATTGTAATGTCAAAAAAAATCTTTACATTCATTAAAGTAAAACAAAAAGAACAATCGTCATAGCAATATGGAGATTGCCGAGAAAATAACAATGCCACAGAAGGACAAGGAAAACATTATTTCACAGACCGTATCAAACTACGGTGGAAAACTAATGTCTTTCATTCGTCCGAAAGTGAAAAATACCGAAGATGCGGAAGATATTCTGCAGGAAGTCTGGTACCAGTTCAGCAGTTTGACCAATCTTTCTGAAATTGTAAATGTCGGCGGATGGTTGTATCGCGTTACTTCCAACAAAATCATCGATAAATACAGAAAAAAGAAAACCGAAAACCTTGAAGATTTTGTTTACGAAGATGAAGACGGATCGTTTTCTATAAAAGATATTCTGTTGTTGGACGACAGCGCCGGACCGGATGTGAAAATGTTTCAGGATGAAATCTGGAAAAAGCTATTTGAAGCTTTAGAAGAACTTCCCGAAAAACAGAAACTGGTCTACATGGAAAACGAACTGAACGATAAAACTTTGCAGGAAATTGCTGACGAACAGGGTGAAAACATTAAAACCATCATCAGCCGAAAAAATTATGCGGTAAAGCATTTGAGAAATAGACTGAGACAATTGTATGAAGATTTAAATAATTAGAAAAAAGTATCATGAACAATAAATATAAAAAAAGCTGGGCACTTTTAATTTTATGTCCGCCCTTAATTTTTCTTGCCGTTGCATTGATTGTGATGTGGCTTTGGAACTGCATTCTTCCCGAAGTTATTGGCGTTAAAACTATCAATTATTGGCAGGCGATGGGAATTTTGGTGTTGAGTAAAATTCTTTTTGGAGGTTTCCACGGAAAATTCGGAAGGGGAATGAGAGATATGAAAGAAAAACATCTGAGACATAAAATGGAGGGAATGTCTGCAGAAGAAAAAGAAAAATTCAAAGAAGTCTGGAGACAGAAATGCTCAACCGGATTCTTCAACAGAAATAACGAATAGTTTGAAATTTTAAGGAAGTAGTAAAGTGAAAACTAAAACGAATTCGTCTCTATAAAAAACAAGAAGTAGTAAAATTTAAAATTTAAGAAAATGAAAAATTCAGTATTAAAAGGTGTTCTTGGAGCACTTGCCGTTGCCGGAGTTGCAATGGTTGCCAAAAAAGTAATTGAAAGAAAAAGATTTGTAAGAGGTATTTTCAACGAATACGGAATCAAAGAAAAATCACCTTTCGGATTGGCTGATAAGATCAGAGAAATGGATGAAGAACAGTATCAGGAACTGAAAGGAAAGTTCAAGAAAGAATTTGCCTCAAGATGTTGTAGAAAAGATGCGAAAAAAGAAGATCTTACAGAAGCATAACAGTAAAAAGTAACTAAATTGAAATTGTTTAATTCCGGTGCGGGAAGCAAAGCTTCC
>Ga0065714_10065182_pt1 | contig 12135 bp, 11 predicted proteins | sample MisRhiReplicate2_FD_59101 | JGI IMG/M metagenome (GOLD analysis project Ga0065714, IMG submission 59101) | Miscanthus rhizosphere microbial communities from Kellogg Biological Station, MSU, sample Rhizosphere Soil Replicate 2: eDNA_1 v2... | ecosystem: Host-associated > Plants > Roots >... | reverse complement strand
ACTATCAAATTCAAATTGAATGTAAGTTTTAGATAAATCCTTTTCAATTAGAGGCTCAAAATATCTATTTATAAAAAGACCATCATAATCAACTCGATGCGAAAACGTTCCGCAGTAAATGTTATTAACTATTTTGGGCTTTCTTAAAAAAAGACTTAAGTATTTTGAAAGGGCCTTAATCGTACTATAGATTTTTGAGCTACCACTTTCTTTTTTTAATTCCTTTGATGCCTTGTTAGTAGAAGTATTTACCCATTGAAAAAAAAGATCCATCTTAATTATAGGCCAGATTTCTATATCTCCAAATTTCCATTGGTCCACATGAAATTTTTTTTCCGCCTGTTCTAATAAGAATATAACTTCACTTCGATTCATTGAGACTTAGTTTTTTTATTGATAGTATAATAACGACAGTACTCAATATTGAGATTATAGCTTTTGTTATTATGCCAAAATTAACAATAATATAGGCAGCCCCCGTTAGAAGAATTGTCAACCCGAGCCATAATAGTGGATAATAATTTAGGCTATTGGTTTTCTTGTACTCCTTTAGAAAATAGCCTGCGTATCCCATATACATTAAAGCAAAAAAAGTAGTGAATGCTGCAGCTTTATACCCAAAAAATTTAATTAGCACTAGATTCAAAAATAAATTAAGTATACCTGCGATAAACGTAACCTTCAGTAATGCCTTGGTCTTCTCTAGATAAAATAATTTGCTATTAGCCCCCAGGTACATGGGCCTATAATTATAGGACATTATAATTATAATCCCCAATGGATAAACTTTTACTAGCTGTTCATTCTTAATCAACAACGCAAATGTCTCCTTAAGCCAAATCGACAAAAAAAACGTCATACATAAAAAAATTATCTGTAGTATAAAAATTAATCTCCTAGCTTCATTTTCAGTATTATTCCTATACGACTGATTTAGCATCGGTCCTACTGCCTGCCCCGCTGCCACACCGATTTTCTGCACGATATTAGCAACAATATAAGCTGCATTATATTTACCTATATCACCGGTGCTAACATTCAATATTTTCATAACTGCCCTATCTGAGGCATCTAACAAATACGCTGAGTAATAATGTGGCACTGTCGGTAAAGAAACTTTCAAGGAATTCCTTATATAACGTCTTTTAAAATTAAAAATTGGACTAAGTCCTAATTTCCGATTTAGAGGCCACCAATAAGACGCCTGGCTTAACATCCCAGAAATACAAATAGATAAGAACCACCCCATATATCCCATTTTAAAACCGGCTATAAATAAAACATTCAGACCTACTGATACAAATCCAAAAATTACTGATCTCACCGCTATTTGCATTGGTTGTTGCTTTAACTGGTAATACATATTGCCTAGAACTGCTGTGGGGCCAAAGAATACAACTGGGAGAACATTTAATAATATGATACTGGTCGCATCATGCATGGCTTCCTTGGGAATAAAATAATAAAGAACTATTGAAAGCAAAATTGAAAACGGTAAATTCCAAAGCATTAAAAACCCGTAGATCTGCCTCCACGACCATTTATAGTGTCCAGGACTTTTAAAAAACACATTTGATAAGATAACGTTCAAGCCTAAATTTCCTAAAACAGCTACACTTCCAGCAATAGCAGTGATCACACCATATACGCCAAAATCTATTTCAGTTAAGTATTTTGTTATTATTGGCAGTGCAAAAACACTCGCAATCTTAGGAATCTGTGGTGCAAGTCCATAAATAGCCGTATGGGAAAATAACTTTCTAAGCATTGCTTTGTTTCATGATACAATTGAAAACGTACTCATTCCCAACTTTATTTAAGTGAAAATGATCTGACATTATACCTGTATTAGGTATATTATCTATTGAAATAAATTCCTTATGAAATCTATTTTCAATTATGTTGTTAAATATTGAAATATTTTTAGTGATATTGGGAACCTTCTTTTCATATTCTAAATTTGAAGGAGCTATACCTATCCAATAAATTTCAATACCTTCTTTTTTTAGATCAGAAATCCTTTCGACAATCTTCTTAAACACTTGTGGTTTCGTGTATGTTATTCCTCTTAGCCTACGTAAAAATGATGAGTATCTTCTTGTAATTATTTTCAGGAGATATGCGGAAATTTTGTACTTTGTTAAAAATGATATTTCAAATTTTGTAAAGGCACGGGGGGCGCAGTCTACTATCCCCGCTTGTACAATAATAACATTTGGATTAAACGAAATATGGTACCCCATTAATTGTTCATATAATTCGGTTACTGTTGCACCTCCAATTGAAACCTGATGGACTTGAACATCTGTTTTATTTTTTAACAGTACTGGCCAAGTATCTTCGTACTTACATTCCTGCGGTTTAGTTCGTGGCAATCCCAATGAATCTGTAATAACCAAAATCTTCTTTATCATTTTACGATAAATTAAATGACTTGATCGGTTCATCAAATCTTATAAAGCTTTCTATTGTTTTGCCAATAATCTGTTCCGGAATTGTATAGCAGTTTTCTGGGTTATCAACCAACTTTAATTTTATATCAGAGAAATGTATCGTTTCTCCAATTTCCAGATTTTTATTTGCCACACAAATGAGTTGCCTATTCCTATATATTATCTCCTCATTTTCCATCAAGAATGATTGGTCTTCATTAAGAACAAACTCCTCTATAAAATCCAATCTATCGTTAATTTCTCTAATCTTTTCTGGAGAGATAGCTGATGATGAATCAACTCTTTCTGTACCCTCTACTATAGTTATATGCTTTTCGAAAAAAGTAGCACCTAATAATCTAGCATATTCATTGCTTAAAATAGCAAATTTGTCATCAAAGGACGAATGATCTGCATATCCAATTATCAAATTTGGAAAAATTCTCTTTAGCTGTCGAATTTTTCCTATTCTGACTTTCTCCAGTTTACTTGGAAATGACTGAAAACCAACCATTAACACTTTAAGCTTATCACCAAAAAATATTTCTTGAATACGTATTTCATCCAGAGTCCTTCCTCCAACACCTAATATTATCTCCCTCTGAGAAGCTTTAACGTTCTCTAACAATTCCTTATCATTAAATGAAACAGAATGAATATCTAAATATCTTATATCAAATTCTTTAATTAATTCTAAAGCGTTTACATTTAAAGGCATCATGATTATATCAAGATCTTGCAATAATGTATACCTAAATATTTCTCGCCACTGCTCCATATCAAAGCAATATTTAGAAAGCTCATTATAACTTTTATGATAAGTTGACACAAAATCATTGACATTAGTTAGTACTTGAAACTTAACGCCTTTAGCTCCAGCTTTTTTGGATGCCTTTATTAGTTCTTTTAAAAAATCCAAATCACCTTGATGGTGAAATGCCGTTTCCGTATAGACATATATGTTATTCATATAGATTCAAAATTTCAGATTCATTTTTCCGTCTCTTCATATCATCATAAAATTCACTAAAGGGAATCACTTTTCCATAAGGCATCTTTACATTTCCGTTAAACGATAGAGATTTACCAGGTAGATCTAGATCTTCTCGATTATAAGCTTGAATAATATCCGAGAGCAAAACTTGAGAGTAATTAACTTTATTGATTGCTTCAAGAAGCTTCTTTGTTCTAATTAAATCCTCTTTGGTATCAACAGTTATGGAAAACTGAGAATTATCGTCTTTTGAGACCTTGACTATCCCACATTTAAAATTCTTAGGCTCAAATAAAAATAACATGAGATATTCACTAACATTAGGATCCATCATTGCATGACACCTTTTCAAGGCACTAAATGTCATTACCTCTGCAGTTGAACCAATTGGCACATCAACTATTCTGACATAGTCAAGGTTTTTATTAACTAGAAAAGAAATCTGATCATCTAAGAATTCGACTGTAGTAAGGGGATTATCCCCTGTTATTCTAAGTAAAATATTAGCGTTCTCTAATTCTCCAACGGCGATCATTCTTTGAGTAACTTGATCAGCAGAGCCTCTATAAATTTTAACATTATTCCGTCCAGCAACATCATCCATTATATCATCACATTCCTCATTTGAGGTACATATATATATGTCATCTATGCTTTTAACCGTTTTTAATCGGTTAATCAAAAATTCTATCATAGAAACATTTGGAAGTATTTCCCGAAGAACTTTTAAAGGAAGTCTAGTGGAAACAGTTCTAGCTATTACACACGCAATGGTTTTACTCATGCTTTATTTTTTTCTTAATTACTAATTTCAATGTATCCAAATCTTCAATCAAATTTGAATGAAGCTCTTCTGGTTCTATTACTGCCACCGATCCGGCAATTAAATAATTTACTATCAAGTTCTCAGATTTAAATAGAGCATAGTCCCCTTCTACTTGATAAATCAATTCTTCTTGACATTTCATTGGATCTCCTAGCATAATTTTATCGCAACCCTTTACAATTACATGTATATCTTGATTAAGTTTATGAGACTCAAACACATTGACATTATAATTGCTTTTATTTAGCCAGATAGCTTTCAAATTTGAACCATTAATTTTAAACCATTCGTTTAATTTAACTTCGTTGCCCCCATTATAAGCATCTATTAACTGTTTTAGTTGTTCAAATTCTCTCAATGAAATATACTTAATAAGTTGTTCAAATTCTCCTACCAACATACTTAGAATTTTAAATGATTAATATCTTCCTGAGCTTTTTTATAATCTTCATGTCTACCTATATCTAGCCAATATCCATTTATAGGGTAAGCAATGATTTCATGGCTCATTTCAATCGCTTTTTCCATTAGATCAGTAATATCAAAAAAGACATCTTTAGGAATCATTGATAAAAGTTCCTTTTTTAAAATATAAATCCCTGCGTTTGAATAATAGGTATACTTAGGTTTTTCTTTCAAAGATCTTACAATATTATTCTCTCCTGTTTCTAAGACAGCATATGGCACATCAACATGGTAGCTTGTAGTTGCGACAGCCATATCGGCACCTGATTTTTTATATGTTTTATAAAAATCTACAAAATCTATATTGGTTAATAAATCACTATTCATGACTATTATATCGTCATGTTTAAAGGTATCTATTAGTAATATAGATCCGATTGTCCCCAGTGGTTTGCTTTCCTTTACATAGCCAATCTGAATTCCTTTTGAAGAACCGTCTTTAAAATATTCTTCTAATTGTTCACCTAAATAATTAATGCTAAGTATCATATTATCCACTCCCACCTTAATTAATCGGTCAATATTATATTCTATTATTGGCTTACCGCCAACCATAAGCAAAGGCTTCGGTACAAGTTCGGTTAAAGGTCTTAAACGTTTGCCTTCCCCTCCTGCCATCAAAACTGCATCTGCTGGAATTATTGTGGTCCTAGTCCTAAAGTTTAGAATATCTACAACAATATCATCATTATTTAAAATTGGAAATATTTTATAATTTTTGGCTATATAGGGCTCAAGTGCATCTAGTGAAAAATCATTTTGCCTAACAAATATTGGATTTAATTGAACAAAATCCATTATAGAGTTTTCAAATCCTAATCCGCTTATAAAACCTCGTCTAAGATCTCCATCTGTCAAGGAACCTAATAATCGATTTTCATTGTCAACTATAAATAGAATTGCATCAATACTTAGATCGTTTAATAGTTTTAAACTCTCTCTAATAGTAGTCTCTTTAGAAATAAGGTGTTTGCCAATCATATCTAAATTTACTTTAGATTCTCCCACTTAAGAACAGTATCACTTTCTAAATCTTTAATAATCGTCCTACCAACAACTTGATCCATCAAATTTGGCGATATTCCAGTTCCAGGTCTCTTACTTGTCAAATCATCTGTTGATAGTATATGTCCTTCTTTTAAGGATTCTTTGATTACAAGACTTCTTCTAAATTTCGCCTTCTTATCCTGCTCTGCCTTAGAAACCGTTCTTACAAAAGAGCCTAAAGATCTAGATATATTTATTGATTCCTCACAAATAACTTTTAACTCAAATGGATCGGCTGAAATCTCATGATCCCACCCTGGTAGATTCTTGTCAGTTGTAAAGTGTTTTTCAATAATGCAAGCACCCAAAGCAACGCTCGCTAATGGGATAGAAAAACCTATCGAATGATCTGAGAATCCAATTGGCAAACCAAATGTTTGCTGAAGCATTGGTATATTTTTTAGATGTATATCTTCATATGCTGGTGGATATATTGATATACAATGTAATAATGATATTTCAGAGCATCCTTTTTTGTACAATAATTCAACTGCGTTATCGATTTCTGATAATGTAGCCATACCAGTAGAAAGGATTACTGGCTTGCCTCTATCAGCTAAATAATTTAAAAGTTGAAAATTATTAATATCCATTGAAGCGACCTTAAAAAAAGGAACATCGCACTTCTCCAATAAATCCACCTCATGCTCTGAAAAAGGAGTAGAACAAAAATCGACATTTTTGTCTCTACAATATTCTTTTAATTCGAAATGCTGCTCGTCTCTTAAATAATACTTGTCAACCATTTCTTTTAAAGAACCGAAATGTTTTTTTGCGGAATCATCATATTTTTGATTCCTATCATATTCTTCCTTTGCTATCAGCGTTTTAGGTGACCACGATTGAAATTTCACAGCATGAGCTCCGCAATTAACCGCGGAATCGATCATTTCTTTTGCCAAATTCATATCACCATTGTGATTAGCACCAATCTCGGCGATTATATATGGAGCTGAAAAATTATAGATTTCTTTTCCATTAATATTAATTTTTTTCATAAGCAATTTCTATTTCTTCCCACCAAAAGGGGGTGACATTATAATTATCTTTTAAATTTAGTTCATTTATATTTAAACAATGATCTTCCGCGAAGGAATAACCAATGGCATTTAATCCTTTATGATGCTTTTGGATAACATCACACACATGTATTAATCTTTCTTTTGTAATAGCCTTTATACCGGCATCATTATGAGCGTGCTGCCTATAGTTAGTCTGACATTCAGATACAAATAATGCATTGCATCTGGATTTTTCCATCAATTGGTAAAAAATAAACCAGTCGGCTACGATGGGGTTAGGATCATATTTGAAATCCGATAAAAGTAGTTTTTTATTAATTCCAGTATTACCAAATCCTACTATGTTTTTCCTTTTAATAAACTCAAAATCAAACTTAAAGTTGCTATCTAATCTTGACATCCATATATTTTGAGAAAAAACTTCTTCAGAATCTGTCATTAAGTTTAAATCATTACAAACGAGATCAAAATCATTTAGCCTGGTAAAAATTAGCCGCGCCCGGTTCGCAGTCATAGTATCATCTATATCAGCAAATAAATATTTTTTATAAAATAACTCCTTCAAAATATTCAAGGACCTAACCCTTACTTCTACAATAGTTCCGGAAATATTTATAACCTTATACTTATCAGGTAAAGATTTTTTTAACACCTCGCCATCTACTCCATCATTAAAAATGATTACAGCAAAGTCCTGATAATCCTGATTGTCCAAGGTTTTGCAAAAAGCCTCTAAATAACTAAGCGCTTCCGGATATACATAAGTTATTATCGCATTTTGACTCATCTGATGTTTATAAACTCTTCACTACCTAACACTACTTGGTATATTTACTATTCTTTCTTCTAGAAATTCTGCATTCAGCTGACCATCTCTTTGGCAATTATTATACATCGGCAAGCGATACATCAATTGCCAGATCGGACGAGTCATTACTTTATTTTCATTAGTTTCTTTCAAGAAAAGATCTCTTTCTGCTTTATTCTCAAGCTCTACACACATTAGCCAGTAATTCACTTTTGTATCGGAAAGCTCGGTTCTGAAATTCACGCCTTGTTCAGCAAAAAATTTGCAATAGAGGTCCGCCAATTCTCTTTTACTTTCTAACATAAAAGGAAGTTGCTCTAATTGTGCACATGCCAATGAAGCATTTAGATTGGGCATTCTATAATTGTATCCCAATTCATCATGATAGAACTCATAAGGATGAGGTCTCTTGGCTGTGGTCGTTAAGTGTTTTGCCCTTTTTCCAATTTCGATATCATTAGATACAATGGCACCACCGCCACCGCAGGTTATCGTTTTATTACCATTAAAGGAGAATATCCCCAATTTACCAAAGCTTCCAGTACTTTTCCCTTTATATTCACTTCCAAGGGACTCAGCGGCATCTTCTACTAACGGGATATTCCATTTATTGCAAACCGTAATTAATTCGTCCAAATGAACAGGAAAGCCAAAAGTATGCATAGGCAAACATGCTGAAATCTTTCTGCCACTTGTTTTATTATAACAGGCTTCGTCTCTAAGTTCTGCATATTCATCTAAAAACGCCTCAACTGCTTTTGGAGACAAGCCCATTGTATCCCGATCAACATCGACAAAAACAGGTATTGCCCCATTATAAGCAATAGCATTAGCCGTAGCTACAAAAGTTAGCGCTTGTGTGATTACTTCATCCCCTGGTTCAACACCGACAAGTCGAAGAGCCACCTGCAAAGCAGCTGTGCCATTCACAACCGCAATTGCTTTCTGTGAACCAGTCGCTACTTGCATCATTTGTTCGAAACGATCCACATATGCGCCTACAGAAGAAACAAAAGTAGAATCAATGGTATCCAGCAAATATTTCTTTTCATTGCCCCTAAACCTGGGTTCATGCAATGGAATGAACTCCTTTGTATTATATGAATTTTGAATAAACGAAATAATATCTTTTAGATCTTTCATATTACATTTTTGCATCTAAATATCTACCCGTTTCTTTATGTCCAAAATCCGGGATCATTTTAAAAAACAATTCAACGATATCTTCTTTAGACCACGCTTTATTTGATTTCAACTCTTTAATCCGTGAAGAAAACAAATTTAACAGGTCATCATTAATCTTAAACTCATTTTTTATTACCCCTAGATTATCAAACCTCTCCATATCCAGAACTTCATTTTCTGTAAAGAATTCTTCAAAATCTTTTTCACCGGTTGTATCACTACTGGTAAATAAACAGGGCCATTTTCCTTGCTGGGGTAATGTTTTTACTAGTTCTCTAGCCTCGTCCTCGTTTTCACATAGATAAGGCTCATATCCTAGCTCTTTTAAATATTTCACAGCAATATCTGCAAAGGTGATTAGATGTAGACTTTCACTTAGTTTTGGGAAGAAAACATCTCGGTTCTCCCCGAAAATACAGGACATCAGACAAAGTTCTCCAGATTCCTTTGGTATTACAAAATATCTTTTAATATCGTTAGGGGCTACGATAGGTTGTAGCTTTTGAATACGTTGATTGAAGCCATGAAGCAAAGAACCATCTGAAAAAGCCACATTTGCAAAACGTGCAGTTGAGATACTTATATCCTTACTTCTACGCATCAAAAACATCTCCATAATTCGCTTCGATGCACCCATCATATTGACTGGATTAGCAGCTTTATCAGTTGAAACGCAAAAATATTTCTTAACCCCTTTATCTAAAGACTGTTGAATTGTTTTATCTGTATTAAAAACATTTACCTCAATCATCCTCATTAAGGTATAAGGATCCTTTTCACTTCTTACATGTTTTAAGGCAGATAAATTAAGCACATAATCATATTGACCATCCGCGTCAATAAATGCATCATACTCTAATGATCCTATGTCTAATGCGAAAGTCTGAAAGTCCCCATCGATGTACCCATATGAACTACGAATGTCTCTCACAAGCTCAACCATGTTATTTTCACTTATATCAACAACATGCAGCTTTTTAGGATTCCGCTTGAAAATTTCTTTTGTCACCGCCTGCCCAATCGAACCAGCACCACCAATTACCAGAAAGCTGGAGTTTGAAACTTCTAATTGTAAATGGTCTTCATGTTTGAAGATATCTGCTTCAAATAGTTCCTTATTACGACCAATAAGACTTAATATATCCATTTATATTACTATTAACTTCCTATTCCAATGTAGGTAAATCCGAGATCTGTTAAAATAGCTGAATCCAAAATATTTCTGCCATCAAATATAAATGCAGGCTTCATCATTCCACCATATATTCTTTCCCAGTCATAGTTTTTAAATTCATCCCATTCAGTTAATATTGCAATCGCATGACTCAAAACAATAGCATCATATGGATCATTAACAACTTTAACAAATTTTCTATTCTCTTCCGGGGAACGCTGACCTAAGTAATCTAAATCTGCATAAATTTGTTCAGCGCTAACCTTAGGATCATAAATTGTAATCTCTGCCTGTTCACTAATTAAATCATTTGCTACCGAGATTGCCGCTGATTCCCTGGTATCATTAGTGTCTTTTTTAAATGCCCACCCAAAAAATGTAATTTTTTTCCCGGAAACCGTATTGTAAAGAGATTTGACTATTCTATTTGCAAAACGATTCTTCTGATGATCATTCATAATAATCACTTGTTCCCAGTAATCGGCAACTTTATTCAGGCCATAAGATTGGGCTATATAAACCAAATTTAAAATATCTTTTTGGAAACAGGACCCACCGAAGCCGACCGAAGCATTCAAAAACTTGGGTCCTATTCTACTATCCATTCCTATAGCTTTGGCAACTTCATTTACATCGGCACCTGTAACTTCACACAACTCAGATAGTGAGTTTATGGATGAAACTCTTTGAGCTAGAAATGCATTAGCAGTTAACTTTGAGAGTTCAGACGACCATACGTTAGTTGTTAAGATATTCTTTATCGGAACCCATTTCGCGTAGACATCAACCAAAGCTTGTATTGCTTCTTTTCCTTCATCGCTTTGGTCTCCTCCTATTAATACCCTATCTGGGTTCAACAGATCAGCAATGGCTGTACCTTCAGCTAAAAACTCAGGATTAGATAAAATTTGAAACTTAACCCCGTTTCCTGTATTATTCAGAATATTTTTAATCGCTTCAGCAGTCCTTACCGGTAGTGTAGATTTTTCTACAACAATTTTGTCCGTTTTAGCAACCCTAGCAATCTGTCGTGCACATAGCTCAATATATTTTAGATCTGCTGCTTTACCTTTCCCTAAGCCGTAGGTTTTAGTTGGGGTATTAACAGATATAAAAATAATGTCCGCTTCATCAATTGCTTTATCCACATCAGTAGAAAAAAAAAGATTTCTACCTCGAGCCTCAGAAACAATTTTACTCAGTCCGGGTTCATAGATTGGAATATTTTCAACATCAGGATGATTCCAGTGTTCAATCCGGGTTTCATTTAAATCCACCACAGTCACCACTATGTCGGGACATTGATTGGCAATTACAGACATAGTAGGGCCGCCTACATACCCGGCCCCGATACAACAGATATTTTTTATTTTCATCTTAAAGCCTACCGTCAACCAAACTTCTGTCTAAGCAAGCCTTGGTATCAAAAATTACACCATTATTACGTTTAATTTTCTGGTAATCAAATCTTAAAAATTCATTATGAGAAACAGCAACTATAACAGCATCGTAAACAGTACCATCATCAAGTTTATTCAAAATATCAACGTTATATTCATGTTTTACCTCCGCTGCATCAGCCCATGGATCATAAATATCTACTTCTAGTCCAAACTGGATTAATTCATCATATATATCAACAACTCTTGTATTTCTCACATCAGGGCAGTTTTCTTTAAAAGTTACACCCATGATCAATGCCTTTGAGCCTTTAATCTTGTGATCCTTTTGAATCATAAGCTTAACTACCTTATCAGCAACAAAAGCGCCCATCTTATCATTAACTCTTCTTCCTGATAGTATAACCTGAGGATGATAGCCTAAAGCTTGCGCCTTATGAGCCAAATAATATGGATCTACTCCGATGCAATGCCCACCTACAAGTCCAGGTTTATATTTTAGAAAATTCCATTTAGTTCCGGCCGCCTCAATGACGTCGTTTGTGTCGATTCCAATACGGTCAAAAATTAAAGACAACTCATTAACAAAAGAAATATTTACATCTCTCTGTGCATTTTCGATAGCTTTAGATGCTTCGGCGACTTTAATACTAGGCGCTTTATGAGTACCTGCAGAGATTATTGAACTATATAAATCATCTACTCTATCTGCAATTTCTGGAGTTGAACCAGAAGTCACCTTCATAATCTTTGTTAAAGTGTTGATCTTATCTCCTGGATTG